>Ga0163153_10003806_pt1 | contig 19721 bp, 15 predicted proteins | sample OliLakLV19MP6IB1_FD_148629 | JGI IMG/M metagenome (GOLD analysis project Ga0163153, IMG submission 148629) | Freshwater microbial mat bacterial communities from Lake Vanda, McMurdo Dry Valleys, Antarctica - Oligotrophic Lake LV.19.MP6.IB-1 | ecosystem: Environmental > Aquatic > Freshwater >... | reverse complement strand
TCCTGCGTCCAACAGGACGTCCAGCAACCCCCACTGCGCAAGGCGCAGTGCCACCTGGCGTGCCCCCTCCGCGGAACGCGGAGCCCCCTACCGTAGAAGATTCGAAACACCATCTCGACCTTGATGCTGTGCAGCAGCGCCTGAAAGCATTGCATCCGAATCGCGAAGTGACGCTCCGAAAAGATGCCGGGCCAGCCGACCCGGGCGATCCACCAGAGTTGCCACTTTTCTTACAAGAGGACGAAGACGAAGGCCCCGTCGAATTGCCACCAGGAATACTCATACAACGTCCGTTAACCGTCGTTGTCGGCGCTGGTCCAACTGCAGAAACCGAAGTCCATCTAAAAAGCACGTTGCTTTACGACGAGCACATCACTTATAAATCACCCTCGCCCAATTTGTTGAATGATGCGAAGGAAGAGACGGGTGTCACCGACGAAGAGCTGCAAGACAACGCGCGCATTTTGCAGGATAAACTGGAAACGTTTAGAATAAAGATTGAGAATCTGACGGTGCAACCCGGACCCGTCGTTACGCAATACGAATTCGTACCGGCAGCCGGCATCAAGGTTAGTCAGATCGAAGCACTTGCCGACGACATCGCACTTGCTCTAAAGGCACAGGGCGTGCGCATTATTGCGCCGATTCCGGGACGTGGCACTGTGGGCATCGAGATACCGAATCACAACCCGGCAACCGTCCGCTTTGCATCGATTATTAAGAGTCCAAAATATCACAACCCAGACATCAAGCTTCCCATTGCTATGGGCAAAACCGTCATCGGCGAAGTGTACTGTGCTGACTTGACGAAGATGCCGCACTTACTCATTGCAGGTGCTACAGGTAAGGGCAAATCTGTTGGTATAAACACCATTATTGCATCGCTGTTGTACAAGATGCACCCACGCGATTTGAAGTTTGTGATTATCGATCCGAAACGTGTAGAGATGACGTTGTACGCGCTTCTCAAGAATCACTTCCTTGCCGTGTGTCCAGACATCGACGAATCTATTGTCACGTCACCCACCAATGCTGTCACTGTTCTCAAGTCGCTCGTCGAAGAAATGCAGCAGCGTTTTTCGATTCTTGCGGCGAGCGGACAGCGCAACATTCTCGACTACAATCGCAAGGTGCACGACGGCTCGTTAACCGACAAGGGTGGCTTCACGCATCGTCCAATCCCCTACATCGTTGTCATCATCGACGAGTTGGCCGATTTAATGATGACCGCTGGTAAAGAAGTTGAAGAACCAATCTGTCGTCTTGCACAGCTCGCACGTGCTGTTGGCATCCATTGCATCGTAGCAACACAACGTCCGTCCGTCGACGTCGTCACCGGCCTCATCAAGGCCAACTTCCCTGCTCGCATTGCATACCAAGTTGCATCACGCATCGACTCGCGCACCATCCTCGACAGCAGTGGTGCAGAACACCTTATTGGCAATGGCGACATGCTCTTTGTGCCGGGCAACGCGCCAAAGCCCATCCGCATGCAGAACGCTTTCATCAGCACAGACGAAGTCGAAGCCATCTGCGAAGCCATCGGCAAGCAACGCGGCTACTCGACGCCGTACATGCTCCCGAGCGTCTTAAACAAGGGTGGAAGGGGCCTTACAGGGGGCTCTGACGATAGAGATCAGTTGTTCGAAGACGCAGCACGCATCTTCATTCAATTGCAGCAAGCTTCAGTATCAACATTGCAACGTCGCCTTAAGGTTGGCTATGCACGTGCTGCACGCATCGTAGACGAGTTAGAAATGGCCGGCATCGTGGGTCCGCCGGACGGCTCACGCGGACGTCAGGTTTTATTGCAAAGCGAGTCGGAGTTGGAAGCGTATTTGTAAACACGTGTTAACGCTTTAAACGAGGGTTGCTGCGATTGTCAACAAGCGACACCTCTAGCATCCTGTGAAAATGATGCACGCCCTGCTCGCGTGTTGGGGAGTAGCGCCCACGGTCGTAGATGTGTGAGCGAATACCACGCTGCACGTGCTCTACAACATCGTCATCTTCGGCTTCGACGGTGTCGAGCGCACTACCTGCACCGGTGTTAAATGTTGACGGGTCCCACACGAATGTGCGGTAGCGAATGAGTGTTTTGTCAATACCTTGAGGCAGAATGCAGTTCAGCGATATGCCCCACGGGTACACGTTTATCATGATGTTTGGAAACATCCAGTAGTAGTAAGCTGCAACGTGTTTGCCATGGTCGATGTGGTTCGTAGGTAATGTGAACGCCAGGTCGTTCGGACGTGCTATTCCAATCTGCAACACGGCGTTGTCTAAGCATATCGTTTCGTACGAATTCCATTCGAGCACTGCGTTAAGGCCTGGATGGACGAATGGTATGTGAAAGCCCTCGAGGTAATTCTCGACATATAACGCCCAATGCGCGTTGATTGTGAAATCCTTGTCGTGCTCGGCAATATGAACTGCATTCTCCAACGGAAGAAATCCAAGCCGGTCGTTTAAGATCTGCGCCCATGAGTCGAAGGAAAGTCCTGTTGCCGCGCCATCGTCAGACCCTTTCCCAGCCCCATTACCTGATTCGGGTAAGGGTTGCGCTTCGCGCAAGGGGGCTACGCGTGCAAAGTGCATGTTGGCAAACGTACCGTGGTCGATCACACGCAAGTTGTCTGTTGCAGCCGGGAACCCCACCACCTCTTTGAACTCCGGCATGTGGATGCACTTGCCTTCGGTGTTGAAGCGGCGTCCGTGATACATGCACCGAATCTCACGCAGCGTACATGCCTTACGTACCAAGATGTTGCCACGATGGGTGCAGACATTGGATAAGATGCGGGTTCCCTTAGAATCGCGCACAACCACCAAGGGTTCGTCTATCGAGCCAGGTAGAATGTTCACGGGCAAGGCAACAGTTTCAGAGGCTTCTTGAATTTCCGCCTCTGAAGCAACGTACTGCCATGAGGGCAACAGCACATTCTCCAACACCTGGTCATAGGTAGCACGGTCTCGATACCATGCCGATGGTACTGTGAAGGCCTTACGTATGTCAGGATCGATTGAAAATGGAATCATGCGGATTTTTTGATGCAGCGAAACGCAAAAACTTAACGACTAAGCTACGGCGGTGTCGTATTTTTGAAGGTTTCGCGCAACACACAGTCTCAAATGTCCAAGTCTGAACGTCCGGCACCACCGGACCCTACAATCATAGGCGACGAAGAGTTCACGACCATTACGGTTAAGGGCGCGCGCGAGCATAACCTGCGCAACGTGCACCTGACGATTCCTCGTGACAAGCTGGTTGTGATTACAGGCTTGAGTGGTTCTGGAAAGTCGTCGCTTGCGTTTGATACGATCTACGCCGAAGGACAACGCCGATATGTAGAATGTATGTCGTCGTATGCACGACAGTTTCTAGGCGTGATGAAGAAGCCCGATGTAGACGTCATAGAAGGACTCTCACCTGCCATTAGCATTGAGCAGAAGTCGATCGGACTTTCTCCGCGTTCGACTGTTGGCACGGTAACAGAGATCTACGATTACTTGCGACTGCTTTACGCACGCGTGGGTGTGCAGTACTGCGTTACGTGCAACCTGCCTGTGAAGCAGCAAACCATCGATCAGATTCAGGACACTCTTCTCGCATACCCAGATCACATTCGAGTGCAAGTACTTGCACCTGTTGTTAAGGGGCGAAAGGGGCACTATCGCGAGTTGTTCGACCAATTCCGACGTCAGGGTTATACGCGTGTGCGCGTCGATGGCGAGTTGAAAGAAATCACCGAGGGCATGCAACTCGCTCGGTATAAAGTGCACACCATTGAATTGGTGGTCGACAGACTGAACATCGATCGCACTTCAACACGTCGGTTGCGCGAAAGCCTCGAAGCCGCATTAAACCTGGGTGATGGCGGCATGATGGTATTGCGTGAAGAGACGGATGGTACATGGACCGATACATTTTTCTCGACTAGTTATTCGTGTCCGTCATGCGGACGTTCCTACGAGACACCTGCACCAAACATGTTCTCGTTCAACAGTCCGTTCGGAGCATGCAGTTCGTGTCAGGGTATTGGAATTGTAACGGACTTCGACCCAGAGCTCGTTGTGCCCGATAATTCAAAGAGCATCGTCGATGGTGCAATTGCAGCATTGGGAAAGAAGCGCGACACGTGGTTATGGAAGCAAGTGCTTGCATTCTGCAAGTCCCAAAACATCGACACGTCAAAACCGATTTCGCAGTTAAAACCTGCTGATCTAGAAATGGTGTTATATGGCAACGAAGGTGCATCCATAGATGTGCAATACTCAGATCAGAGTGTGCGACACAGGTACATCGGTGTTCTGCCCAGCATTCAGCATCAGTACGAGCAGACTGGTACAGCGAGTGTGCGTAAGTCAATCGAGAAATATTTCTCTACGCTCCCCTGTCGTGTATGCAAAGGTGCTCGGCTGAAGGAAGCACACCTTTTTGTGCGTGTTGCAGAGAAAAACATCTACGACACAACAATCATGGATGTTGTCGAAGCCGAGGAATGGTTCACTAATCTGTCTGCACGGCTCACCGACCGACAAAACATAATTGCGTTTCTCATTCTGAAAGAGATACGCGAACGACTGCGTTTTCTGAAGGATGTCGGACTCACCTACCTAAGCCTAAATCGTTCTGCACGTTCGCTTTCGGGCGGAGAGTCGCAACGCATTCGTCTTGCATCACAGATTGGTTCGCAGCTTGTTGGTGTTACGTATGTGCTCGACGAGCCATCCATTGGTTTGCATCAGCATGACAACCGCAAACTCATTGCTTCGCTGAAACACTTACGCGATTTAGGCAACAGCGTCATCGTCGTAGAGCACGACCGTGAGATGATCGAAGAAGCAGACCAGGTTGTTGATATAGGTCCGGGTGCTGGTGTACACGGCGGCGAGGTAATTGCACAATTCGCCCCCTCAGAAGCCCCTTACCTCGATGCAGCAATACACGAACGATCGTTAACGCTGCAGTATTTGTATGGCACACGTGAGATACCATTGCGGGATAAACGACGTCCGGGCAAGGGACAAAGCCTTGTGCTGCAAGGCGCAACCGGCAACAATCTTCACAGTGTTTCGCTCGAGTTGCCACTCGGAAAATTTGTGTGTGTAACAGGCATGAGCGGTTCGGGCAAGAGCACACTCATTAACGACACGTTGTATCCGATTTTGTCGCAGCATTTTTATGACAGCGACACACCGCCGTTGACGTATGGCAGTGTGAAGGGACTCGAATTTGTAGACAAGGTTATAGAAATCGATCAGACGCCAATCGGGCGTACACCGAGGTCGAACCCTGCAACGTATACCGGACTCTTCACGCAGATACGCGATGTGTTTACCATGTTGCCCGAAGCGAAGATTCGCGGGTACAAGGCCGGACGTTTTTCATTTAATGTGTCGGGTGGACGCTGCGAAGAATGTGAAGGCGCAGGCATTCGCAAGATTGAAATGAATTTTCTACCCGACGTGTACGTGGCATGCGAGACCTGCGGAGGCAAACGCTATAATGCCGAAACACTTGCGGTGCGATTCAAGGGCAAGAGCATCGCCGATGTTCTCGACCTTACAACAGAAGAAGCGTTCGATTTATTCAAGGACATTCCGAAAATCCGCACGAAGCTTGCAACACTCATGGATGTTGGCCTTACGTACATCACGCTGGGTCAGCAAGCTCCAACATTGTCCGGTGGCGAAGCTCAGCGCGTAAAGCTTGCTACCGAGTTGTCGAAAACACAGACGGGACGTACCATGTATCTTCTGGATGAGCCGACGACCGGACTCCATTTCGAAGACGTTCATGTGTTGCTACGTCTGCTCGACAAGCTCGTAGACAAAGGCAACACCGTTGTCGTTATCGAGCACAACCTCGATGTAATTGTCCATGCCGACCACGTAATCGACCTCGGACCGGGAGGGGGCCGCGAAGGGGGCTTTATCGTCGGCGCGGGCACCCCAGAGCATCTTGCCTCACTACCGGAGAGCATCACGGGACGTTACCTCGCGCAGGAACTAACAGCTCGCGGCAACAGAATGCGACCACCCACTTCGTAACCCTTATCTTTGCACCATGAATATCCTCGTTTGTATTTCTCAGGTACCTGACACCGCATCGAAGATCACCGTAGGAGCCGACGGGAAGTCCATCAATCCTCAGGGCGTTAAGTTCATTCTCAATCCTTACGACGAGTTTGCGATTGAAGAAGGACTTCGTCTGAAGGAGAAGTTTTCGGGCACGGTCACAACACTTTCGGTTGGTAGCGACACAGCAAAAGAAATTCTTAGAACTGCACTTGCAATGGGCTCCGATACGGCAGTGCTTGTGAAAGATGACACGCGCGCCGATTCGTGGGTTGTTGCATCGAGCATCGCCGAAGCCGCCAATGAATTGAATCCCGACATTGTAATCATGGGACGTCAGTCGATAGACTTCGACTCGTTTGAAGTACCTTCGATGGTAGCCGAAATACTTGGTTGGCCGAACGTTAGTATGGTTTCGAAGTTGGCAATAGATGGAACGACCGTATCATGTGAACGTGATGTTGAAGGTGGACGTGAAGTGGTTACGACATCGCTTCCTTGTGTGATAAGTGCACAAAAGGGCTTAAATGACCCCCGTTATCCGAAGCTGCCAGACATCATGAAGGCCAAAGCAAAACCAATAGTAGAGCGTGCCCCCTCGGCGCAGCCGCCCCGTGTCGAAACCCTCGACATGCATCTACCAGACACCAAGCGCCTGAACAAGGTGTTTGGCGATTCTGAAGCGGACATTTCAGAAGTCGTTAGACTTCTTCACGAAGAAGCGAAAGTTATTTGATGAAGGGCATTCTGGTTTTTCTCGAAGGCAAGGACGACGGTCTAAAGCGTTCGTCGTACGAAGCAATTACAGCAGCGAGTGCAATTGCAGGAAGTGCACCTGTTGTGGGCCTCATTGTACATGGTACCGATGCCCAAATGCAGTCAGCGGGTGCATACGGTCTAACATCGTGCATTAATGCGACATCTGACACACTCCAGCCGTTTGCGAACGGCCGAGCAGCAGCAACAATTGCAGAGGTAGCTACATCGACCGGGTCTGATGTTGTGCTAATCTCAGCAAACGCAACGGGAAAAGATCTTGCGCCACGTGTATCAGTGCGACTGTCTGCGGGACTGCTCGCAGACTGCATCGAATTACATGCAGAGGGTGACGGAGTTGTCGCAACACGTCCGGTGTACGCCGGCAAAGCCACAATTCGCGTAAAGTCAACAACCGCGACAACCATTGCCACATTGCGTCCGAATGTATTTACAGCAAAGAAGATCGAGTCCGCCCCTGCTTCCGTTGCAGTGCAAACAGCAACACCTGCCGCAGACGTGTCGTTGCGCTCGTCAGAAGTAACGGGTATGGTAAAAAATGAAGGATCGGTAGATGTTGCAGAGGCTGATATTATCGTGTCGGGCGGACGTGGACTTAAAGGCCCGGAACATTTTCAGCTTATCGAGAACCTTGCAAAGGCACTAGGCGCAGCTGTTGGTGCGTCGCGTGCCGTTGTCGACGCCGGATGGCGTCCGCACCGCGAGCAAGTCGGTCAAACGGGCAAGACCGTGTCGCCATCGATGTATGTGGCTTGTGGTATCTCGGGTGCCGTGCAGCATTTGGCTGGCATGTCTACATCGAAGTACATTGTTGCTATCAACAAGGACAAAGACGCACCGATTTTCAAGATGGCAGACTATGGTCTCGTTGGTGATGTGTTCGAAATCATTCCGAAGTTGACAGAAAAGATTTCTGCAGTTACAGGCAGGAGCTGATCGTTCATGGACAAGGTTCAAGTTGATATTCTCGGTCTTAGCGAGAACCCTAAATCGAAGGGTGCATACGCTCTTGTCCTTCGCGAAGTCGAGGGTCCGCGTCGTCTGCCCATCGTAATTGGTCCGGCAGAAGCCCAGGCCATCGTTACCGAGCTCGAAGGACATCATCCTCCGCGTCCGATGACGCACGATTTACTTAAAAATGTTATAGTAACGCTCGGAGCACAACTGCGCGAAGTGATTATAACCTCGTTAAATGAGGGAACGTTTTACGCAACGCTCGTTCTCGACTACGGCGGCCAGGAAATCGATGCGCGACCAAGTGATGCAATTGCTCTTGCAGTACGCTTCGGCACACCTATCTATGTCAGCGACGATGTGTTACGTACTGCAGGCTTCAGCACAGAAGATGCCGCCGATGGCGAGGTATTTAATGAGAGTGAAGAAGAAGCCGAGGAAGACGAAGACGAATTAGAAGCCTTTCGAAAACCATCTGAACCCAAGAGCGAAGAAGAGACTGCAGAAAATCTGAATTATCGTCAGCGACTCGAACGCGAGTTAACGCAAGCAGTAACATCAGAAGACTACGAAAAAGCAGCCAAGCTGCGCGATGAACTCAGTCGGCTAACAGACGACTAGAGATTAATCAACCCTACTCGTGGGTTCATTAACACCACTAGTGGTTTACTCAGACTATTAGACATTCGTATCTTTGCGGTCCTTGCCGGAGTAGCTCAGGTGGTTAGAGCAATGGAATCATAATCCATGTGTCGGGGGTTCAAGTCCCTCCTCCGGTACCACACAACATTCGTTTGTTGTCGCACCAACGTCAGATATGCCCAGCTTTCGTGGCATCATCAAGAGCCCGTTCTTCCGCGGGTATACGTACAAAGAACAAGATTGCAGCATTCGCGAGCGTAGCCAAGACCGCTGTAATCCAGCACCCAAACGCCAATGGTATTAATGCAAGTTCTATGCCGACGATAATGTAATTCGGATGTCTCACCCATCTGTAGGGTCCATTCGTTACCCGTCGCATGCCGGGCCACACGACAATGCGCGTATTCCATGCTTCACCCAATGTTGCAATCGTCCAGTAACGTAAGCCCTGTAACACAATGCCAAGAACCAGGGCAAGGGGCCACCAAGGGGCTGCAGAGCGTTGTAGGAAAATAGTCTCGACGTACATGCCAAGAATCCACGACGAATGTAGCAGAGCAAACATCCAGAAATGATTTGCGCCATACTCCGCTCCACCACGTGCAATTGCTTTGTCGCGATTGCGCACCGAAATAGCAAGCTCAATCATGCGCTGTGCACTCAGCGTTAACGTTACAGCAACCAGTGGTGCGATGTTTTTCATACCTGCAAATGTACGTGCTGATTCAAAATTCCATCATATTCGAAACAGTTTACCGCACGACTGCAAACGTTCGGGCCACTGTTGACATTTCACATTGCGCCCGCAGTGTATAGATCCCTGTCGTGAGCGTACTGACGTCAAGATCGCTCACACCAAGCGCAGGACAGACAACACTACCGACAAGCTGTCCCGATGCGTCAAACACATGCACCTGTACCATGGCGTCTAGGACTTTTTCGCGCGTTTGGGAACGTTGCGCGTTCATAAGCAGACCGTTGAACATCACATGCAGCACGTCCGTCGAGGGATTCGGATAGAGCGTGATGGTTGGTGCTCCATCACCTGCAACACCCGTGCGTCCGCTTGCGAGGTCGATGATGTTGTCGACGTGTGCTGTTCGCTTTTGAAATGAACTCGAGCCACCACCAACGCGCGTGGCTTCCTCGTACGACAACCACGGTGTTTCGTTCTCCGTTCCTAGGTCTTCATATCTCCTGTCGTTCACAAGATGTAACCGATACAGTGCGCCGCCACCGCTGATCATTAACGTGCTCGATGTGACGGATGCGCCCGTGGTGTCAGTCTCAGGATATTCGACCAGTGCCGTAAACGTGTCCGCTGCAACATCCGCCTGTGACTCCAGTAGCAGTGGCGTACCAACGCTGTCCAGGCACACAATTGGACCCGACGGTGCGAACGTTGCCGGGTTCAGTGTGTACCGCGTTATACCCGTGCCCAAGCCACGGCTGATACTCAATGGCAAAAGCCTGCAAGGGAATAGTCCGTTTGTCGGTATTTCCTTGAGAATGCCTTAGAATCCCGACGCTGTCGATGTTGACGATGAGCCGCATTTTCGGAAGCATGTTGCGCCTAAACTGATTGTACCAGTTCGTATCTAGAAACGGATCATCCAGGTGCCAAACGTTGGCATGCAGCCGCCGGCCGATCATGCTGTCGGCAACGGATATCCAATTGTACCCCATCAGAGTAGATCGGTCGGTTCGATTGACGTCTTGCACATAGAAGGAGCTATCGAGTCCAGTGCTTGGCAACGATGTAGCTTCAAGGTCCTGCGCTTTGAGATTGCAGAAGCACAGAAGCATTGCAACAAACAGTATGATCGCTTTCATCATAACCCCCATTATCATCGAATTTTATTGTTTTTGTACGGTCGATGAGTAGATCGTCTGAGCGCCATTCATGAGTCGCAGCAGATATGCGCCACTAGGCAGTCCCTGTGCCTCGTCTCGACGTCCCGGATGGTTGTGCTTTTATCGAGGGTTTCACTCGTGGCCATACGTCGGCCGTCGGCACTCATCGCGAGGTAGGCAAAACTGAGACCCTGTCTGATTACGTCACCAGTCTCGGCATTGATAACAAAAAGACGCACATCGGTGTTTTGGAATAGAATCGTACTACCGTCTGGGGTAACAGCCAGTCCCGCTGCGGGAAAGTTGCCCGGCATCATGATTTCCTTGATCACCTGCCACTGCGGATAGGAATACAACCGGTACGTTCGTGTTGCTATAATAGCAACACAGTGTATCTGCGGTAATATCTCCACATAAACATTCTGCGACTTGGCACCAAGGTCAAAATGAAAGACTGAATCGGTGCTGCCATCGGCAATGTTCAGCACGACGACATTCCCCAGATCGGTACCTGCAATGAGATACTACATGTCTTCGGAAAATTCCACATCAACTGGATGGCCAAAACCAGAGATGCGGTCCAGTCCAACGCTCCACACGGTGTCGATCGGTGATGGTGGAGGTGTCTCCGTGGCATGGAGGATGCCAGCCGAATGCAAAAGGATGAAAAGCAGTATGCAGGTCTTCATGGTGATTCCTTGCATTAGTATTCTTGGGCTAAACATACGCCGACTATTGAAGCGATGGCACGACTGTTATGTACTGTTATCTTTTTGCGATAATCCGATGTGTTACGCAACACGTAGTAACAACTTTTCGGCACTGAAACCCGGACCCAATGAAGACATCATGGCATATCGCGAGCTGAATGTAAACGCCGGGTCTTTCAGCATGCGGTCTAGAACAAACAAGACAGTTGCACTCGACATGTTTCCATAATCACGCAACACGTCAACCGAATATGCAAATGTGTCCAGCGGTACATCAAGAGCTTTGGCATATGCTGCCATCACCTTTGCTCCGCCCGGATGTGTTACGTAGTCACCTATGTCATCACGCGTAATACCCCAATACTCACAAGCTTCGTCCAGCACTCGTCCCATATGTTCTTCAACGAAGCCAGGAATATCTCGTGAGAAACGAACAGCAAGACCTGTGTCCGTAACGTCCCAACCCATAATGTCTTCGGTGTTCGGAAACAGCGTACTGAATCCGCTAACGACAGCAACGTGGTTAGAAATTGATAACGACGAGTCTGATGACAGTACTATAGCGCCTGCACCGTCTGCGAAAAGACTTGTGCCTACAAGATTAGACTTTGAAATATCGCGACGCTGAAATGTCGCGCTGCATATTTCTACAGCGACGAACAACGTGCATAGACTTTTCCTCGCAACGCAGAGTTCTGCAGCACGGGCAAGACCTGCTACGCCAGCTGCACAACCCAGACCGAACATCGGAACACGCACTGCATGTGTACCGATATTCATCGCAAGCATCAAGAGTGCATCGATACTCGGTGTTGCAATTCCTGTTGTCGAGGCAAGGACAACCGTGTCTACATCAGAGGCATTCATGCCTGAATCGTCGAGTGCGTGTTGTACTGCATCAATAGACAGTTTCAGAGCAGCTTCGACATAGGCAGCATTTGCTTCTTCAAAGCCACGCTCAACACTATACCACTCTGTTGGCTTCATGAAATGACGTTTACGAATGTGTCCGTGGTCGAACACACCAAGCAACCGATCGAGATTGGGTACATCCTTTCCGAACAACGCCTCGACAACGTCGCGCACCTTCTCCTGCTCGACAGCATGTTCGGGCACTGCAGTACCACTACCAATAATCGATGCGTTCATAATGTTGTGTTTGCTTCCTGTTCGTGCACATCACATGTATTGCGAAATGCAACCTGCGATATCGACTTGCGATGATCACTCTTCCAGCTAATGCGTCCGCCCCTCGCCTCTTCTGGTACGTACCCAATCCTGTACAATGCCATTAGCTCGAGGTCTTCGGGCACCTTTAACAGCCCCTTAATCTCACCCCAAGCTGCAGCATCTTCCATTGGTGTTGAGATGAACTGTATGCCCAAGTTCAACTCTGTACACATCAGCCAAACATGTTCGATGGCCATACCCATAGACACGGTGCAGTAAAAGGCGCTGAGTTCGCCGGGACGGTATTCTTCTTTCGACAGCATCACGCCGAGCATGAGCGGCGATTGTTCAACCAGTTTGCGATTGTCTTCGCCAAGCATTGCCGGCACACCGAGTGTTGCCATGACCTTCGATCCTGTATCTGAGAAAAGTTGCTTTGTAAAGGGGCGCAAAGGGGCTGGAAGTGTGTCTATTAGAATGCCGTCACGTCGCTCACGCATCTCGTTTTCAGTGAAGCGGAAGTATCGACGATACCGTTTGAAGAAAGGTCCCTCCATTAACGCTTTCATGGTGCGTCCAGCGATCACGGCTATAGACTCGCGTGTTTTCTGGTCATCCACAAGTACAAACCGCCAAGGTTGCGAGTTAAAGTGGCTTGGAGCGCGGCATGCGGCTTCGATTAGAAGATGCTGGTGTTCAAGGCTAACCGGACGTGGGTCGAAGTGTCCGTTCGTCGTACGCCGCTGACGTAGTGCTTCGCGTAGCGTCATGTCTGTTGCTAAGTTGGTTATTGTGCTTTGATATATGTGCAGGCCAATGACGTCGACCTAAGTACTGGCTACGGTCCTTCGATCTCTGCTGTCGAATATAACGATTCGATGAGGTCTATGTATCGTTGCTCGACGACCTTGCGTTTGATTTTCAAGGTTGGTGTCATCATGCCGTTTTCTACAGTGAAGGGCTCGTCTAAAAGCGCAAAGCGACGGATGCGCTCGTGTTTCGCAAAGTCGCGTTGCAGTTGATTGATGTCTTTCTGCAATGCCTGACGTAGTTCTGCCGATGTTGCTAATTCTTTCCACGAACCCGATGTTACGTTGTTGCGCGTTGCCCATGCACGTGCTGCAGTCTCGTCGGGTACGATTAGGGCCGTGACAAATTCTCGTGCATCGCCTATAAGCATCATTTGGTCGACTAACGGACTTTCTAGTATCCGCGATTCTATAGGATTAGGTGCGATGTTCTTACCACCACTTGAAATGAAGAGGTGTTTTTTTCTGTCTGTAATCTGCAAGTGTCCATGTTCATTGATGATGCCAATATCACCTGTATGTAGCCATCCGTCGGGGTCGATGGTGGCACGTGTTGCTTCCTCGTCACGCCAGTATCCAAGCATGATGCTCGGACCTCGTGCTAATATTTCTCCGTCGGCTGCAATGCGTACTTCGACGTTTGGCAGAGGAGGTCCGACGGTTCCAAGTTCTTCTTCATCAACACGATTTACAGCAATCACTGGAGATGTTTCTGTCAGCCCATACCCTTCGAGAATACGTACACCGATCGATTGAAAAAACTTGCCAAGCTCGAACGACAACGCAGCACCACCTGAGACGAAGAACCGCAGACGTCCTCCTGTACGTGCTCTAATCTTACTCAGCACCAGTTTATCTGCAAGTGCATGTTGCGCAGCCAACACAATGCCCTGCTCTCCATCGGCCCATCGTCTTCCGACAGCTAACGCCCAGTGAAAGAGCTTCTGTTTAATGCCGGATTCCTTTTCTACAGCTGCAAATACGCGTGCTCGAATACGTTCGAACAGACGCGGGACACTGGTCATAAAGGTCGGACGCACTTCTTTAAGGTTCTCGGCAACAGTCTCTATCGACTCTGCCATGTACGATGTGGCGCCGACAAAAAACGCCAGATAGTAACCACTCATACGTTCATATGCGTGGCACATCGGCAGGTATGAAAGCAGGCTGTCGGAATCGTTCATCGGAATAACTGCCAACGCACCAGCTATGTTAGAAGTCATGTTGCTATGCGACAACATCACGCCCTTCGGATTGCCTGTTGTACCACTCGTATAAATCAGGGTCAGCAAATCATCGGGCTTCACTCGCAAAGCCATGGACTCGAACTTTTCACGCCTAACCGTAGGATTAGGTGATGCACCTACAGCAGAACGCAACGAAATATCTACACCCGAACTCGACGCAGCACCGGCTTCAAGTACTGCATCAAACGTCAGCACGCCTTCTGCATACTCACCGGACTGCATAACGATGATTGTTCGAAGCGATGGCACTGCATCACGAATCGATAACACCTTCTTCAGCTGATATGCATTCGATACAATGATGCACGTCGCTTCGCAATCCTGATATATGTATTCGAGCTGCTTGCCTGTAAGCGTTGGAAATACCGGCACATCCACTGCCCCAATAACAGATAATGCGAAGTCGGAAGTAACCCATTCAATACGGTTCTCGCTTAGGATGCCGACTCGCTCCCCTGGGACCACACCATAATGAAGCAATCCAAGTGCAAAACACTCTACGTCGTTGCGTAGCTCGTCGTGCGTTGTGAGCTTCCACACGCCACCGACCTTTTTCGCATACGCACCCTTTGATGTGTTGCCTTCGTAGCGGCGACACACATCAAGAAACATCGCAGGAATCGTAGCGGGAATCATTGTTGCCTCGCAACTGGTGTGTGACAAGAACGCACGAGTTAGTCCAGAAACGTCCAATGTAGCATAACGCGCAGATTCTGTCCGATCTCAGGATAAATCGGCACCGTGTACCAACGCTGTGCAAGAATATTCTCGTAACTGATGCGAATGGTAGCGTTACCAAGTACTCCAGTCAAGTATGCATCGATACCGTTGGCAGACCAACGTTGTACATCGGGTTCGTGCACGTAAGCCCATCGGGTCGGCACATATGTTTCTGCTTTGTACGATGGTTGCAGAATGCCCACGGCGCCGAGACGGACAGAGTTTTTACCAACAACGTGTTGATACGAAACATCGAGCTGACCCATAGCGCGCAGTCCGGTGCCTGCATAGTTGTCGCCTGACTGATCGAACTGCACTCGTGCAAGTGGCAGCACCTGCCAGGAACCTATTTGCAACGTTGCTTGCGCAAGTAGACCGCTCACAACACGCGAGCCACTTGCACCGACAACACGGGCATCGAGAAGAACCGTACCACTCGAGTCGGAGAGTCGTCCGTAGGTGTACACATTTGCAATGCGTCTGTGAAAAGCAGCAATCGTGTAGTCAGAAGACTTCATTGTTAACAGACCGAGTATATGCTGTTCGAACGGCAGAGCCCGTCCCTCTGAAAGCGTCGAAGCCTGCTGCGCAACAGATACGTCTGCTTCGACGGTGGCCCCTTGTACTCGCCACGCGAGTGCAGCCCCTAACCCAGTGAGTCCCCTGCCCCACATTGTACCGAAACGTCCGGCCAACTTTATTGAAAGGGGCTCGGAAAGGGGCACGAGGGCATGTCCGAAGACGGCTGTGTTAAGGTCATGCGAACTATCGGCGTAATCGAACGCCGGCGTTTCTATAAGGTCTACACTCGCACCGACGCGTAACTGCACCGTGCCGATTTGTTGGTCGAACCGACCGACGACACCAATCATGGAGGTGCGAACAACGAGTGGGTCTGTACCAAGCGTACTGCCAACCGTGAGAGACGACGAGTCGCGTAATCGCAAGAGGTTGTTTGACGTGTAGTAAGCAACAGCAGTTAATGTAGACGTGGGCACCGAATCGTCGTTAAGGCGTTGCACAAGTGTAAGCGTGCCGTCGTGACGTCGCGTTTCGTCGCGCAATCCGGTTTGGACAGGCTCTGCCGTTGCTTCGTTAACATTTGTTAAAATGACGTTCGATCGGAGTCCGCCCCACAGATCGGTATTCATCGACGCAAGGTCGTAGCGGAAATCGATCGACGTTGTTGGAGACGGAGTAAACGTTAGTGCCACACGTGCATTCCATACGTCGAAGTCCGTTCGTCGAAATACTCCACGCGCTCCGTTGCGTCGTACGCCAACAGTAACGTTCACGTTTTCGGCGACGTTCTGTGAAAGCGTAACATCAGCTGCAATGAGATCGCTGCTACCTTGTGCGTACCATAACACAGAATATGGCGTCGCGGTGTTGTGACGAATTCCGCGCATGTTCACCCACGAAAGTGTTGCGTGTGGTGCCATGCCCACGGCATCGGTGCCTACATAGACATCTATCGATTCGAAGCCTTCGGGTGAGTGTTGCTCGAGATTGTAGGTGCCGGACCAAATGTCGGTTAACATGCGCCCGTTAAAGCTCACAGCAATGTCGTTGGCAAAGCCACCAAGGATGCTAACTGAGTTTGGCTGACCGAGTCCACCCAGGGAAAGGGGCTGAAAGAAGGTGCCTCGCTTTAGCACTTCGCTAAGCGAACCATATCGCAGTGTGCGGAGATCTTTCTTTGTGATGCTAAAGAAAGAGGTTGTGTCGCTGAGCGGTTGCTTGTAAAGTTTCGGTTCGACTATTGCGACTGGCGCTGGAGAACGCAATGTGTCGACCTGCACTTGTGCTGTGGCCGAGATGGCACACAGCACAAGTACGATCGACCATAATCGACTACCCTTCGACGACTTCAACTTCGTCGACTTCGTCTTCCTCGCGCGTAACGGTTGTGATGTCAGCAATCTCGTCTCCCTCTTCCAGACGGATGAGCTTCACGCCCTGGGTATTACGTCCCAGCTGACGGATGTCTTTAACCTGTTGGCGGATGAGAATGCCGTTGGTGGTAATCACAACGAGATCCTCGGTGTCGTGTACTTCGAGAATTGCGCAGACGGGACCTGTCTTCTCTGTGATGTTCATCGAGATAACGCCCTTGGCCCCGCGCTTCGTCATTCTAAAGTTTTCTACCATCGTGCGTTTGCCATAACCTCGGGTGCCTACAACGACAACCTGTGCGTCTCCGCGGCGAACCACGGTGAGCGAAATGACATAGGCATCGTCCTGAAGTGTAATGCCCTTTACACCAGCGGCATTACGTCCCATTGAACGGACATCACTTTCGTTGAAGTGAACAACAAGGCCAGAACTCGAGCCGATAAGAACTTCCATGTTGCCGTCGGTTAGACGTGCACCAATAAGTCTATCGTTCTCGTCGAGGTTCACAGCAATGATTCCGTTCGAGCGCACATTAGCAAAATCCTTAAGCATTGTCTTCTTAACAGTGCCCGACTTCGTTGCCATGAAGATGAACGCGTTTTCTTTCTCAAGGTCAGCGACCGGCAGATACGTCGTTACTTTCTCGTCGGTTTGCTTTTGAATAACGTTCGCAAGTGAACGCCCCTTCGCGGTACGCGACCCTTCAGGGATGTCGTATACCTTTACGCGATATACTCGGCCCCTGTCTGTGAAGAACAACAGGTAGTGGTGCGTAGACGCTCTGAAGACTGTTTCTACATAGTCGTCTTCGTATGTGCCCGAGCCCGAAACACCACGTCCGCCTTTATGCTGACGTCGGTATGTGCTAACAGGAGTGCGTTTGATGAAGCCGTTATGTGAAATAGTTACGATTACCTCTTCGTTGGCAATCATGTCCTCGAGTGTGAAGTCTTTTGCATCGTACACGATTTGCGTGCGTCGTTCATCGCCGTGTTTCTTTGCAAGCTCGGTTAGCTCTTCGCCAATAATCGACATTTGCAATTGCTTACTGGCGAGAATAGAGCGCAAGCGTTCGATGGTTTCTATAAGCTCGCGGTATTCGGCCTGAATCTTGTCGCGTTCGAGTCCGGTAAGGCGCTGAAGACGCATGTCGAGAATGGCCTTCGCCTGAATCTCAGACAAGCCGAATTTCTTTTGCAATGCATCGGATGCCGACGATGCATCTCGCGAAGCACGAATGGTCTTTATCACTTCCTCGATGTTGTCGAGGGCAATGATGAAGCCTTCTAAGATGTGCGCGCGTTTTTCTGCTGCATCGAGGTCGAATTGCGTGCGTTTAACAACCACATCGTTGCGGTGTTTAACGAATTCCTCGATCATCTCTTTAAGCGTGAGGATACGTGGACGTCCGTTTACCAGCGCAAGAAGAATAGCACCAAACGTTACTTGGGTCTGAGTGTGTTTGTAGAGGTTGTTCAGCACAACCATTGGTGTAGCATCGCGCTTTAGCTCGATAACAATGCGCATGCCGTCGCGATCAGACTCATCACGCAGGTCGGAGATGTCTTCGAGCGTCTTGAGTTTTACAAGGTCAGCAATCTTTTCAATGAGTCCGGCCTTGCTTACCTGATACGGAAGCTCGGTAATGATAATTGCTTCGCGTCCGAGTTTATTGATTTCGATCGTGGCTTTTGCACGCACAAGAATCTTGCCACGGCCTGTGGTATACGCGCTGCGCACACCTTCGTAGCCGTAGATGATGCCGCCCGTCGGAAAGTCAGGAGCAATGATGTACTTCAGCAGTTCTTCGTTGGTGATTGCGTTGTCGGCGATATATGCCGTAATGCCATTGATAACCTCACGCAAGTTGTGCGGAGGAATGTTTGTGGCCATACCAACTGCAATACCGTTTGCACCATTCACAAGCAGCGTCGGTAGTACCGTGGGTAGTACAGTTGGCTCTTGCAGCGAATCATCGAAGTTCGAACGGAAGACAACGGTGTTCTTATCGATATCACGCAGAACTTCCATTGCAATGGTGTTAAGGCGCGCTTCGGTGTACCGCATTGCCGCCGGCGAATCGCCATCGACAGATCCGAAGTTTCCCTGACCATCGACGAGGCGGTAGCGCATCGACCATGGTTGTGCAAGACGCACCATGGCGTCGTACACAGAAGAGTCGCCATGTGGGTGGTACTTACCAAGTACTTCCCCCACGATACGCGCACTTTTCTTGTATGGGCGGTTGGGAAACATGCCCAACTCATACATCGCGTATAAAACGCGGCGGTGAACAGGTTTAAGTCCGTCTCGTACGTCGGGAAGTGCCCGCGATACGATAACGGACATGGAATAATCGAGATACGAGTTGCGCATCTCGTCTTCCATGAGGACGGGTTGTATTCGTTCGTTCGTCAGTGCCATAGCCCCAAAAATACGGATTATCGGAGCACTGTCAGCGTTCCAACGCGATGGGAAAGGGGCTCTCCGCCATTTGACGAATAAAATCGGTACTGAGCAGTTCTTTGACTCTACACTAAATTGTGTGCTTTCACTTGTTGACGCCCACTTTGCACGTATAGCTAGGACGCCGACAGATGACCCAAGAATTTAACCCGTGGCAGCGTGAGGCACTTCAGGCCATCATCGATATTGCCGGGCTGTCACACCGACCCTCTGCCCTCACTCGCGCCAGAGCCCGTGTGACTGATGTGCGAACCACATCCGAGGCCACACTGGAGACCATAGCCTCAACACTCCGCGAGATCGGCGTTGCCGCTAACGTTGAACGCATTTCGTCCGTTGTGCCAGCCATCTCCACTGAGGTCGTAACGATGGACCTCGACGGTCACATCGTGCGC
>Ga0163153_10003805_pt1 | contig 19722 bp, 19 predicted proteins | sample OliLakLV19MP6IB1_FD_148629 | JGI IMG/M metagenome (GOLD analysis project Ga0163153, IMG submission 148629) | Freshwater microbial mat bacterial communities from Lake Vanda, McMurdo Dry Valleys, Antarctica - Oligotrophic Lake LV.19.MP6.IB-1 | ecosystem: Environmental > Aquatic > Freshwater >... | reverse complement strand
GGCATTCTCAAGAAAGAACGGGCGCTTCTCCGGGAAAAATAAATTAAAACGATCCAGGTTGATCTGTTGCTGATCTACCTCCACCTGGGCAAAGTCGGTGTTGTAAGTCAAGTCCAAGGTTACCGCGGGGGTGATGCTGTACTTCACATCCATACCTGCCGCAGGACGATAATCGGTTTCAGAATCGGGTTGCGTATAATCACGCGTAGTTTGTCCAAGTATATACGGTATCAATTTCAGGTTGCCGGGGCTTTGCAGATTCAACCCGGTGAGCGTGCCCGCCAATGAAAGCCGCTTCATATCAAATTGAATCGGTAGTGCTGCCCAGTAAGCAATCTCATTTGTTTTGCGAATGTTGCGTTGAAAATTTATACCCCACACCTCGTCTTTGCCAGAAGCAAAACGAAGTGTTCGAAGCGGAATGGCAAACTCAGCACTCCAACCAAAATCACCAGTAACACTCCTCACTTCCCAAGAGGCATCCCAATTCAGGTTGAACCCCCCCACCGTTCCGCTTTGCATTCGATTATTGGTATTGTTCCCTTGTCCTTCATTATCAACTTGTGCATCGTACTCAATACCGATAGGATTCGTGCCAAACAAAAATCCATTTTGACTATCGTGATACGTGTCGAGAATAAAAAGAAAGCTATCAGTATTATCGAGTGTGGCATCTCTGCGCGCATCTGAAACCACCAGTTTATCGGGTTGCTTGTCATAGCAAACCACAGACAAATAAAATGTATTGGCGGTCAGGCCTATTCTTATTTCTGTTTTTTCCGTTGCCGGGAATCCCGAGTTAGGTTTGTTCTGCCACATTTCATCGATAGGCTTAATCACTTTCCATATCTCATCGTTCAACACCTCACCATCAATTTTCATTTCCACCTCCAAAGTGGCTGCCTTTGCGGAAGGTCGCTGTTTCACATCCGGCATATTGATCACCGTCTGAGCAAAAAGTGGTTGAGCACAAATCACAAACATGCCAAGGGTTAGACTGAAGATGAATCTCACGGTAATCTATTTTTTTCAAAGATCATGTATTTTGGTTTTACGCGACAACATACATCCGGTTCATTTACTTTAGTGGTAACCAGCACAGACCAATGGTAATAGCTTGAGTGCCCGAAATATACCTCTATTCAAAAGTTGAAATCCTAATGCGTAGTAGGGGAACTCATGAATTTACAATCTCAATGAGTATATTTGATTTACTAACTGATTCACTTTACCTCCACATTATTTCCTGTTCAATGAAATTACTGTTGCTCTTATTTTTGATGACCTGTAAACGGTGCTTATCATTCGCAAAACGGAGAAGGAATTATCTGGTATTTGAAAAATCGAAACGCAATACAAAAAATTGCCGCTATTCACGTAGCCGAACAGTCTGATATCGAAAAACTAGATGACGAAAATAAAAAGGCGGCTGACTTTATCATCTGTGTCCCAAAAGATATGACCAAAACGTATTGATATAATCATGAACCAGCGATTGGCACATATCACTTTATTGGTGGATGATTATGACATGGCAATAAAGTTTTACGTAGAAAAATTAAACTTCCGACTGGTTGAGGATACCCTGTTGAGCGAAACGAAGCGTTGGGTATTAGTTGCTCCAACGGGTTCAGGTGAATGCTGTTTGCTGCTTGCCAAAGCTTCCAACGAAGAGCAAAAAAGTAGAATTGGAAATCAAACCGGTGGCCGTGTATTTCTATTTCTCAACACAGACAATTTCAAAAGGCACTTTGATCATCTCAAGGCACGGGGAGTGACCATTGTGAGAGAACCTTCCGTAGAAGTGTATGGTACAGTAGCTGTGTTTGCTGATTTGTATGGAAATCTCTGGGATCTGATTGAGCCTATACAGAAGTAAGAAGTGTACAAAACTGATCAGTGAACTGTACAAAAACGGATAAGGATATCATTGGTAGAGGTCTAAATTCAATAAAATCAAGGATTATATTTTTGGCTTTGCCTTTGCAGAAAGAGTAAATCAAAAATCAAACTATGAGAACTTTTATTGGACTGGCACTGTGGTTTATTCTGTTTGTTATTTGCTGGCCGGTGGCACTCGTTATGCTATTTCTCTTCCCGTTAGTTTGGCTGTTGTTACTTCCTTTCAGGATCGTTGGGTTTACAATCGATGTAGTCTTTAGTATCATCAAGGGTATCCTATTATTCCCTTTCAAACTGGTGAAGGCTATTTAATCTTTAACCATTGTTTTTTTGTATTTTCTAGCTGTATCTATTTAGAGTGGTGTTGACTTATAACACTTTAATCAAACTAAGATGTAAACCCTTGCTGCCTTTCGAGCTCTTGCTCGCGCTTGCGCAATGATTTGTCTAAAACAAATGTCCCTATTGGGATTAATGATGCACCCAAAGCCACTAAAACATAAAACCAATTCCATGCCATCGCTTTGATGGCCATCAGCACAGCCACGATGTAGAGTATAAATAATACACCATGAATCCATCCGGTAATCTTCACCACCATGGGCAGATCCAAATAATATTTCAGAGGCATGGCGATCAGGAGGAGTACGAGAAAAGAAACACCCTCTATAAATCCGATTATTCGTAGATTACTTATTCTGTTTTTCATTTCAGGCCGTTACTTGAGCTTCATAAATGGAAATAGTACGGTCTTGTTTCATGGTATGATAGCCAATGTAAATAAAAATGATCCCTAGCAATTCGGTCACATACAATACTTCGGTGTATCCGAACTTGGTAAATGATCCACCAATGCCTGGCAGCAATCCACCCACGGCAATAAAAATATTTCCAATGAAACGGCTCTTGAATTGAACGTCCCGGCTATACCGATAGGCAGAATAAATTGCACCCCCTACTAAAAAAATAAACGCGTAAATATTCACAAAGGGAGTAATCAATCGCACATTCTTCCACACCAGTACTTTTCCGGTGAGACGGGTAGGCTCAACCAACGAATAATCTATTGGCGAGAGAAGAACCAGTATCGAAGCGATAACAATAATTGAAACCACCACGTACATCATTACGTTGGCTGTTCGCTTTTGAAAAATAAGATACACGGAACCCTGCGCCAATGGAAATCCTCCCAGCAAAGCGCCCAGGATATACCATGATTTGAAGACCGGCTCACTCCACTGAAAAATCCCGACAATACTTTCGGTTAATGTTCCCAGTCCATAGCATAGGACACCGATCATCCACCAAAACAAATAAGAGGGTTTGTTTTTAAATATCCAGTGGTTGTAAAGGATTACAAAGAAAATAGCTGAAAGAATTGTGGTAACAATCGGAATTTTATGAATGAACTCAATCATGGCTGAGATTTAAAAATTGATGAGAAGAAAGCATTGACCTTCTTCTCATCAGAATTGAATACAATTAATTAATTAAATGTTTTCGTATCATTTGGTTGATATACATAGCGGAAGGTGTAGTAGCGAGCCGCGTTAGTGGAGGTTGGACTGGCCGGTGCATCCTTGTAATAGCTAATGATTTCCATCTTGGCATAACGACCCTCCGAAGTTTTCACTACAATCACTTTTCCTGCTGTTGGACGATTTACCATAGCAGCCCCATCGTACGTGTACCACCCTTGTCCTGATCCTGTAGGGATCGCCAAATTAGCATTCGGTGCTCCGGCAATCGGTGCAGGGTCATTGTCTGACTTATATCCGGCATCAGGTGCGGTGTTGAGTTCGTCAAAAATTCCACTCACAATTTGCGCTTGTGATGTGCCCGGGCCGCTAGTTGCACTGTTTACAATAATGGTTGTGCCGTTAAATCCAAGATCCCACTTATTGGTGGCGCTATCTGTATTCGCAATTATTCCACCTGTTTTAAAACTGAAGAGCGTAAATTTTCTAGTGAGGCCGGTTGGCTGGCCGGTGCTTGGATTGAAGCCTGTGCCCGGGTCAGCCGCTAAATTAGAAAATGTTGTTGCTACAACGGGAAGTGGTTCATCGTCTTCACTGCAGCCTGTGAAAGCAATTACAAAACCTACCAGCACTACTAAAGACAAAGTTGATTTCATTAAATTCATGGTTTATATAAGTTAATTAAGGTTGAACATTCTTCTTTGAAAAGGAATAACTAACACTGGCATAGTACAATCTCCCCGGCAGGTTGGGAATGAGCACAGGCTCGGTATAATCAAATAAATTGTCTACACCCACCTGAAGGCGCAGTGAGTTCTTGATGGTTTTGGCTGCCGAAATATTTACCAAGGCATAACCCTTTACAAATTCATCATATATATCGAGTATGGAATTACTATTTGTATCAGATGGGGGAATTACTTCACCTTGAATATTGCCCCGTATATTGCCAATGCCGTATCTACCGCGATAAATCACACGCAGGCTTCCCTCCCATCCACTCGGTTTGTGATCATAAAAAAGTTTTAGGTTACCCATGTGTCGTGAGCGGTTGTATAAACCAAAATATTCACCCGGCTTCAATCGCTTTGTCACCAGCGTAGTTGGATCGCGCCAATACACTTCACCGGCTTTCACTGCCTCGGCTACATCTCTGTCTTTTGCGTAGAGTAATTGATATCCTGCAGAAAGATTGAGATACTTCATTACTGGATATGAAAAATTGGACTCAACACCTTGCGTATAGGCGCGCAAAATATTTCGGTAACTGTAAATACTTTGACCTGAAGTAGTGATGGCTACTGCCTGTGTTTCAATCAGGTTATTGATGCTGTTATGAAAAACATTGAGATCCATCTTCAGCGAAGGAAGCACTTCGATGTTGGCTCCGGCATTGATGGATACAGAACGCTCCGCTTGCAAATTGCCCAACAACGCGGGATCAAATAAATAGGTTTGTATCTGTCCTGCTGCATCCAATTCTGCCAGACGATCGATTGCCACTTCGGTGCCTAAAACACTATAACCACCGGCTGCCGAATTGTTGAAATTGAAATACAACTGGCGGAAGTCAGGGGCTTTAAATCCAATACCCCCGCTTACTTTAAAAGTTACTTTTTTATTGAGTTCATACCGTGAAGAAAGCTTCGGGCTGAACTGGCCTCCGTAAATGCTATTGTAATCATATCGGCCTCCAGCTATTACCGATACTTTCTGCATCGGCAACCACTCATATTGAAAAAATCCGTAACTCGTTTCCTGATATCTATTTTCTTCATCACCATAACGGGAGGTTTGCACCATCTCTTTTATATAACCTCCACCGATTGTTAAAATGTTTTTCTCATTAAAAAAATATTCGGCATTCAATTCTGGGCGCGTGAATGACTGTGTGAAATCATCCTGATAATACCGGCTGCCATCGGTTTCAAGATTCAAGTAGGTTTCCGTCTGGTAATGAGTTGAATAAAACCGAGCTATGGCTTTTAGTTTATCGGAAAAACGGTGCGTGAGTACCGGGTTAAAATTCCAGTCCTGTGTATTGCCATTACCTGCCGTGCGAATGCGACTACCATTTGATTCTACCTCAAAGCGAAATACCTGGTCTTCATTAAAGAATCTGCCCGCCACGCTGATATCCGTAAGGGGACTAAACTTATAGGTGATCTTTGAATTGATCGTATAATTGGTGAATGGTGAAACTGTTTTACCAAAGTTTTGAGGAGAGAGATCATAACCATCGGTGTGGTAACGATTTCCATATAGATATACGCCCAATTTCTTTTTGGTGAATCCAACATCGCCATTAACATCAAGCGTGTTGTTCGTGCCATATCGGATGGCCGCGTTTACCCTCGTACCCTGAGGTCGATCCGTAATAATATTGATTACTCCGGCCAATGCATCAGAGCCATACAAACTTGAAGAAGGCCCCTTAACAATTTCAATCTGTTTGATATTGCCCACGGCAATGCGACTTAATTCAAGCGAACCCGTGTAGCGACCAATGATCGGCTCACCGTCAATTAATATTAACGTATAATCCGGGTTAAATCCTTGTATCTGAATGCCATTACCTTGTGCATTCACCTGGGGCACGACCACCAGGCCGGTCTGCTCGGTAAGAACATCATTGAGACGCAAGGAACCCATGGTTTTGATTTGGTTCTTTGGAATCAGGGAAACCGGCATGGGCAGTGAACCCATCGTTCTTTCGTTGCGGGTGGCCGTTACAATCACCTCATCCAATTGCTTAGTGGCGATTGTATCTCCATCAACAGGATTATCCTGTGCAAAGCAGGTCATCGAGATCAATGTGAGCGACCCAAGTATCCATTTAAGTGATGAAGGCATTTTTTTCACGGATGCAAATATTAAAATGGCTGGTACCAAAAAATACCCTAAAAAGTATAATTAATAACAAATGGTATCTAAAACGATTTATTTACAAAGAATGGGTACTTTTGAACTAAAACAGCTGAATTTGGTTATCTGGGGATGTGACTTTTGTCATTTTTAAACCAAAGCGATTCGTTATGGAGATAAAGGAAATAATAAATACTCAAAAAAGTGAACTCAAGACGTTGCTGGAACGGGAAGATATAACCCTTCAAACAGCCGAAAATAAAGGCGAAGAAGAACTCGTCTTTAAAAGCCAGGTGAACAAAAATATTATTCACTTTTACTTCTGCCTTGAGGGTTCCGGTGTTTTTGCCTTTGGTCCGCATTACAGCCGGCCCATAGAAAAGCAACGTAATTATTTCTTTTATAATCCTGATATGGATTTGCCATTTCAGCTAAAGCTTGCCGCGCAAACCAGGATAGTAGCATTCTCCATCAAACTAGAGAGTCTCCATAAATTGTTTACGCATGAGGCGCTGCCGTTTCTAAAACCGGAAAACGCAAAAACAAAGCTCTATGATGAACGGGAGATTCCAACCAGTTTGCAAGTCGTTTTAAATCAGATTTTCACTGTCAATTTGAGTGAGAGCGCTGAGAAAATCTATTATCATGGTAAAGTATTAGAAATACTGGGATTGTATTTTTCTGATAAGAAACCGGATACGGAAGCCTGCCCGTTCTTAAATGATCAGGAAAACGTGCGCAAAATAAAACATGCCAAAGAGTATTTGCTCAAGCACATGGATGCTCCTCCGGGATTGAAGGATCTCGCCAAAGTTGCCGGATTGAATGAATATCAATTGAAAGTCGGGTTCAAGGAAATTTATGGTAATACGGTTTTTGGTTTTCTATTGGATCATAAGCTGGATCATGCACGCGTATTGCTTGACACATCAAAATTTCTAGTGAATGAAGTTGCTTATCAAATTGGCTATGCTAACCCCAGTCATTTTATAGCTGCTTTCAAAAAGAAGTATGGTGTTACGCCTAAAAAATATCTGATGAATCTATCACGGAAAGGATAGTCAACGCTATTTATTCAAATGGTAGTTATCGTAATCATCCGCGGGTGTGGAAACCAACGCACCATAGCTGGTTTATCATTACTTCATTAAATAGCCCACGGTTACAAAGAAGGTTCTTCCATCAGCAGGCAATACTCCAGGGCCGGGATATCCACCGGCTCTTCGTGTAAAGTAATTTTTATCAGTCAAGTTATTGATTCCGCCTTTTAGCGATAAGCCTGATTTATGTTTGTAGCCTGCTGTCAAATCTAAAATTGAATAAGAAGGTATTAACCCATTTTGGCCATTCGCGGTAGTTGCAACGGTATTATTTGCATCAGTGAATAATTGATCCGTATAACTATACTGAAGAGTGGTAGAAAGTCCCTCGTATATATATGTTAATCCGGCTCTTAAAATATGCTCAGGAGCATATTCTACTTTCTTGTCTTTATAATTGGTCACGCTCAATTCGTTATTGACAATGCTCACAACTTTAAAATTATTATAACGGGCATCATTGTAAGCATACGAAGCAAATACACTTATCTCTCCCCGTTTTGATGAAGAACCGGCTGCTTTCGTGAAGTTGATTTCTCCAAAAGCTTCCACGCCATTGGATGCACTGCTGCCAACGTTGGTTCTTAAATTGTAAAATGTTCCATCTTCACGCTGTTGTTTTATGGTGCCTACACGGTTGTCATATAATAAATGGAATGCACTTACATCAAACACGAAATAGTCTTTCAGGTTTCCACGATAACCCAGGTCTACATTAAGCCCTTTGGCATCTGTCAGGTTGGGATCAATGACATCTGTCGTTGGTGGTGTTGTAAGGTCTGCAAACTGCACTGGCCGATAGGATTGAGTTGCATTTCCATATAATTTAGTCGTGTTGGATACAGTGTACTCCATCCCTACTCCTCCAATCAAAAAGCCGCGGTCTCTCTGCTGATTTTGTAAATAGACAGGATTTCCATTTAATAAACCACTGTAACCGCTGGCCGCTGCGTGCAGGTATTCATATCGGATGCCCGGTATTACAATAAATTTTTCCGCGATACTAAATAAATTCTCAGCAAAAAGGGCAGCATTCTTACTTCCATAGTCAATGTCACCTGTCCAGGTGGTTCCATTCTCCAAGGCAACGTCATAATCGCTTCCCGTGCTGCCTTTTCCTCCCCGATATCGAAGAGTGGTGCCTGTATAAAGGCGCATACCTGCACTCAGGTTGTGACCTAATCTGCCCGTTTGATAATTGTGAAGATACCTCGCTTCAAAGCCATAATTCCGATAATTATCTACATCCACGGTACGCGTGTTAAGTTGTCCGGTAGCTGGATTGATAGCATCTTCAAGTGCTATCCCTCCGCCAGGCAAAAACCCAACACTATTGCGGTCACCACTAATGTTGAAGAATTTCATATTCAATCGCTGGTGCTCATTGATCTTAAAATCTCCCGTTACTGCGGCAGTTTGCCATGCAAGGTCAAACCAATTGCGACTTCTGACACTTTGTTTTGGATTCAGGTTGAATTGTTCATCAGTAAGTCCACCCGGCTGCTGACTTAACGAATGCCAACGGGTGAATTCAGTTGTCAATGAAAAACGATTTGAAAAATGATAGGTCAATGTTCCTGATCCGGTATTGCTGTTATATTGATTGTTATCCCGCCATCCATCGGCATTGCGATGATCAACGAATGCGTAGTAGTTTATCTTTTTAGTTTTGCCACCGATGGCATTGTATGAGTTGAATAGTCCATTGCTTCCGAATGTCTGATACGTTTCTACATGCAGCGGTTTTGTAAAATCACTTCCATTTTTTAAAATGTAATTGATCATGCCACCAATCTGCGGTCCATATTGCAAGGCGCCATGTCCTCTCACAATTTCGATGCGCTGCACCGATTGAAGTTGTGGATTATAATAGGCCTCGGGATAACCATAAGGATCGGCAGAAATATCATAGCCATTTTGACGCACATTAAATTCCCAGGATCGATTAGGACTCAGTCCCCGGGCTGCTACATTAATCTGAATTCCACTCCCCTCATTCTCCCAGATAAATATCCCCGGCACTTTTGCCATTACCTGACGCATGGTATTGGTGACCACATTGCCATTCACATTGTTTAAAACAACTAATGCGCTTTTCTTACCTGCATAAATGCTGGTGCCGACAATTTCAGGGAGCTGATGTATATCTGATCTACTGCTTTGTCCTACGATAGTAATTTCTGAAAGGATTTTAGCCGGTATGGAATCCTGATCTTGAGCAATTAATATATTGACTATCAGAATATTGAATATAAATAGTATTGACTTCATCTGGGGATTTGGGATCTTTTTTTTATTTAGACTTATTCTAAATAATGGGGCAAATATAGAATCCTTCCCCTAACCACAAAATGATTTATGACACTATTTTTCTTTCATTTCGAAATGAGATTGTTTTCAATAGCGCCTACGGGATGTGCTTCTGCGGGGTGCTGACCCAAACAACATTCCAAAAACACCTCGCACCAATTCACGACCAATTTGTTTTGTTACCGGTGAAGCAAGAACTTCATCAAAAGTGCTCTTCTCCTTTCGAGCTGGTTTACTTTCGGATTTTGCTTCCTCCTTTTGCTTTACGACCTTTTCCTCTGCTTTACGAACCGCTTGCATTTTTTCTTCCAGCATTTCAAACGCACTTCGCGGATCAATGGCATCTTTATACTTCTTGTTGAAAGATGATCCATCCAGTTGCGTCTGATATTCTTGTTGCGAAAGTGGTCCCATAAAGGAAGACGGTGGTGCCAGATGGGTTACCACCGTTTCGGTAGGAATACCTTTCTCGTTTAACACCGTAATGAAAGCCTGACCGGTTCCCAGTTGAGTGAACTGTTGTTCCATGTCATAATATTCTGATCGCGGGAATGTCTTGATCGTTTCTTTCAGTGCTTTTACATCGTTCGGAGTAAATGCTCGGATTACATGATGCACGCGATTACCTAGTTGTGCGAGTACATTAGCCGGTACATCTTGAGTAACCTGGGTGCAGAAAAATACTCCCACCCCTTTTGATCGGATAAGGCGAATGATCTGGTCGATTTGATCCATAAAAGCTTTTGGTGCATCCCTAAAAAGTAAATGGGCCTCATCAAAGAAGAAAACCAGTTTCGGCTTATCCAAATCACCTGCCTCCGGCAAGCTTTGATACAACTCTGCCAGCAAGGCTAACATAAACGTTGAGAAAATGGCAGGCTGACTTTGCACATCCGACACATTCAATAAACTGATCACTCCACGCCCATCCACTTTTTCGAAGATATCATCTATATCAAAAGATTTTTCTCCAAACAACTGGTCTACTCCCATCTGTTCGAGTGCAACAATCTTTCTTAAGATGGTACTCGCTGTCGCGGATGATATCTTGCCGTAGTCGCCTTTTATTTCGGCTGCGCCAACTCCTTCGGTAAGGTAGTCCAGTACTTTTTTCAAATCGTTCAGATCAACAATAGGCAATTCTTTATCATCTGCATATTTGAACAGAATCATCAGCACTCCACTTTGCACTTCATTTAATTCAAGTACTTTACTTAAAAGCACAGGACCGAATTCAGTAACGGTTGCACGCATCTGCGCTCCTAACTTTCCACTGAGTGAATATAATTCCACCGGGTAGCCTGATGCGGTATATTGAATACCTAACGCTGTGGATCTTTCTTTTATTTTGTCATTTATCACTCCCTCTTTTGCCATTCCTGAAATATCTCCTTTCATATCAGGCATAAACACGGACACACCAGCAGCAGAAAGCTGTTCGGCCAGCAATTGCAATGTTCTGGTTTTACCTGAACCGGTGGCACCTGTAACGAGGCCGTGCCGATTCATCATTTTCAATGGAAGATTCACTTTAGCATCAGCCAGAATTTCGCCCTGATAAATACCCGCTCCCAGATAAATGGAAGATCCGGCAATTGAATATGATTTAGTAATCGATTCGACAAATTTCTCTTTTGACATAACGTGTATTTTAATTCAATTTAAAATATCTTTTTACAATACTCTGTTTTATAATTTCTTTTTCAACAGCCAATCTGTCTGGGCATCGTCACCCATCCAGAAAACATGTTCCGAAAACTTTTCAAATCCCCATTTGCTATAGAAATTCTGAGCCTTGAAATTACGTTCCCAAACTCCAAGCCATAACCAATCGTATCTCTTTTCCTTCGCATAGTGTAACGATGCTTCCATTAATAATTTACCCACTGATTTTCCTTGCACTTCTGTGAGCACATAGAGTCGTTGTAACTCAACCCCATTCATGCCCAATAGATCTGCCACTTCATTTGATTCACGTAGACGTGAAAACCCCACCATCTTTTCATCCTGGCAAGCAAGAAACAATTTAGAATCTGGCTCAGTAAACTCCCTGTTAAGGGTTGTTAAATTATATGATCCTGAAAAATAGGCTTCCATGTTTTCCGGTGTGTTAAAAGAGGCAAAAGCATCATGGTAGGAGGATATGGCAACTTCCCGTAGTTCCGGCATATCGTTACGTTGTGCTAGGCGAATTACAATCATACACTACGAATATAAAAAAACCCCGCACAGGCGGGGCGTTCAATCAACTAGATTATTGAATTATTATTTCTTCTCTTCAAAATTCTGGAATGAGTACGCAATGCCCAGGGTAAATGCTTCAGCCAGCTGAACTCCACTATCCTGATCATAATCGTAAATCAGAATACCGCCAAGGCTTACGTTCATAAACTTATTTACTTTGGCTGTCAGTGCCAGGTCAAGTCGATGGTCAATCGTCTTCGCTTCCAGGGTTTGATAGTTGGCAAACATTACATACCTCCATTTCAAATTCAAATTCTCCGCAATGTCTTTGTCAAACTCTGCCGCCATTTGAAATGCCAGCCACTCAAATCGCGTACTTTCTCCCACTAAAACACCATAGGGTTTTACAGGATCTACCGCATCAAATCGACCATTATTATCAGCCACGATGGTTACGCGGGGAGAAAATGGAGAGAGTGTCAACTTAAAATAATCCACGGGATGATATTCAAAACCCGAGGCTGAAGTAATAAAGGCAGGAGCGAAAATATCTGAAATGAGGGTAGCCACCTCTACGCCATTAACATCCTTATCATACTTATAGCCTTTTGCAAACTGCGATAGAAAGTTTATCGAAGTAGTCAAACTCCACTTCTTATTCAAATCATGGCCTACTTTGGTTTCCATATAAATCCGATCAAGGGTCTTGCGATAGCCCTGGCCCTCGTTATTCACCATACCATAGAGAAAGTCAAGTTGATTATCCCATGAGGTTTTGTTCTTCTTGTAACTGGCTTTATAATTCATCAATGCATTTAAGCCAAAAGAATTCACACCACCGGCTTTCCAATTGGAAGAAAAAGAAGACTGGTTTACATTCAGACCGGTTCTAAAAGATTTCTTCCAATACGTGGTAGAATCTACCCGAATTACTTGTGCCTGAGACCACGTTGTTATAAGCACGAACATAGCAATCAAGCCGACCTTTGCTAATAGTTTTGATTTCATTAATATAAGTTTAACCAGGGGGGATTAAATGTTGTTTAGCCTGATTTCATCCAGTGCCATTTCCGTAAGGGGCTTGGTGATGAATTTGATTACGTGATTGTTGTTGACGATCTTATCGATATCACGCTTATTATCTGAACTTGATAAAATAATGACCTTGCTTTTATTTTTTACCAGTTCATTGAATTTTTCAAACTCATAAAGAAATACAAATCCATCTACAATGGGCATGTTGATATCTAAAAAGATGATGCTCGGTATTTGCTCAGGGTTATTTTGATGTTCGCGCAAATAATCCAGCGCGCCTTTTCCAGAACTCTTCACTTCTACCCGTCCTGAAAATTTCGTAATCTCGATGATCCGTTTACTGATAAAGTTATCAGTATCATTATCATCCACCAATAAAACAAGATCAATAGATTTCAATTCAAAATTTATTTAACACGCACCACACAAAATGGACGATAAGTGCAAAATTATTGTTTTTTACCACATCCTAAACTTTTTCGAAATTCTCCTTTAGTTAATCAAAATCGATTTTATGGAAATCTTAAAAAAAATGGTGATTATTTGATCAAAATCCGCAATTTCTCGCCACGAGAAAGAGAAAAATCGCTTTTTTCATTCCAATCCATGATCTCCTTAATGGTGACATTATATTGACGCGCCACACTATATAATGTATCAGAGGGCTTTACTTCATGTGTAACCCATGCTTCGCCTTTGTCGGCAGGGAGTTTTGCTTCAGTCTGAATGACAGGTGTTTCAGAAGGGTTTATGGTACTAATTTGTTGACCCGGCTTAAGACCTTGTGTTATATCCAATTGATTCCATTCCAGAAGTTGGGTTACCCCTACGTTATATTTCTTTGCGATAGAATACAGGGTTTCACCGGGAACCACAACATGAGTGCCTGACTTTTCACTGGCAGTAACCAGCGGATCATTATTTGAAATCGTTGCTATCTCTTTATCAATGGATACTGATACTGGCTTATTGGCAACTATCACCCCGGATTCACTTGGCTTCGCCTCCCAATCAAAAAATTCACCCTCTTCTGTTTGAGCAACTACTGCTTCCGTTTCGACCATTTCTTCAACTGGTTTTTGCACTGGCCTTCGTGCACTTAACCAAACCACTTCACCCGACTTCATATCTTCATCAGTCCTGAGTCGGTTCATTCTCAAAATTCTTTTTAGGACAACCCCATATCGTTGACTCACTAACCATACATCTTCGCCATCGGCCAGTGTATGGGTAAGTGTGGCGGATTTATTTTTCTTTTTGCCGGTAAAATAAAATTCCCCTACCCTTATTGAATGATTGGCAGAGATGTCATTGAATTTCAAAAATTCACTTAGACTTATACCGGCCCTCGCGGCAATGGTTGCCTGATTTTCATTTGGCAACGCCTGAAGGGTCATTACCCCATTGATTTCCTTTTTAACAGTCCTGTCTTTGTTTGAAATGGATTTATCTGTAGCGTTCGCATTCGAAACCATCAGGGTATTAAAATCCGCCATGAATTTTCCTTTAGGAAGAACCAACGCATATATCCTGTCGTCAGGAATAGTGCCCGAACGAATCCATTTATTATTCTCTCTCAGTTCAGCTTCTTCTATTCCCAATTCCTTAGCCAATGCACTCATCTCCTTTTTTTCTTTCACTTCATAAACCTGAATCTTCACCTGGGGCTCGCCCTTCACAGCATCTTCAAATGCCACTTTATGAGCAATGAATTTTTTCACATACCAATAGGTGTCAGAAGTGATCTCCATGTGTTTCGCGCCATTGAACTCATCACCCACCACCCGCTTTACACCGCCTGTTCCCATCTGGTACGCCTGTAACGCAAAGAGCCAGTTGTTAAATTGATAATTGCTTTGCTTCAAATATTTGGCGGCTCCACGACTGGCCGAAATAATATTCATCCGTTCGTCAATCTGTTTATCTACCCGCAGGCCCATTTCCATGGCCGTAAAATCTTTAAACTGCCAAAAACCAACCGCATTTGAAACGGACACGGCATCGGATATCAAAGCGCTTTCCTGTAATGCCAGGAACTTGAAGTCATCGGGCAAACGCTCCTCGGCAAATATTTTCTCGATCAATGGGAAGTAGGTTCTGGCGCGCTCCACCTTGATTCCAAAATATTTGGGGGACTTTGTAAGTGCGTCCACATCTTTTTGAATTTCGCGCCTGGCGTCATCACGGATGGTGAGCGTCATGTCTGCGAAACGCATCTTATGGGGCACTTCAGGAGTTTGTGCGAGTGAGGCAGTAACTCCAAAAAAAATGAGTGCGACTGCTAAAAATCTCATCACTGGCAAAGATAGGTAAAAGTACGGAGTAGGTAAACAAGTAGGTTTCAAATCTTCCTGATCATCATGATGCCATCCCGAATGGGAAGCAAAAGATTTTCTACGCGTGGATCGTTCATCACCTTTTGGTTGAATTCCAACAAGGCGCGTGTGTCCTTATCGGGTTTGGGCTTAGTTACCTTGCCACTCCACAGAACATTATCGGCAAGAATTACTCCACCGGCCCGCACTTTGTCGAAAACCAGGTCATAGTATTTCGAATAATTTTCTTTATCGGCATCGATAAACACCAAATCAAAAATACGATCCAGTGTGGGAATGATGTTGGCTGCGTCACCAATCCGGTAGTCAATCTTTTCGGTGAGTCCTGCTTCCTGAAAATAGCCTCTCACACGGCTTTCCAATTCTTCGTTCACATCGATGGTCACTAACTTACCACCGAGGTTCAAACCCTCTGCCAAACAAATTGCCGAATAGCCGGTGTAAGTGCCGACTTCCAAAATATTTTGTGGTTTAATAAAATGACTGATCATGGAAAGAAATCGCCCTTGCACGTGCCCCGACAACATGCGAGGCATCATGACCTTTGCATTCGTATCGCGCGTTATTTTTTTTAGCAACTCCGGTTCAGCCGAGGTGTGGCCTTCCACATATTTTTGCAGATCGTCAGGAAAGAAATCCATGCTATTTAATTGGTTCCATGATCAGGTAACTCAATCGCTTTTCATTAAACATCTCGTTGGCTAATTCCTGAAGTTGCAATGCCGAGGTGCTTTTTACACGATCAAAAATTTCCTCCAGAGAAGTGACGCGCCTCTGATCCAACAGGTTGCGAGCCATCATCATCATGATGCTGATATTGTTCTCTTCGGCCATCGCAATCTGACCCAGAATTTGTTCTTTGCTGGACGAAAGTTGCTTTACCCCCAGGGGCTCATCGCGCAGTTTTTGTAATTCCAGTTTCACGAATTCAATACTTTTCTTCATCTGTGAAGGTTCTGTGCCAAATGAAATCACAAACAAACCAGTATCCGTGAAGGGAACAAATTGGGCACCGATCGAATATACAAAGCCGTGCTTTTCGCGCAAAGCAAGATTTAAACGAGAGTTCATTCCAGAGCCACCCAAAATCGTGGTGAGCATATAGAACGGACTTCTCTTTTCGTCTGTAAAAGAATAGGTGGCGCGCCCCATAGCACAGCGTGCCTGCTTTACAGGTCTTTGCAGTGTCACATGCTTGGGAGGACAACCAATAAACTTCGTTCTTTTAATCCTCGATGTGGACTTTGGTATTCGGCCAAGATGTTTCTCTGCCAGTTCAATTACTTTCACCATGGAGATATTGCCCACACACGAGAATACCACCTTGCGTGTATCGAGATGTTCCTTTACAAAGTCAGTGAAATTCTTTCGTTTGAATGAACCAACGGTTTTCTCTGTTCCCAGAATATTCATGCCCAGCGGATGCCCGGAAAAAATAACTGAATCAAATTCATCTTGTAATGAATCTTCCGGATCGTCATGATACATCGACATCTCTTCCAGAATAACCTGACGCTCTTTATCAATTTGCGTTTTGGGAAAGATGGAATCAAACGTAATGTCAGTGAGCAATTCTAATGCACGTTCAAAATATTCATCGCGCAATGAAGCGTAGAAAAGAATTTTTTCTTTGTCGGTATACGCATTGAGCTCGCCCCCGATGGATTCCAGTCGATTTATAATGTGAAATGACTTTCTTTTGTGCGTGCCCTTAAAGGCCATGTGCTCCCAAAAGTGAGCGATGCCCTGATTAGCAGTGGTTTCATCTCTACTGCCAATATCCAGCATAATGCCGCAGTGCACAATCTTGGAAGTGGTGATGTGATTATGAATAACCCGTATGCCGTTCTTCAGTGTATAGATCTCGTATTCTCTCATAGTAGACCGTAAAATTAAGCTTAATCGGGGATTAATTTTGTTCCAAGCCCGAACAGAAATGACCGCAAGCGGGCACGTTGCTTGACAACCCAACCTGATTTTTTGTAAAATAGTAGATATTAACGGCACAAGAATTGAAACATACCCATTCATAATCTCTAACCTATGGAAACGCAAAAAGTTAAAACCTGCTTTACTATCACCTTTACAAACGATCAGTTTAATCATGCCAAATCGTATGTGGATGACATGAAGAGACACCCACAACGCGTTTTCTGGAGAGGCAAAGAAGGCAAGTCGGATGATGAATTAATTGTTGAGCAAATTGCCCATCGCATACTTTCTGGATTCTATAATACCGATGCATACCAGGCAAGCAACCATATTGTGAAGATGGAGAGCATGACCTCTACCCGATAATTTCAAATTAGAAATTTCAGATTTCAAATTCGTTACAACAGGTTATTCAATCAGAAATTTTTGAACCTGAGATGTTAAATCAAATCCGATCCAGCACTTTCTTAATCAAATTATCTACGATCTTATGCGGGTCTTTTGAGAATTTGGTCTTCATGCGATTGGCGATAATCGCGTTGGCGCTGAGCATTTCATGACCCATTAATTTACCAAAGGCGTAATAGGCAGAAGTTTCCATCTCAAAGTTAGTGAGCCAGAAGTCGCCCTTGTGAAAGCAATTCAGGTCTTCCAGCAAATTAGGGAAACGAATGGGTAAGCGAAGAACTCGTCCTTGTGGTGCATAAAAGCCAGGGCACGTAACCGTGTTTCCTTTAATCATATCATTGCCGGCAATCTGATCGCGCAGGGTTCCAGAACCCCGTACTACATAGGGCATAAAGGGAAGTCCGGTTTTGCGATGAATGTCATGGGCTAGTCCTGCCTCCACATCATCCATCGGCAAATCATAAAAGCTCAACAGGTTATCCAGGCCAACCGCATAATCCGAAACCAAATGTGACCCAACGGGAATATCTTCCTGCAGTGAACCCGATGTGCCAATGCGAATGATCTTCAATTTCTTCTTGCGCGATTTTGGTTCACGCGTTTTCAAATCGATGTTGGCCAAGGCATCTAGTTCTGTAAGCACAATCTCTACGTTATCCGGACCAATGCCTGTGCTGATCACGGTAATGCGCTTGCCTTTATACTTGCCCACGTGCGTGATGAACTCACGCTTGTTCATTTCAAATTCAACTTCATCAAAATATTTACTCACTGAATAAACTCGCCCCGGATCACCCACCGTAATGATAATATCTGAAATATGTTTGGGCAACAGATTTAAGTGATACACACTTCCATCTGGATTTAAAACAAGATCAGTTTCGGATATTTTAGCCATGACGAGATACTGGTTACTGGATACTAGATAAGATACTGTTTAGCTCTTTATTTTTTGTGCCGGATTTCCAAATACCATTTCACCTGGCTTAACCGCAGCAATGACTACCGAACCAGCACCGATACGCGCACCTTTGCCAACCGTCACTCCTGATACGATGGTTACGCCTGATCCGATGAACACTTCATCTTCGATGATAACACCCGCATTGATATTACTTCCTGATCCTACCTGAACGAAGTTTCCCAAGGATGCATCGACACCAATGGTAGTGCGGGCATTGAGGATACAATGGCTGCTCATGGCTGAGCCCGGTGCCAGGTATACACCGTAATCAATGAAGTTACCATGTCCAATGGTAGCCTTTAATGAAACTACGGATTGAGAGTGAATCGCATTCACAGGTTGCATCTTTCTTACTTCCTGCAGCATCTGCACTAATCCCTTTCTCAGTTTATTATCATCAACTGCCACAAAGGCCTCGCATTTCTTGCCAATGAGTTTTAAGAATCCATCGTTGTCGGTATCGCCCAACACGACTACTTCATCAATTTCTGTGTTATGAAGTTTTTTGTCGTCATCTAAAAAACCATATACCACCACACCATTCGTTTCAAAAATTTCTTTGGCAGCACGACCGAGATGATTTGCCCCAAAAATGATTACCGGATTTTCCATGCAGCAAAGGTAAAGAACTAAATGATGAACCAACGCAACTTCATAAACAAGTCGTAGCGATATTCATGATAAGAATCATATAAAATAATGTAGGACAGTATTTATTTAGTGGCTTCATTTGACCCGTCAAAAAACAAAAAAATATGAAAAATTTACCTAAATATCAATTTCTAGAGCAAATCTAGTTCCTATGAATATTTAACTGTTTCAACTTCCGTGCTTAATGAAGCTGATGGCACACAGTATAACGTTGTGGCCGATGGTTTAGAACTAGTTGATGATTCTAATTCAAAACTAATCAGTTTAATCCCAGATGAGGCCACTATTAAACTTGACACAAGAAAAATACGAAATGGTATTTACTACTTGCACGTTCGATTTGGTGAAGATCATTTTGTGAAACGTGTCATTATTAAAAATTAACTTTTAGTATTATATTTTAAAAGCAATTTTATAAAATACACATGGGGATCTCCCACCAAAGGAAGGTTCCCATATTACTAAACCTTAAAAAGAACTAATGATAAGTAAATTCATATTTTCTTCAATTCCAACCTTGGTGATTCCATTTTTATTCTCTTGCAATTCTTTTAGTC
>Ga0163153_10003803_pt1 | contig 19726 bp, 16 predicted proteins | sample OliLakLV19MP6IB1_FD_148629 | JGI IMG/M metagenome (GOLD analysis project Ga0163153, IMG submission 148629) | Freshwater microbial mat bacterial communities from Lake Vanda, McMurdo Dry Valleys, Antarctica - Oligotrophic Lake LV.19.MP6.IB-1 | ecosystem: Environmental > Aquatic > Freshwater >... | reverse complement strand
CACCTCGACGTCAGCTACGAGCCCACGGAAGACGGATTGCTCGGCGCTCTATCGAGCGGGGTGCGCGCAGGCGATCTGGTGCTCGTCCTCGGCGCAGGGAGTATCTACCGGATGGCACCACGCCTGGTGGATGCCCTTGGCGCGCGCCCGCGTGGCGTGTGACGAGAATGGCTGAGGCAGTGCGAATCGACGAGGAGTTGCGAACGGCACTACGTGCCGAGCTGGGTACGCGCGCACGTCTCGACGAGCCCCTCAGTCGCCATACGTCGTTTCGCATCGGTGGACCAGCCGATCTCTGGGCGGAGGTGCATGACGCGGCGGAGATCGGTCGCGTCGTCGAACTCGTACGGCGCACCGGTGTGCCGCTGTTCGTTCTCGGCGGCGGAACGAACGTGCTCGTCAGCGATCGCGGCGTGCGCGGGGTGGTCGTGCACCTCGGTCGCGCGTTTGCCACCGTAGAGTGGAGCGACCAGGGCGATCACGTCACCGTCCGCGCGGGCGCGGCGCTGCCGTTCAAGAAGTTGGTCATCGAATCCATCGAGCGTGGACTCGCCGGGCTCGAGTTCGCTGAAGGCATCCCGGGTTGGGTTGGTGGTGGACTGCTGATGAATGCCGGCGCGTTCGGCGGCGAGATCTCGCAAGTGGTCGAATACGTCGAGGGCGTCGACGACCAAGGTCGGTTGCAAAGGCTCGAGCGCGCGTCGTTGCGGTTCTCCTACCGCAACTTCGATCTTCCGCCCGGCTTCATCGTCACCTACGTGGGCTTGCGCTTGCTGCGTGACGATTCGGTCGCTGTAGCGGCGCGGCGTGTCGATGCACGGCGCCGCCGGCAGGCGCGGCAGCCGCTCGGGTACCCCAACGCCGGATCGGTATTCAAGAACCCGCCGGGACACTTCGCCGGCCGGCTGATCGAGGCGGCCGGGCTCAAAGGGCGCCGGATCGGCAACGCCCAGATCTCGCCCGAACACGCCAACTTCATCGTCAACTTGGGCGGCGCCACGGCCGCCGACGTCCGGGCACTGATGGACGAGGCGATCCGCGCGGTCGAGTCGGCGCAGGGTGCGCGCCTCGAGCCGGAAATCAAACTGATCGGAGACTGGGGATGAAGCCCACCAATCGCCGCCGCGGCGCTGCTCCGCCGAAGAGCTCTCGCCGTCTGGCGGTGCCTTGGACGGCGGTGCGCGCCGCGACTCGCCAATGGACGCAAGCGGCGGCGATGTCGCTGGCGTTTGCCGTGGTTTTGGCGCTGGGGCTGCCCCGCGCCGCCACTTGGCTGGTTGAACATCCGTATTTCGCCATCGAGGGGGTCGAGTTCTCGCAGGAGCGCCCCGGCGGCCGCTCTCGCTTGGAACGTGGCCAGCCGCGCATCTCGCAGGAGGAACTCGATGCCTGGGCCGCGGTTGCGCCCGGCACGCCGTACTTCTGGGTCGAGCCCAAGCAACTCGCCAGACGGATGGAAGCGCATCCCTGGATTCGCCGCGCTACGGTCACCCTTCACCCGCCGCGGCGCGTCGTCGTGCATGTTCGCGAGCACAAGCCGTTGGCGATCGTCCGGCTCGACGAACTCTATTACGTCGACCGCCATGGTGCTCTCATGGGCACGCTCGCGCCGAACGATTCGCGCGATCTGCCGATCATCTCCGGGCTGCACCGCGGCCATGGGCGCACATCGCTAGCGGTCGCCCTGCCGCGGGTTGCGCACCTCCTCCGCCGCCAGCGGGTTAGTGGCTGGCTGGGTCCGATTTCGGAGGTCCACTTCGACGCCGAGCACGGGGTGACGATCTTTCCGATGGAGGTGCAGGTCTCGCTGTATCTCGGCGCCGACTCATGGCAACGGCGCCTGAAGCGCGCCCGCCGCGTACTCGTGGCGTGGCGTGGCCAGGAGGCCCGGATGGCATCGATCGACGTCACGGGTACCGACGACGTGATCGTCCGCATGCGCGCCGCTCGCCCGACCGAGCAGCAGCACGGGCAGGCGGCGACGCGGAAGACACGCATATGATCTGCCCTATCTTGGCAGCGGGACCATGAGCAAGAAGCCGGAGTTTCTCGTCGGTCTCGACGTCGGGACGTATCGGGTTGCCGCCGTCGTCGCCGAGCTGCGCGACGGCGGCCCGGCCATCATCGGCGTTGGCACGGCCCCCTGCGAGGGCGTCCGCAAGGGCGTCGTCGTCAACATCGACGCGACCGCGCACGGCATCGAGGCCGCTCTGAAGGAGGCGGAGCTTGCTGCCGGTGTCGAAATCCATAGCGTTTTCACGGACGTGAGCGGCGAGCATATCCGTGGATTGAACAGCCATGGCGTGGTTGGCATGCGCGAGCCGGAGGTGACCGCCGCGGAGGTGGAGCGGGTGGTCGAAAAGGCGCGCTCCATCCCGCTGCCCGAGCAACTCGAGGTCCTGCACGTCCTGCCCCAAGACTTCGTCGTCGACGGCAGCGCTGGGATCCGCAGCCCGATCGGCATGGCCGGCAGTCGCCTCGAGGCGCATGTTCACATCGTGACCACCGCGGCACCCTCGGCCCGCAACGTCGTACGCTGCTGCGAGCGCCTCGGCCTGCACGTCGCCGACCTCGTGCTCGCGCCGTTGGCGGCGGCAGAAGCAGTGTTGGGACCCGACGAGAAGGAAGCTGGAGTCGCCGTGCTCGACATCGGCGCCGGAACGACCGATGTGCTCGTATTTCGTGCAGGCGCGCCGTGGCATACGGCGGTGCTTCCGTTCGGCGGTCACCACGTGACTAGCGACGTCGCGGCTGGACTGCGGACGCCGTTCCGCGATGCCGAGGTGCTGAAACAGCGACACGGCACCGTCTCGCTGGCGGTGCCTGGAGGCGACGATCCGAGCGTCGAGGTCCCGAGTGTCGGCGCGCGCGGTGCGCGCCTGATTTCGCGGCAGAAGCTGGCGCATATCATCGAAGCGCGGATGGAGGAGATTCTGACGCTCGCTCGCGGGCAGATCGCCAAATGCGGCCTGCTGGAGGACCTCGGCTCCGGCGTGGTCATCACCGGCGGGACCGCCCTGCTGGGGGGACTCATTCCCCTGGGCGAGCGAGTTTTCCAGTGTCCCGTGCGGATCGGTGCCCCGATCGGCATCGTCGACGAAGCCTCGGCGGCAGGAACCGCGATGCCGACCGATCCGAGCCTGTCGGCGGCCGTCGGTCTGGTGCTCTACGGCGTTCGTCCGTTGGACCAGTTCTTCGATTTTCGCGCCGACCGCAAGAGCGCACACGGCCGAACCTGGGCGGAAGCGGTGCGGCGGTGGTGGAGCGCGATTTCTCGTCGCGATTGAGGGTTTGTCGAGTTGAAATGCGAGGCCGAAAAGAATTACTCTCGCTGCACGCGGGAGCGTACTCTGGGGTCATCAAAGCTGAAACTGCGGTGGACGCGATTCTGGTTCGCCGAGGAGGGGTTGCATGATTGAGCTGGTTGGGCAGGGAGAAGCTTTGGGTGCTCGAATCAAGGTTGTCGGAGTCGGCGGCGGAGGCGGCAACGCGATCAACACCATGATCGCGGCCGGACTCGCAGGTGTCGACTTCCTCGCCGCAAACACGGACCTGCAAGCGCTCGCCGCGAGCCTGTCCGGCAAAAAGATTCAACTCGGCAAGCAATTGACCCAGGGATTGGGCGCGGGTGCCAATCCAGAGATCGGCCGCGAGGCTGCTCTCGAAGACCTGCAGGTGCTGCGCGAGTACCTGACCGGCGCCGACATGGTCTTCGTCACTGCTGGCATGGGTGGTGGCACTGGAACGGGTGGGGCGCCGGTGATCGCGCGCATCGCACGCGAACTCGGCGCGCTGACGGTTGCGGTCGTCACCAAGCCCTTCCACTTCGAAGGCAAGAAGCGGATGCGGCAGGCCGAAGATGGGATCGCCGGCCTCAAAGAGGCTGTCGATACGCTCATCACCATACCGAACCAGCGTCTGCTGGCGGTGTCGGGCCGCGACAACTCTCTGCTCGACACGTTCAAGAAAGCCGACGACATCCTCTTGTACGCGGTGCGCGGCATCTCCGACCTGATCACGGTGCACGGCCTCATCAACCTCGACTTTGCCGATGTCCGCACGATCATGGCCGAGATGGGTATGGCGATGATGGGCGCCGGCGTCGCGTCGGGCGAGAACCGCGCGGTCGAGGCGGCGCAAAAGGCGATATCCAGCCCGCTGCTCAATGACATCTCGATCCGCGGCGCGCGCGGCGTGCTGATCAACATCACCGGCGGCCCCGACCTGTCTCTCCACGAGGTCGACGAGGCGGCGAGCCTCATCCAAGGTGAAGCCGACGATGACGCGAACATCATCTTCGGCGCGGTCATCGATGAAACGATCAAGGACGAGATCCGCATCACGGTCATCGCGACGGGCTTCGCGGACGAGGCGGCCACCGCAGTGCGACATGCGGCTCCCGTCACCGCACGGCGCGAGGTGGAGCGACCGGCGCCGCCGCCCCCACTGGCTCCGCGCGAACGCCTGACGGCGGAGACACGTCCTTCGGCGCTGGAGCGGATCCCGCGCGATTGCGACAACCCCCGGCCGGTGAAGCGGCTCGGCACGATCGTCGACACCGGTCACGAACCGACGCTGACGCAGTCGCTTGCCCCCGAGTTCCCTGCGGCCGCAGCGTTGGTGGCAGCGACCAAGGTGGAGGAGTACACCCTGTCGGACGACGCCGACGACGCGTACGAGATTCCAGCGTTTCTGCGGAAGTCCGCCGGGTGAGGACGATGGTCGAATTTGACTGCCTGGACTGACGAGCGCCGCGAACGCGAGCGCCGTGCCGGCGAGGTCGTACTCTTCGACAAGAAGGGTGCGGGCAGCGTTCGGGTCTGCCTCGTCTATCCCAATCGCTACGCGTTGGCGATGGGAAACCTCGGATTCCAGACGGTCTACCGTCTGTTCGACGAGTTCCCGGGGGTCATGTGCGGACGTGCCTTCCTGCCCGACGACGGCGGCGCTTCGCTCGCCGACGGAACGCTGCGTTCTTTCGAGTCGCGTACCCCCGTCAGCGAATTCGATCTGATCGCTTTCTCCGTCTCGTTCGAGACCGACTACTGGCACGTGGCGCGCATGCTGCGACTCATCGGTATCGAGCAAAGCAGCCGCGACCGCCGCGGCCATGCGCCACCGGTCATAGCCGGCGGCCCTGCGGTCTTCCTCAACCCCGAGCCGCTCGCCGACTTCGTCGACCTCTTTCTCATCGGCGAGGCCGAGGAGATGCTTCCCGAGTTTCTGCAGGTGTTGGTCGAACTGCTCGATGCTCACGGGCGCGACCCGACGAAACTCGTCGACGCTCTCCTCGAACGCAGTGCGCGCGAGATTCGCGGCGCCTATGATCCGCAGAGTCACGTGCCGGCTTTCGACGGCGCCCGCACGGTGCATGTCGAGCACCGTGGCCCAGGGCCTGCAACGATCGAACGCCGATTGATTTGGGACCTCAATGCCTTCGCTACCACCACCCAGGTTCTCAGCGACGAGGCCGTCTTCGGCGACATGGTGCTCGTCGAGGCGAGTCGCGGCTGCCAATGGGGATGCCGCTTTTGCGCTGCCGGCTACATGTACCGGCCGATCCGCACGCGCGGCGTAGACCAACTCGAAGCGGCCGTCCGCGCTGGCCTCGACAAGCGCAAGACGATCGGGCTCGTCGGTGCCGAAATGGGAAGCGTGCCCGGGGTCGACCGCCTGTCGCAGATCGCTGCGGATGCGGGCGGGCGCCTGTCCCCCTCATCTCTCAAAGCCGATTGCGTTACGCCCGCGCTCGCAGGAGCCCTCTCGCGTGGCGGCAATCGTAGCGCGACCGTCGCGCCCGAGGCCGGCTCCGAGCGCATGCGGCGCGTGATCAACAAGAATCTCTCCGAGGAGGACATCCTGCGCGCCGCGGATCTCCTGGTCGGCGGCGGGGTCGAAGACCTCAAGCTGTACTTCATGGTCGGACTTCCCACCGAGGAGATGGAGGACGTGCTGGCGGTTGCCGAACTCACCACGCGTGTGCGTGAACGCGTCGAAGCAAGCGGCAAGGGCCGCCCACGCATCGGTCGCACGACGGTTTCGGTCAATCCCTTCGTGCCCAAGCCCTGGACGCCGTTCCAGTGGGATCCGATGGAAGACACCGGCTCGCTCAAGAGCAAGTTCGCGCGGCTGCGCCGTGAACTCGGAAGGGTTCCCAACGTCAAGGTCGACACCGAGTCTCCGCGTGAGGGCTACTTCCAGACGCTGCTGTCGCGTGGGGATCGGCGCATGGCGACCTTTCTGCGCGCCGTCGACGCGGCCGACGGCGATTGGTGGCTGGCGATTCGTTCCTGGCAGCGCGATGGTCTCGGCGACCTGCCGCATCCCGACTCGTACGTGCACCGTACCTATGACCAGGACGAAATCCTGCCCTGGGACTTCATCGATCACCGCATTGCCAAGGGCTACCTCTGGACCGAGCGCCGCAAGGCGTTCGCCGCGCGGCAGACGCCGCCGTGCGATACGACGACGTGTCACTCTTGCGCGGCCTGCTGAGCTGCGCAGCGACGCACTCGGGAGTCGGGAATGACGCGCGCTGAGAAGGCGGCTCGGATCGCGGCGATTCTCGACGAATTCTACCCGCAGCCGCCGATTCCATTGCGCCACGACGACCCGTTCACGCTGCTGATCGCCGTGCTCCTTTCGGCGCAGACGACCGACCAACGGGTCAACATCGTGACGCCGGCCTTGTTCGCACGCGCGCACACTCCGGCCGCGATGGCGGTTCTCGACGAGGCGGAAATCCTCGCGCTGATCCGCACCTGCGGACTGGCGCCGTCGAAGGCCAGGGCGATTCGCGCCTTGTCCGCGATCCTCGCGCGCGAACACGATAGCGTGGTGCCCGCCGACTTCAGCGCCCTCGAGCGACTTCCTGGAGTGGGGCACAAGACGGCGAGCGTCGTGATGGCGCAGGCGTTCGGGGTGCCGGCGTTTCCGGTCGACACCCACATCCACCGCCTGGCTGCGCGCTGGGGCTTGTCGGACGGCAGGAACGTCGAGCGCACCGAGCGCGACTTGAAGCGGGTTTTCCCCCGCGCTGCCTGGAACAAATTGCACCTGCAGATCATCTATTTCGGTCGTGAGTACTGTCCCGCGCGCGGCCATGATTTCGCGCGCTGCCCGATCTGCTCGTTGGCCGCGTCGAAAGCGCGAGCCCAACGCGAGGCCGACGGCCGCCGCGCCAGCGTTTCGCGTTAGATCCACGCAATCGGAGCGAGACGCGCGCGGGGCGGGTTTCGCCTGGCCGCCGCAAGCGCCAATACGGAGCCGCCAGTGCGCGTGCTGCGGTGTCTACCGCTTCGCTGCTTTCGCGATCGGATTGGCCGGTCCGGATGGAACAGGAATGACGAGAACGTGTCCGCCGCGGGTGCCGCTGCGGATCTCGAGTTCTTGGAGCAACGCTTCGAGATCGGCGCGATCCAGTTCGTCGACCCCGATGAAGAACAGGATGCTGCTGTGGTGACGGGTATGCCGGCGCGCGAAGAATCGCAAGCGCGCGTGGAACGTATGGTTTTGCAGGTCACTGCGCAGGGCCGTCTGCCCGTAGGCGATATTGCCCCGCCCGGGGTGGGCACGAACGATCTCGGGAATGTGCTCGAGGCGCGACGAGGTGCGGCGGCTCGAGTAGCCGAGATCCGACATGTGCGCTTCGAGAGCGTGCCGCAGACGTTTGCGTGCCAGGGTGTCGCTCATTTTACCCAAGCCGACTGCGGGAAGCTGGCGACTCGCGGAAGTCCAGCACCGGCGCTGCGTCGGTGCCGAAGCGGAACGGAACCGCAACGCGACGATCGCGATTGCGTTGCGCCGGAATGGTGCGCGGGCAGGTTTCGTAAAGCGGAAAACACAGGGCCTCCTCAATCAATTCTCACCTTCGGGTCGGGTCGGCCGGATCGGACCCCAATGGAGATCGCCACCAAGTGGTATTGTTGGGCAATACCCTAGCACAAATCTCTGTCGCACGGTGGAATGGTCCAGCCGATGCCTGGCCGCGCGCTTCGCGGAGCGGTCGGGATGGCGCGTCATCGCGCTTGAACTCCGCTTGCGCGGGCCGCTAGTGACCTTTGATCGTGAGAATTCGTTCGCGGTGAGTCGAATTCTCGCGCTTGTTTCCTGCAGCGACCCAACGGCCCGTCCGCCGACCCGTCCTCCGCAGTGGCGCAGCTACGGAGCGTGGAAGGCTTTGGGCCGCAGGCGCGGGAGCGGGGCGCAGGAAATAGGGGCCGGGGCAACGCCTTGGAGCAACGCCGGGTGCGGTTGGCCTTCATTCTTCTGTGTCGTCTGTGAGGAATCGGTTGCGCCACTCGGGCCGTGGAATGGGACACGCCGAGAGCTTGCCGAAGAGTCGGTAGCGGACGCTGGCGACGAAGCGATACCCGGCGTCGGTGAGTGGGCGCGGGAGCCAGCCCAAGGCGCTCACGAGCCGCCAGCGACCGCCCAGGGTGCGCAGGACGGCAAAGATGGCGGCGGAGCGAGCGAGCACCCGCTCGCCCGCTCCGCCGTGGTCGACCACGAGATAGACTGTATCGAGATCGCTCGGATCGAAACCGTGCCTTGCGGCGAGCCTTGCGGCGCCCTTGCCCTGCAAGGGTGCGAAGCGAAATCGCGCTTCCCGATCGTGCCGGAGAATGAACCGCACGGTGGCGTTGCAGAGCCCGCAGACACCGTCGTAGAGCACGATCAATTGGCCATCGACAGTCTCGTTCACGTCGTTACCGTACAGCGCGCGACGCATGGGCACAATTGCGCCCGGATATGCGGCCGTCGCGTTCTCATGGGGCGCGCTCGTCACCTGCGCGAGGGCGAACGGCCGCACCCAAGTCGGGGTACTCGAGCCGGTTCGAGAGCTCCGTCAACTGCTCCGTGCGGAAATTCGGTAGCCCCAATTCTCCCTTGCCGCGCAGACGCGCGATCTCCTCCATCGCAGCCTTCCCGCGGTCCGCGTCGATCCCACTGTCCGAGGCCGTGTAGATCGTCTGTGACGGGAACGCGAAGCCGGTTCCGCTGTTCTCGACGAGGTCGATGATGCGCAACAGCAGATCCTCGCGGACCGCGAGAAACTCGTTGATGTCGCGGGTCATCACGTAGGCGAAGATCTCGATATCGAGCGAGAAGGCACCGAAGCCGACGAAGCGTGCGCGCGCCGGATCAGGATGCACCTTGGGGTGGCCGACGAGCAACTTCTTCAACTCGAGTAGCAGGAAGCGCATCTGATCGGCGCTCGTCTCGTAACGCACGCCGAGGGTGGTGTGGAACCAGATGCGATCGCGGTGCGCGAAGTTTTCGATCTGCATACTCGCGAATTCACCGTTGGGAATCGTCACCACCGTCCGCTCGAGAGTGCGCACCCGTGTCGAACGCATGCCAACCTCCTCGACCGTGCCGACGCGGTCGCCGAAGCGGCAGAAGTCGCCCACGGCGACCGGTCGATCGGCGATGAGCGTGACCCCGCCGAAGAGATTTTCGATCGACTTCTGCGCGGCCAGGGCGAAGGCCAAGCCGCCGATGCCGAGCCCGGCGACCAAGCCGGTGACGTTGAAGCCGAAGTTCTGGAGGACGAACAGAGCAGCGATGGCGATCAGCAGCGCCTTGAGCAAGCGGCGGCCGAGGGGCACCACCGACATCGCGATCGCCTGGCCCTGGGCGACGAGCCGCTCCTGGGTCATCGTCGAAGCCACATCGACCAGGCGCGTCGTCAACCAGATCGCGCCGATCACGAGCAGCCCCTTCGCAACCGTCGCTAGAAAGGCGAGCACCGGCAATGCCAGGCCGATGGGCGGCAGGCCGAGCGTCAGGAGCAGGGCGAAGAAAACCAGTCTGAGCGGTCCGGGGGTCAGCTCGATCAGCTGGTCGTCGAGATGGGTGCGCGCCCGCGCGAAGACGGGCCGCAACGCCGCACTGGCGAGGCGCGACAGCAGGGCTCCGAAGGTCGCCGCCAAGACGATCAGAAGTGCCAACGCGATCCATTGCCACAGCCTGACGTCGAAGATGCGCTGTTCGACCAGGACGCGGGGGAGGATCCTGCCGAGCGTGCCGTAGCCGAACTCCTCGTACAACTCCGGAATCCTGGCGACGGTTTGGCTTGCGACCTTCCAGACCGGCTTGCCGTCATGCCAGTTCGCCTGCTCGACCAGGATATCGACACTGCCTTCCTTGGCGTCGATGGCACCGACGCGGTCGATTGCGCGCGGCAATCCGTCGTCGCTGAAGCCGGCCTCGCTGTCGCTGAGCGACTCCCATTCGATCCACAGCGTGCGGTCGAGGACGGTGTGGAAGTCGCGCGCGAGCGCGTCACCCTCTAGGTCGCGCAGCGCCGGGGGCAGATTGCGCAGGTTCAAGTGCTCGGCAGCCGCCGTGTAGTCGCCGCGCCGCGCAGCCGCGATGAACTGAAACATCGCGCCGCGCGGCGAACTCGTGCCCAACGCCGCCAGCGTCTCCGGCGAGGTGTCGACCACGGCTGTCGGCGGCGGTGTTTCCGCCTCCTGCGCGACCAGTGGCGCCGGCGCGACGAGGCCGGCGAGCATGATGAACGAGACGATGGGATGAGCGAGCATGCATACTCCTTGGTCGGATGATTGGGGGTGATGCCTCGGGTGGGCTAGACGAGGCCGCCCTGCTTGCGCTAGCAAGTCCGAGATCTCGCCCTTTACCCTGCCATGAAGAAACGCTCAGACAAACACCTCGTCTGGATGGACATGGAAATGTCCGGCCTCGACCCCGATCGCGAGGTCATTCTCGAGATCGCAACGCTCGTGACGAACGACGACCTCGAACTGGTGGCGGAGGGTCCGGTGTTCGCAGTGCAGCAGCCGCGTGCGGTGCTCGACGCAATGGACGCGTGGAACACCAAGCACCACAACGCATCGGGTCTGGTCGAGCGGGTGCTGGCTTCGACGACGTCGGCAGCGGAGGCCGAGCGCAAGACGCTCGCGTTCGTGCGCCGCTACTGCGTTGCGAACAAGTCTCCCCTATGCGGCAACTCCATTTATCAGGACCGCCGCTTTCTGGCGCGCTACATGCCGCGCCTCGATGCGTTCCTGCACTACCGCAACATCGACGTCAGTACGATCAAGGAGTTGGTGTGCCGCTGGTACCCGAAGGGGCCGCCCGTTCCCGAGAAGAAGCACGCGCATCTGGCGCTCGACGACATCCGCGAGTCGATCGAGGAGTTGCGGTTCTATCGCGCGCACTACTTCCCGCCGCGTTCGCCGAGCACGCCTCAATAGAGCCCGAGCATTTTACCGGCGAGCAGCAGGACGGCGCCGACGAGCGCGGGTCGAATCACCCGCTCGCCGCCGCGCACGGCGAGATGCACGCCGAGCGTGCTACCGGCGACGAAGCCGATCGTCAGTGCCAACGCCGGCAGCCACGCTACCTGGCCGCGGGCGATGAAGATCGGCACCGCGACCGCGGTCAGGGCGGTATTGACGACGACCTTGATGCTGTTGGCGCGGACCAAGTCGTAGCCCGAGTAGGCGAGGGCGATGATCAGCAGCAGCCCGACCCCGGCCTGAAAGGCGCCGCCGAAGGCGCCGATCGCGAAGTAGACGACGAAACGGAGCGGCGCCGACATGGCCCGCTGCGCCCGTCCTCCATTACGGCCACCGAGGCCGAGCGCGGGCCCGCCGACGATCGGCACCAGCATCAGCATCATGACGACGGCGAACAGGCGCTCGAACGTCTGGTCCGCGACGCTGGAGATCCCCAATGCGCCGACGGCGGCGCCGAGGCACGTCGGCACGAGCAGGGGGATGGAGTCGCGAAAGCCGGAGACGCCGGCGGCGCGAAAGCGCAATGCCGCCCACAAGCTCTGGACGAAGATGCCGACCCGGTTCGTGCCGTTGGCGACGGTGCCTGGCACGCCCAAGAGGACCAACAGCGGCACGGTGAGCGACGACGCCCCGCCGGCGAGGGTATTGATCGTACCCGCGACCAGCCCGCCAGCGACGAGCGCGAGAGACTCCAGCATCGTCATTGCGCCCACCTAGCCCGAATGCCGGTCGGGCGTCGAGGGTGCGTGCGGTCCTTGGGTGTGCGCGGTTCCGGGCGGGGTAGCGGTCGGTTGAAACGCGATCCACTCGAAACGTCAGGTCCGATTGAACGCCGCACGTGAAAGGGCACCCCAAGCACAAGGGCCCCGTCCAAGGGCCCCCGAGAATGCGGCTCAGTGGCGGGGAGAATTCACACGAGGACCGGGAGAGCAGTGAGCCGCGAAAAATCTCGGTCGTGCGTCACTAGTGCATCGGCATTGATCGCAAGCGCGCTGGCGGCCTGGACGGCGTCCGGCAACTTGAGCTTGAGACTGGCTCGCAGGCGTGCCGCCATGGCCGCAATATCGAGAGTCAGTTCGACGACCCGCCATGTCGACAGCACGCTCTTGTACCTTTCGGCTAGCGCGCCGTTGCCGTGGCCAAGCGGACCCGTCATCACCTCGAGGATGGTGACGGTCGATACCGCGAATTGGATTTCACCCGCGGCGTGCCGTTCGAAGAGGCGGAGGAAGCGGCCGGCATGCGTTGAATGGCCCTCTAGGACATAGATGATTGGTGCACTGTCGATCAGGATCAGGGCACCGTTGGCGAGCGGCACGTCGGCTAGCGATTCCATTCGTCGCGCAGCTTTTGCACCGTCTTTGCGCTGTCCACTCCCCACATGCCCTTGCCGGTGCCGGCCAGCGGGGTGAGCGTAGCCTGGCGTGTTGGCGTGTCCGCAAGCGGACTCAGAACAGCAACCGATCGGCCGTGGCGCGTGATGATCGTCGATCGACCCTTCTCTGCGGCGGCGAGCAACGCGGGAAGCTGCGTCCTCGCTTCTTCCGCCCCTTTGCGCTGGATGCTTGCCATCGAACGACCCTAACAACCGTACGGTCCGTACGCAATCGGGGCAGAGCCACTCCAACTCATGTGCGCCCGGCGTCACCGCAGAATTTTGAGGAGCTACCAAGGAGGAGCTACCAAGGAGCTAGAAGGAGCTACCAAGACACCCATTATCAAGTGGCTGGAATCCTTGCCGAAATCGCGGGGCTGACGGGGAGGTTGGACACCGCGCCGGGCGGCGACCGCAAGGGGCGTCGGCGTGATCTCGACGACCCGGCGCGCCCCTTGCGGCGCTTCGTCGAATTGCTCGTCTTGCGGATCCTTGATCGTGGGTGTCTTGAGAAATTCCGGCGCGCACACCGAGGCCGCGGGGAGGTCCGCAGGGGGATCCGTGGCCATCCGTGCTGTCGCCATCGGGTTCGATGCCCGCGGCCAGCGGCAGGCCAGCGGGCGCTCCACGTATGGCGTGTGAGCAGGCGCCTTGACCACCGTCGCCTCCCTCGAGTATCGGTCCCCGGGGTGAGTTCCGCGCGCTTCCCTTCCGGCCTCTACGAGCTTCTCGTCACGGTCGGGCTCGACCGTCAGCTCGTTGATCTCGAGCAGACACGCGTCCGCCGCTCGCGGCTCAACGCCGCCGAGGCCGCGAACCGGATCGCCTTCCACCTCGGCCGGCAAGTGGAACGCGCCATCTCGGCGCTGCCCGAGAAGGAACGCGCCGACCGCGGCATCGCCGTCGCCAACGAGCTGCTCGCGCGCCTCGACGTTCTGGTCGAAGGTGCGGATCTCGAGGAAGAGTTCGCCCTCGACCCCGGCGCCGTCCTCGGTGCGGTCCTCGCCTTGCTGCCCGACGGCCGACCGCGGCAAATCGATGCGCCGCTGATCCCGCTGCTCGATACGACCTTGCTCACCAACGCGCCCGGCGAGCCGCGGGTCGGCCGCCAGATCTCCGCCGAGATCGATTCCGCCGACGACATCGACTTGTTGATGGCATTCATCCGCACCAGCGGCATCGTTCCGTTCCGCGAAGCGCTGCGCCGCCACTGCGCCGACGGCCGCCGGCTGCGCGTGCTGACGACCGCCTACACCGGGTCGACGCAACGCACCGCCCTCGACCAACTCACCGACCTCGGTGCCGAGATCCGCGTCTCCTACGACCTGTCCTCGACCCGGCTACATGCCAAATCCTGGCTCTTCCACCGCGGTTCTGGCTTCTCCACGGCCTACATCGGCTCTTCGAATTTGACCCATTCGGCACAGGTTTCCGGGCTCGAGTGGAACGTGCGCGTCTCCGGCGCCCGCAACCCCGAGGTCGTCGACAAGGTGCGCGCCGTCTTCGATTCGTACTGGGAGAGCCCAGACTTTCTCCGGTACGACGCCCGGCAGTTCGACGAACAGATCGGGCGCCAGCGCGACCGCGGCCCGATGGTCTACTTGAGCCCAGTGGCGATCACACCGCTGCCCTTCCAGGAGCGCATGCTCGACCAACTCGCCCTGGCGCGAGAAAGGGGCCACCACCGCAACCTGCTCGTGTCGGCAACCGGCACCGGCAAGACCGTGATGGCTGCGCTCGACTATGCCCGCCTGCGCAAGACGCTGGCTCGCGACCGCCTGCTGTTCGTCGCCCACCGCAAGGAGATCCTCGAACAGAGCATGGCGACGTTCCGGCACGCCCTACGCGATCCGAGCTTCGGCGAATCGTGGGTCGGCGGCCAGCGACCCCACCGCTTCGAGCACGTCTTCGCGTCGATCCAGAGCCTCAACTTCACCGATCTCGGCCATCTGCCGCCCGGCCACTTCGACGTGGTCATCGTCGACGAGTTCCACCACAGCGCGGCGCCGTCGTACGAGCGCCTGTTGCGCCACGTCGTTCCGGCCGAACTGTTGGGCCTCACAGCTACCCCCGAACGCGCGGACGGCCAGTCGGTGCTGCACTGGTTCGACGACCGGATCGCCGCGGAGTTCCGCCTCTGGGATGCGATCGACCAGCACACGCTGACGCCTTTCTGCTACTACGGGATCCACGACGGCCTGGACCTGAGCGAGGTCCCTTGGAAGCGGGGACGCGGTTACGACGTCGAGGGGCTGACCAACCTCTACACTGCGTCGGACGTCTGGGCACAGAACGTCGTCCGCGAGTTCGCGAACCGGGTCGACGATCTCGCCCGGGTGCGGGTTCTCGGGTTCTGTGTGAGCGTCGCGCACGCGCGCTTCATGGCGCGCGTGTTCAGCGAAGCGGGGATCCCGGCGGTCGCGGTGTGGGGCGAGTCGCCGGCGGACGAACGCCAGGCCGCCCTGCGTGAACTCGCCGACGGGCGGCTGCGGGCGGTGTTTTCCGTCGACCTCTTCAACGAAGGCGTCGACGTGCCGAGCGTCGACGCCTTGCTGTTCCTGCGGCCAACGGAAAGTCCGACCCTGTTCCTGCAGCAGCTTGGCCGTGGTCTGCGTCGCGACGTCGGCAAGACTGTGTGCACGGTTCTCGACTTCGTCGGCCAGCACCGGCGCGAGTTTCGCTTCGACAAGCCGTTACGCGCACTCTTCGGCGGCAGTCGCAGGGATCTCGTTCGTCAGGTCGAGGGCGGGTTCCCGTATCTTCCCGCGGGCTGTCACATGGAGCTCGACCGCAAGGCGGCGGAGATCGTCCTCGCGAGCATCCGCTCGTCGCTGCCGTCGCGCTGGGCGGATAAGGTAGCAGAGCTGCGCGCTACCGTGGCCGCCGGCCATGCGGTCGGGCTCGCCGGATTTTTCGAGCAAAGCGGGCTGGACCTCGAGGACGTGTACGACGCAGGCCGCTGCTGGTCGGATCTGTGCGCGGCCGCGGGCGTGGCCGTCGCCCCTGCCGGACCGCAGGAGCAGGTCTTACGCCGTGCGATCGGCCGCTTGCTGCACGTCGACGATCGCGCGCGGCTCGACGGGTACCGCGGGCTCGTCGCAGGGAGCAGGCCGCCGGACGCAGCTCGCATGGACGAGCGGCAGAGGCGGCTGGCGCGGATGCTCGTCAGTCAGCTGATCGACCAGGTCGACCGGGCGGATCTCGCGAAGACGTCGACGTTGCAGGAGGGGCTGAACCTGGTGTGGCGGCACGCGCAGGTGCGCGCCGAGTTGGTCGAGTTGATGGACGTATTGGCGGAGCGGATCGACCACCTGCACGCCGAGCTGTCGGGCGACGAGGCCGTACCGTTGAAGGTGCATGCGCGCTACACGCGGCTGGAGATCCTCGCCAGCCTGGCGCACGGTGACGGCGCGCGGGTCGAGACCTGGCAGACGGGGGTGCGCTGGCTACCGCAGATCCCTGCGGACGTGGCGGCGTTCACGCTCGACAAGACCAGCGGCAGCTTCTCGCCGACGACGCGCTACCGCGACTATGCGATCAGCCGCGAACTCGTCCACTGGGAGAGCCAGTCAACGACCCGAGCGGACAGCGAGGTGGGACTGCGCTACCGGAAGCACGCAGCGCAAGGCAGTGCGGTGCTCCTTTTCGCGCGGTTGCGGCAGGACGAGCGATCCTTCTGGTGTCTCGGCCCGGCGACGTACGTGCGCCACGAAGGCGAGCGCCCGATGGCGATCACCTGGCGGTTGAAGCATCCGCTGCCAGGGGATCTGTTCACGCAGTTCGCCGCGGCGGTGGCGTAGCCAAATCGAGAGCCAGCGCAGCGATCCGAGGATCTCCTCGGCGGAGTAGGCCTGATCAACCCTGGTGTCTTCCATTAAGAGACCCTCGAATTGCGGGCCTGACCCGAGCCGCTACCTTCGTTCCACTCCCCGGTGCCACCACCTCGCCCGGCGCCCGCAGGCTTCAGGCATTCGCCGGCGCCCACGCCGTGCATACGGCAGCCCAAGCTGGCGTCGCGGGTGCTCTGCCGGCGCTCGTTTCCGGGTTGCTCTTCGTGTCCTTTCGGCAGGCGTGGGAAAGGCGCTGGGGCGATCTTCCAGCCGGCGCAGGCGAATCTGCCCGAGAGCGAATTTGCCAAGGCTTCCGCGGGAGCTCGTCGAAGCACGTCTTGGGGATTCTTGCCGGGCTGTCGCACCAGCGCCCGCCCGGCGTTGTCGGTGCCACCTGCGGCGCGCGCCGCCGCGAGAAGCGAGGCGCCGCGTTCCGCGCGGGACGTCAGCGCCGCCGGCGGCTCGCGGCGAGGAGCTGCGGGCGGCGGAAGCAGTTCACCGCGTGGTCGTTGACCATGCCGGTCGCCTGCATGTGTGCATAGAGGATCGTCGAGCCGACGAAGCGGAAGCCGCGTTGGCGCATGTCCTTGCTCATCGTGTCGGACTCCGAGCTGGTTGCCGGATAGTCGCCGAACTCGCGCAGCTCGTGGACGATCGTCTTGCCGCCGACGAAGCCCCAAATGTAGTCGGCGAAGCTGCCGAACTCCTCCTGAACGGCGAGAAAGCTGCGCGCGTTGCCGATCGCCGCGTTCACCTTGAGGCGGTTGCGGATGATGCCGGGGTTGGCGAGCAGCTTCTCCACGCGCCGCGCGTCGTAGTGCGCCACCTTCGCGGCATCGAAGCCGTCGAACGCTTCGCGGTAGGCTGCGCGCTTGCGCAGCACCGTGTACCACGACAGCCCCGCCTGCGCGCCCTCGAGGATGAGGAACTCGAACAGCAGTCGGTCGTCGTGTACGGGGACGCCCCATTCCAAATCGTGATAGGCGACATAGTCGGGCTTTGAAAGATCGACCCAGGGACAGCGCACGAGTTCGTTGGTCATCTCAGGCATCTCCCGCTGCGGATTGAAGTCTTCGGTCGTTCGGGATTTCGACTTCGCCCGTAGTCGAGCGTCCGATCTCGTCTCAGTTCTTGGCAGTGATCCGCAGTTGGTGCGCTGGCCCGTCCCCACGAAAGAAGAGAATGCGGCTGCCTGCTTCGTCGAACTCCCAGCGCGCGCCCGGGCTCGTCTCGACGTCGAAGCCATCCGCGTAGTGGCGCGCCGCCGGCAGGAACACCTCCGTCGGATCCGGTGGGCGCAGCGTTTCGTCGTCGCGGAACGAGAGGGTGAATTCCTTCGACTCGGCGTCGAAGTGCATCGCCGTGGGAATGCCGGCGATGCGGCGTGCGTAGGGGCGCACGATCTCGTCGACCAGCTTACCCTTCTCGGCGCCGTCGGCGGTGACGACGCTGAAGCCGTTGCCGCCGGGAAAGTAGGCCCAGACCACGCCGCCGATGAGCCGGCGGTCCAACTCGTCGTAGGTATGCCGCAAGAACAACTCGGTCGCCTCGAGGAAGCCCGCCGGGCCATCGGCGTTGCCGCCGAACTCGCCGACGAACAGCGGCCCGCCGAGAGTCGCGGCCTCGGCCTCGGCGAGATCGAAGTCGGCCGCTAGCGCCGCGCGGTCGCCGTCGTACGCCACCGTCGCGCTGCCGCCGGCGTTGCCGTAGAGGTGCGGCGCGTAGACGACGTCGGGTCCGAAGGGCTCGAGCGAGGGCGCGAAGCCGAGATTGCGGGTGACGTGTGGCTCGTAGAAGAAAGTCCGCTCTGCCTTCTCTTCGGCGACGATTGCCTGCATGCGCCGGTAGAACGGGTGCAAGGCGTTGCGCTCGAAGGCACCGCCGCTCAGGCCGAAGCAGATCCCGAAGGGCTCGTTGAAGTAGTCCCAGCCGATCACCCGCGGGTCGTTGGCATAGTGGCGCACGACGATGCGCCAGGCGTCGAGGAAGTGGTCGCGCGCCAGCCGGCCGTCGGACGCGGTCGCCGGCGCTTGCGCCTGGCCCTCGGGTCGGAAGAAGTCGCAGGTCGCGCGCAGCACCCCGGCTTCGCCTTGCGGATAGTTGCGGCCAGCGCAGATCCAGGCGGGGGCGCCGAGCCCGCCGATGCAGCGCGACCAGAGGAAGAAGTGCATGTCGATGATGACCCGGATGCCGTGCGCCTCGGCGAAGGCGATGACCGGGTCGACCTGCTCGGTGAGGTAGCTTGCGTCGAATTGGTTGACCTCGGGCTCGAGGTAGTCCCAGGCGATCGGCAACCGAATCGCGTTGACCCCCCAACTCGCGAGTTGGGCGAAGTCGGATTCGCGTGGCCCGTTGGCGTTGGCGATGAAGTTGCCGAACTCGAGCCCGGAATAGTTGGCGCCACGCAGGAGCACCACGCGCCCTGCGGCATCGCGCATCCAGTCTGCGTCGGTGCGGATCGTCAGCGGTTCGAGCGTGGCGCTATCCGAAGACGAGTCCGAGCCACAACTCGCGAGCAAGGCGGTGGCGATGATCACCACGAGACGGGAATTCATGATTCCGCTTACCACAGCCTCATTCGCCGATGGAACCACGGTTCGCCGGCGTGGCAGAGCGAACTCGTACGATAGATATTCCCGCGTGAGGGCACGAGCTTAGCCGCTGCTGCTGGAGAAGCGCGCGAGTCCCCGGGTACGAGTCCGGGCGCTGAGGATGGCGCTCCGTGCTTTATGGGCGCTGCATCGAGTCGTCGGCCTCGCGTCGGGTTGCCTGTGCCTGCTGGCGCCATGCCGCGCGAAGTTCGGCCTAGCAGCCGGTTGAAAGACTGCCGGGCGCTTCGCGACGCCCCTGCGGGGCTCCTCAGCGCGAACGGACTCGCTCGGTTTTCCGTTCGGCCTGAGGAGGCGCGTAGCGCCGTCTCGAAGGCCAGGGGACTTTCTTGCGGACTGCTAGCTGCTATCGGCGTGTCAGCAAGTGTGCTGAAGCGCAAAGCGTGTGATGTATGAATTCTCAGCCCGCTCACTTTCTTATTGACTCCGACGGATGGGGGGGGGTATGTCCAAATGCTCACGGCATGTGAGTGATCGCCATAGCGGTCGAAAGGCGAGGGGGCGATGTCGGTGCTGGGTCAGGTACTGGTGCGGGTTGGGGTCCTTGGTTGTTGGTTGGTGGCGTGGGCTCTGTTCCTGTTCGTACCCGACATCGCTCGCGCGGATGAGCCCCTCGCCAACGCGGTCGAGCGCGTCGACCTCCGC
>Ga0163153_10003802_pt1 | contig 19734 bp, 12 predicted proteins | sample OliLakLV19MP6IB1_FD_148629 | JGI IMG/M metagenome (GOLD analysis project Ga0163153, IMG submission 148629) | Freshwater microbial mat bacterial communities from Lake Vanda, McMurdo Dry Valleys, Antarctica - Oligotrophic Lake LV.19.MP6.IB-1 | ecosystem: Environmental > Aquatic > Freshwater >... | reverse complement strand
GGATTCACAGAGGGCACAGAGTAAAGGCAAAAATCGATTGTGATTCGAGGCCCGGCATGCAGCATCGCGGACATCCATCAGCTTTTTTCTTTTTCCGTGTCCTCTGTGAATCCTCTGTGTCCTCTGTGTTGAAAAATCGGCGCCCATGATTTGCGGTGCTGCGTGAAACAAGGAAAGCCATGAGAAATTATTTCGAAGACCTCGCGAAATCCGTCGAAGCGCGCACGCGCCCGAGCGAGGTCATCATCTCGCGCCTGTCGGCCGAGGAAAGCGATTTCATCCGCTTCAACAAGAGCGCGGTGCGCCAGGCCACCGCGGTGCGCCAGTTCAGCTGGTCGCTCACTCTCATCGAGGAAACGCGCCGCATCGATTCGAGCATCTCGCTGTCGGGGCGCCTCGATGCGGACCGCGAGGCGCTGGCCGCGCTGCTGGACACGTTGCGCCTGGGCATCGCCGATGTGCCCGAGGATCCGTTCCTGCTGATCGAGACCCAGCCGCGCGAAAGCGCTTCCGAGCGCCGTGGCAACCTGCCCGACCCCGAACGCGTGATCAACGAGGTGCTGGCCGCGGCCCGGGGCCTGGACCTCGTGGGTTTCCACGCCTCGGGCCCGATCTACAAGGGTTTTTCGAGCTCGCTCGGCGTGCGCCACTGGCACGCGGTGGAAAACTTCAGCTTCGGCTGGTGCCTGTACCACGACCGAGACAAGGCGGTGAAGAGCACCTACGCGGGATCACACTGGGAAAGCGCCACCTTCGAATCGCGCATGGCCTTCGCGCGCCGCCAACTGGAGCTGCTCGGGGAAAAACCCCGCGACCTCCAGCCCGGCCCCTATCGCGCCTTCATCGCGCCGGCCGCGATGACCGAAATCCTCGGCATGTTGTCGTGGGCGGGTTTCGGCCTGAAGAGCCGCAACACCAAACAAAGCGCGCTGATGCGAATGGCCGAACAGGACGTGTGCATGTCGCCGCTGGTGACGCTGCGCGAAAACACGCGCGAGGGCATGGCCAGCGGCTTCCAGGGCGAGGGGTTCGTGCGCCCCGGGTCGGTCGCGCTGGTGGAAGCGGGCCGGCTCTCCACCCCACTCGTGAGTCCTCGCTCGGCGCGCGAATACGACGTCGCCACCAACGGCGCGAACGCGGGCGAGACCCCGGAATCCCTCGACCTCGCCGCGGGCACGCTGCCCGAGGCGCAGGCGCTGGAGGCCCTCGGCACCGGGCTCTACATCGGCAACCTCTGGTACCTCAACTTCTCCGACCGCTCGGCCTGCAGGCTCACCGGCATGACGCGCTTCGCCTCGTTCTGGGTCGAGGACGGCAGGATCCGCGCCCCGCTCAACGTGATGCGTTTCGACGACACCGCGTACCGCATCCTGGGCGACAACCTCGAGGCGCTGACCCGCGAACGCCACCTGATCCCCGATGACGATTCCTACGGGGAGCGATCCACGGTCTCGATGCGCACGCCCGGCGCGCTGGTGCGCGACCTTGCGCTCACCCTGTAGGCGCATTGACGCCCTCCCATGCCGCGCGTAGCATGCAAAAAACCAACAGAAACAAGCACTAGTTGAACAAACTTCAGCAGGCAATGGGATGGATGGCGATGGTCTTCGCGGCATGCGTGGGCCCGCTTGACGCTGCCGCGGCCACCGTCCCCGCCGCACCCGCCAAAGTGGTGTTGCCGGATCCGTTCGGGGATCCCGACGACATCCCGATGCCCGACCCGGACCTGTGGCAACGCATCCGCGTGGGTTTCCTGATGGACCCGCTCGAAACACCACTCGTCCACGAACACGAAAACTGGTATTCGAGCCGGCCCGAATACATCAACCGCTTCGTTGATCGCGGCAGCCGGTACCTGCATTACATCGTCGAGCAGGTGGAAAAGCGCAAGATGCCGACGGAGGTGGCGCTGCTGCCGGTGATCGAAAGCGCCTTCACCCCGAAGGCGTATTCACGCGCCAAGGCCTCGGGCCTGTGGCAGTTCATCCCCTCCACCGGCAAGAACTACGGCCTCACCCAGGACTGGTGGCGCGACAACCGCAACGACGTCGTGGCCGCCACCGATGCCGCTCTCAACTACCTGCAGAAGCTCCACAACGAGTTCGGCAGCTGGGAGCTCGCCTTCGCGGCCTACAACTGCGGCGAAGGCTGCGTGGGCCGCGCCATCTCGTACAACCAGAAGCGCGGGCTGCCCACCGATTACCTGAACCTCAGGCTGCCGCCCGAAACGCGCAACTACGTGCCGAAGCTGATCGCGGTGAAAAACATCGTGCTTTCGCCCACCACCTACGGCATCGAGATCGATTCGATCCCCAACACGCCGTACTTCACCACGGTCGAGGCCCCGGCGAAGATCGACATGAAGGTGGCCGCGAAGCTGGCGGGCATGAGCGAGGACGACTTCCGCGCGCTCAACCCGGCCTACAACAAGCCGGTGGCCAATGCCGGCAAGCTGGTGGTGCCGCTCGACAAGGCCGACACCTTCCGCACCAACCTGGAAGCCTACGACCAGCCGCTGGTGAGCTGGACCACCTACAACGCGAAGCGCGGCGAATCGCTCGATGCCATCGCGCGTTCGCACGGATCCACCGCGATCCAGCTGCGCGCGGCCAACGACACGCTCAGGTACGACAAGAGGGGGCGCCTGCGCGCGCCAGGCGTGGTGATGGTGCCGATGCGCCAGTCAGCCGTGGCCAGGGGCGCGGCGCCCGCACCGGCGCCCGCGCGTGTGGCCTCCGTAAGCCTGCCGACGGCGTCCGCGATGACGCCGGCCCGCGGCGCCATTGCCCCGGCTGCCGGCAAGACCTACGTCGTGCGCGCGGGCGACACGCTCTACGCCATCGCCAGGCGTTTCGACACCGCCGTGGACACGCTGCTGGCGCTCAACCGGCTCACGCAGAAAAGTGTGATCAATCCCGGCCTGAGGCTGCGCCTGCCGTGAGCGCGGACCACCCCTGCCGCTGACGCCGGGTCACGGCCAGGCGGGACGCCACCCGCGGCCTAGCGCTTGCCGGTGATCTCCGCAAAAAAAGCGTCGCTCGACGGCTCGCGTCCCAGGAAGCGCCGCACCAGGGCCATTTCCTCTTCCTGCCCACCCTGCGCGAGGATCGTGTCGCGGTAACGCAGCCCTACCGCCGGATCCATCAGGTTGCCCTTGAACACGGACAACATGTCGAGCGCCAGCACCTCCGCCCACATGTAGCCGTAGTAGCCCGCGGCGTAGTTGGAGGCGATGTGGGCGAAGGCGGCCGGGAACATCGTGCCCTCCACGTGGCCCAGCGGCGTGGCCGCTTCCATTTCCTTCCACACGGCGAGCGGCGGGCGCGGATTGGTGGATAGCGCCATGTCATACGCGGCGTAGAGCCACTGGCGTCCATAGCGGATGCCCTGCCCGAAGCGGCGCGCGGCCTGCAGCTGCGCGAGCTCCTCGCGGCTGAGCTGCGGGCACTCGGCACAGACCTCCTTGAAAAGCGCCAGCGGCTGCTCCCGCTTGGCCCACTCCTGGTACATCATCGAGGGCGCCTCGGCGAAATCGTTTTTCACGCTGGTGCCCGCGTGCGAGAGGTAATCGGTCTTCGAAAGCACGCCGTGCAGGACATGGCCGAACTCGTGCAGCAGCGTCTCCATCTCCTCGAGGTTGAGGCCCTCGGAATTGAGGTTGGCTTCCAGCGCCGTCAGCGGCGTGCGCCTGGCGACGAGGCTCACGCCCCGCAACGGGAAAGCCGCGGCATGTGCATATTTGCCCTCACGCGGGAAGAGGTCGAGGTAGAAGCCGGAGATGAAGGCGCCGGTCTTCGCGTCGACGACATCGTAGTAGCGCACGTCCGGGTGCCACACCGGCACCTTCACTGGCTTGAACCTGACGCCGTACAGGCGCTGCGAAACCAGCAGCGTGTATTCGATCGCCTTCTGCGTGGGGAAATACTTGCGCAGCTTTTCCTGGTCCACGGAAAAGCGCGTGCGCCGCACCTTCTCCTGGTAATACGCGCTGTCCCAGCGCTCGAGCTTCATCTGCGGCTGGCCGAGGTCGCGCGCCTTCTCCAGGCGCAGGTCCTCGAGCTCCTTCTTCTCCAGCTCGGTGACGGCGCCTTTCACGTCCGCGAGGAATTTCTCCACCACCTCGGGCTTGCCCACCATCTTGCGGCGCAGCGAGAAGTGCGCGAAGGTCGGCAGGTCATAGAGTCCCGCGAGCTCCTTGCGCAGCTTGAAGATTTCCTCAAGCTGGTCGAGGTTCTGCTGTCCGCCCTCGTTGAACTTGGCGATGTAGTACTTCTTGCGCGCCTCGCCCGACTTCGCATTCTCCATGAACGGCACGTAGGAAGGCGAGGAAAGCCGCAGCACGTAGTTGCCATCCTTGTCGACGTTCCTTTCCTGCGCGCGCAGGTAGGCTTCCGGCAGCCCTTCCATCTGCGCGGGCGTGAAGGTGACGCGCGTGGGGTCGTCGCGCACGTTGCGGTCGAAGCCCTGGCGCAATTCCTCGAGGCGATCGAAGATCGCCTTGGCACGCGCGCGTTTTTCCTTCGGCAGCGCGACGCCGCTGTCCTCGAAGCCCTCGATCACATCCTTGCGCAGCTTTGCCTGGTGCGGGTTCGCGGGCCGGGCCGCTTGAACTCGCTTGTAGAGCTTCTCATTCTGGAAGATCTCGGTGGTGAGCGCGGTGAACTTCGTCAGGCACGGCTCCGCGGCGTCACGCACCGCCTTGTCGGGCGATGCTTCGCCCAGCAGATAGATCGGGCCGAGCGCGTCGTCGATGGCGATCTGCAACTGGTTCCATTCGTTGAAGATCCCTGCGCCACCCGCTTTCCTTTCCATCAGCGCGACGTGGCGGCGCGTGTTCGCCATCGCCTTCTCGCAGGCCCCGGTGAGGGCCACCGGCGTGGTGTAGACCGGCATCAGCGGGCGCTTCGGCGCAGCGGTCTTGGCAGCCGCGGCGGGAAGTGCCAGGGCGATGACGGCGAGGGCGATAAAGGTACGCATGATCTAGCCTTTGCCGGTGATGTCGGCGAAGAAGGGTTTGCTGGACGGCTCGCGGCCGAGGAAGCGGCGGACCATGGCGCTCTCCTCGTCCTGGGTGCCGGCGCCCAGGATGGCGGCGCGATACCGCGCCCCCACCTTCGGATCCATCAGGTTGTCGCCATACGGCGTAAGCAGGTCGCGCGCGATCACGAGTGCCCACATGTAGCTGTAGTAGCCGGCGGCATAGTTGGCGGCGATATGGCGGAAGGCCGTGGGGAATGTCGTGCCTTCGACGTAACCCAGCGGCGTGGTGGATTCAAGCGCCTTCCACACTTCCAGCGGCGGACGCGGATTCGTCGAGAGCTCCATGTCGAAGGCGCCCAGCAACCACTGGCGCGCGACTGCCGACGCCTGGCCATAACGGCGCGCTTCCTCCAGCTTCCTGACTTCGGCCGGAGACAGCGCCGGGCATTGCGGGCAGACCTGCTTGAAGAGCGACAGCGCTTCCTCCCGGCGCGCCCATTCCTCGAACATCTGCGAGGGGGCTTCGACGAAATCCCACTTCACCGTCGAGAGCGCCTGCGGAGCGTAAGCCACCCTGGAGAGCACCATGTTCAGCTCGTGGCCGAATTCGTGCAGCAGCGTTTCCAGCTCACGCTGGTTGAGGCCCCTGGGATCGAGGTTGGCGACCATCGCCGCGGACGGCACGCGCTTGGCGAGCGTGCTCGGGCTGCGCAGCGGCGCGGCGAAAGCGCCGGGCCGCTTGCCTTCGCGCGGAAAGAGATCCATGTAGAAGTCGCCCATGTACTTGCCGCTGGGCCCGTCGTACATCTCGAAGTGGCGCACGGTGGGATGCCACACCGGGACCTGCGTCTGCTTGAACTTCAGGGCGTAGAGCTTTTCGGCCACGAGCAAGACGTAATCCACCGATTTGTCGGAGGGGAAATAGGCGCGCAGCTTTTCCTGGTCGACGTTGAAGCGCGCTCGACGAATGCGCTCGGAGTAATACGCCGTGTCCCAATGGTTCACCTTTGTGGCCGCGAGAGCGGCGCCCAGGTCCTTCGACTTCTCGGCGCGCAACTCCTCGATCTCCTGCTTTGCGATCGGCTCCACCGCCGCGCGGATCTCGGCCAGGAATTTGTTCACCGTGGCGGCGCTGCCGGCCATGCGGCGGCGCTGGATGAAGTCCGCGTACGTCGGCACGCCGTAAAGCGCAGCCAGTTCCTGGCGCAACTTGAACATCTCCTCGAGCAGCGCCAGGTTCTGCGCGCCACCCTGTGAGCTGCGGGCGCGGAAGTAGCGTTCGCGCGCAGCTTCGCTCTTCGCATTGGCCATGAACGGGCCGTAGCTCGGCTGGTCGAGGCCGAGCACGTAGTTGCCGGCGGCATCGGGCTTGCGCGACTTCAGATAGGCATCGGGCATGCCTTCCATCTCGGCCGGCGTCATCGTGACCCTGGTGGGGTCGTCGCGCACGTTGCGCTCGAACTCGGTCCTGAGGTCATCGAGCCTGCCGAGGATTTCCTTGGCGCGGGCGCGCTTGCCGGGCGGCAGCGAGACGCCGCTGTCCTCGAAACCCTTCATCAGGTCCTTCTGCAGCTTGGCCTGGCGCGGGTTCGCGGGCACGAAGGCCTTCAGGCGCGCGAAGATGTTCTCGTTCTGGTTGATCTCGGTGGCGAGCGCGGTGAATTTCTGGTCGCAATCCTCCGCCGCGGCACGGACGTCCTTGTCCGGGTGCAGCGTGGCATACAGGGCCGGCACGTTCTGGATGTCCTCCTGCTGGATGTAGAGCCTGTTCCAGTCGCCGAGGATGTCCCCGGCCCCCTTTTTCGCGGCCATCGCGTCGACGGTCCTGCGCACCGCGGCCAGGCCCGCCTCGCAATCGCGCGTGAGCGTGGGCGCGTCATACATCTTCACCAGCGTCACATTCGGTAACGCGGCGAGCGCGCAGGCGGGTACGGCCACGGCGAGGGCCGCGGCGAATCGGATCGTGGGATTCATGCGAGCTCCGCGGCCTTCTCGAGGCCCTTGGGGATGGAGGAGAGCAGCTTGCGCGTGTATTCCTGCTTCGGATCGCGGTAGATCTCGTCGGAGTCGGCGATTTCGACGATGGCGCCGTCGTTCATCACCATCACCTGGTCCGAGATGTATTTGACCACCGCCAGGTCGTGCGAGATGAAAATGTACGACATGTGGTATTCGTCCTGCAGGTCCTGCAGCAGGTTGAGCACCTGCGCCTGCACCGAGACATCGAGTGCCGAGACGCTTTCGTCGCAGATCAACACGTCCGGCTTCATCGTGAGGCAGCGCGCAATCGCGATGCGCTGGCGCTGGCCGCCCGAAAATTCGTGCGGGTACTTGTAGAACGACTGTTCGGACAGGCCCACGCGCTTGAGCAGCTGGAAGGCCATGCCGACGCGTTCGTTTTCATCCTTGCCGATCGAATGGATCTTCATCGGCTCCACCAGGATCTGCCCCACGGTGAAGCGCGGGTTGAGCGAGGCGTAGGGGTTCTGGAAAATGATCTGGATGCGGCGGCGGTACGGCATCATCTGGCGCTCGGAGAGCTTCAGCAGGTCGCGGCCTTCGAAGAGCACCTCGCCGCTGGTGGCCGCGTGCAGGCGCATGAGGGTCAAGCCCACCGTGGTTTTGCCCGAACCCGATTCACCCACCAGCCCCAGCGTCTTGCCTTTCGGCAGGCGGAAGCTCACGTCCTTCACCGCCGGGATCGCGCGTTTTCCGAAGAATCCTTCCTTCAGGAAAAACGTCTTGTTGAGCCCCTTCACCTCCAGGATGATCTGGTCGTCGGGCGCGGTGCCGCGATGCCGCTCTTCCAGGTGCAGGGGCCGCCCGTCGCTCTTGAGGAAATCGTCGATCACGGGCAGGCGCTTGGGGCGCCGGTCCAGGCGCGGACGGCAGGCCAGCAGCGCCTTGGTGTATGGGTGCTGGGGCGATTCGAAGATCTGGCGCACCGTGCCCTGCTCCTGGATCGTGCCGTTCTGCATCACCACCACCGTGTCGGCGATTTCACCCACGACGCCGAGGTCGTGGGTGATGAAAAGCACCGACATGTGGTGCTTCGCCTGCAGGCCGGCGATGAGGTCGAGGATCTGCTTCTGGATCGTCACGTCGAGCGCGGTGGTCGGTTCATCGGCGATCAGCAGCTTCGGCTCGCAGGCGATCGCCATGGCGATCATCACGCGTTGCTGCTGCCCGCCCGACATCTCGTGCGGGTACGAACTGACGCGCAGCTGCGGGTTGGGGATGCCGACTTCGCTCAGCAGTTCCACCACACGCGCGTTAGCCTGCCTGCCGCTCATGCCCATGTGCAGGCGCAGCGATTCGGCGATCTGTTCGCCCACCGTGAACACCGGGTTGAGCGATGTCATCGGCTCCTGGAAAATCACCGAGATGTCCTTGCCGCGCAGCGCCTGCAGTTCCTGCATCGAGGCCGTGAGCAGGTTGCGCCCGCCGTAGATCACCTGGCCTTGCGGCGCCACGATGGCGTTTTCCGGCAAGAGGCCCAGGATCGCCATCGCCGAGACACTTTTGCCGCTGCCCGATTCACCCACGAGCGCCACGGTGGAATTGGGCGGGATGTCGAAGGAGATGCCCTTGACCGCGTGGAATGGCTCCGACTTGCGGTCGATGCGGAAGCGGATGTCCAGGTCGCGGACCGACAGCAATGGTTCTGCTTGAGTGTTCATTCTGGTCTTTGCTTTAGGAGATTAGGGCAGGGAACGCCGATGACCGCCGATGCCACGCCGATGGCCGCAGATAAAAGCTGGGAATGTTCGTGCCCAAGCATGTACCGCGTATCCCGCAGATAAAACATGAGGGTGGTTCGTGCCGCCGTCGAACCAGGGCACGAAACGCATACATCCCTCTTTAGTCCGTGCCGCCGTCAAACCAGGGCACGAAACGCATACATCCCTCTTCAGTTCGCGTGGTGCATCGGCGGCAATCGGCGTGGCATCGGCGTTCATCGGCGTTCCAGCTTTAATCCCTGAAGGGGCGCTTACTTGAGTTTGGGATCCAGCGCGTCGCGCAGCGAATCGGTGAGCAGCGAAAAGGCGGTGACCAGGATCGCCATCGCGGCGCCGGCGGCGAAAAGCTGCCACCACTTGCCGATCACGAGCTCGTTCTGCGCCTCGGCCAGCATCGTGCCCCACGAAACCATGTCCACCGGCACGCCGAAGCCCAGGAAGGAGAGGATCACCTCGGCCTTGATGAACTGGACGGTGTGCTGCGAAAGCTGCACCAGCGCCACGTGCGAGACGTTGGGCAGGATGTGCACGAACATGCGCGACCAGTTGGAGGCACCGATGGCCTGCGCGGCCTTCACGTATTCGCGGTTGCCGTGTTTGATGTATTCGGCGCGGATCAGCCGGTAGATGCCGGTCCAGCCGGTCAGCGACAGGATCAGCACGATCGGCAGGATCCCCTTGCCGAACTTGCCCGAGGCCGATGCCACCGCGGCGAAGGCCAGGATCAGCAGGATGTACGGGATGGACGTGAAGATGTTGTAGAACCATTCCAGGAAGTCGTTGACCCACCCGCCGAAGTAGCCGGCGGATGCGCCCAGCAGGGTGCCGATGAGCGTGGCCAGCAGCGCCGCGGTCAGGCCCACGAAAATCGACACCTCGGAGCCCTTGATCACCTTCTGGAGCACGTCGCGCCCCCACTTGTCGCCGCCGAAGGCCAGCGTCTCGGCGCGTTTGGTTTCGGTGACGGCGATCTTGGCGGCGCGCTCTTCCCATTCCTTGTAGCGCGGGGCGAGCGGGTCGATGTCGGAAAGATCCACGGGGGGAGGCCTGGTGGCCGCCTCCTTCTGGGCCATCGCCCGGGCCTCGAGGTTCTCGGAGCCCGCCATGAAGGACGGGTTGGCGTAGGAGACGCCTTTTTCCTTGCTCCAGTCCTTCGCGACGAGCCCGGTGTACGACGCAGCCATCAGCAGCAGGAAAAAAACCACCACCACCAGCGAGGCGATGCCGACGCCATCCTGCCGGAGGCGGCGCCATGCCAGGGCCCAGAGGCCGGGCGATTCCTGCAACGGCGGGGACGGCGGATTGGTCAAGACTGCGCTCATGTGCGGCCCCCGTTACTTGAACGAAACACGCGGGTCGACGAACTTGTACAGCACGTCGACCAGCAGGTTGATGATCATGGTGAGCACCGCGAGGTACACGGTCACCGCCTTGATGACCGGGAAGTCGCTGCGATTCACCGCCGTGATGATCTCGCGGCCCAGGCCCGGTATCGAGAAAAACACCTCGAGCAGGAAGGAGCCCACGAACACACCCGGCAGCGAGATGCCGATGTTGGTCAGGATCGGGATCATCGCGTTGCGCAACACGTGCTTGAGCATGACCTTCTTTTCCGGCACGCCCTTGGCGCGCGCGGTGCGCACGTAATCCTGGTTGATCTCGTCGAGGAAAAACGACCGGTAGAGGCGAAGCTGCGGGGCCAGGCCCACGAACACCGCCAGCATGATGGGCAGCGGCGCGTAGGTGAAGAGGTTCTTCCAGAAACTCTCGCTCCACCCCTGCACCGGGAACCAGCCGAGGATGAAGCCGAAGAGCCACTGGAACACGATGATGTAGACCAGGAAGCTGATCGACATCGCCACGGTGCAGACGATCATGATGGCGCGGTCGGTGATCGTGCCGCGCACGTAGGCGACCATGATGGCGAAGAGCACCGCCAGGCAGGTTTCGATGATCAGCACCGGGATCATGATGGTGAGCGTGGGCCCGACGCGCGTGAGCAGGATGCGCGAGACCTCTTCGTTGGTCGACCAGCTGCGGCCGAAGTCGAAGGTGAAGACCTGCTGCACGAAGACCCACAGCTGGTACCAGACCGGCTGGTCGACACCCAGCTGCTTGCGGATGTTGGCGATCTGTTCCGGGTTGGAGATCTTGCCGGCGAGCACCTGCGCCGGGTCGCCCCCGATCCAGTTGAAGAGGAAGAAGATCAGCAGGATCACCCCGGCAATCGTCGGGATCATCTGCCACAGCCTTCGGACTACGTACGCGGTCATGCTTTCTTCCCCCCTTTGGGACGGCTACTGTCGGGTGCCGGCCCGCTGGGCCGCCACATCGATATCCAGGTACTTGAAGTTGGTATAGAGGATCGGGTGTTTCTTGTAGCCCTTCACCCACGGGTACTGCAGGTGGTTGAAGACGCGGTGCACGCCCAGCCGCCACGGCGCGTAGGCCAGCATCAGGCGATCCATTTCGCGGTAGATCGCGTTGCGTTCGGGGCTGTCGGGAATGGCCTGCGATTTTTCGTAGAGGCGGTCGTATTCGGGCAGCTTGAATTCGGCCTCGTTCGATTGCCCGGTGTTGGGGCCGTAGAGCAGTTGCAGGAAGTTCTGGGCGTCGGGGTAATCCGCGATCCAGGCCGAGGTGGCCATCATGTAGTTGCTGACCTTCTTGTCCTTCAGCAGGTCGGCGAACTGCACACCCTGCGCTTCCATGCGCACGCCCACGTCGGCAAGGGACTTCACGTAGAGCTCGGCCAGCTGGCGCTTTTCCGCGCTGCCGGCGTCGTATTTGAGGCGGACGGTCAGCGGTGCGCCGTCGGGCAGATCCCTCAGGCCGTCGCCATCGCGGTCGACGTAGCCGAACATGTCGAGCAGCGCCTTGGCCTTCGCCGGGTCGTGGTTGTTGGCGGTCGAATGGAAGCCGGGATCGTAGCCCACGACGCCGGGAGCAACCGGCGTCTGCGCCGGGATGGCCTGGCCCTTGCGGACGATGTCGATTTCCCCGTCGATGTCGTAGGCCAGCGCCAACGCGCGCCGCAGGGCGATGCGATCCGGCGTGTAGCCGCCGACCGGGTTCGGGCGGCCTTCGGCGGTGAGGTTGGTGTTGAACGGGAAATAGGTCAGTTCCGGCTGCAGTTCGCGGAACACCTGGATGCCCTGCTTCGCCAGCGCCGGCATCAGCTTGCCGCTGGGCATCACCACCTGGTGGATGAACGCAAACGGCGTCTCATCCATGATGTCGTGCTCCTTGTTCAGGAACGCGAGGAACCGCGGCTGCTCGTCCTCGATCGGGTAGATCTCGACGCGGTCGAGCAACGGCAGGCGCTTGCCGCGCAACGATTCCATCGCCCGGCGATCCCATTCGTCGGTGGTATCCGCGTAACGGGTTTCCAGCTCGTAGCCGCGATGGTCGGGATTGCGCTCGAGCACGATCTTGGAGCGGCGCACCCATTCCTTCAGCACGAAGGGGCCGGTGCCGACCGGGTGGCCCATGGTGTCCTGCCCGTAGGCCTCGATCACCTCGCGCGCCACCGGGACCACGTTGGGCATCGCCAGCACGTAGAGGAAGTTGAAGTCCGGCTCCTTCAGCTTGAAGCTGATGGTGTAGCGGTCGCGCACCTCCATGCCGGCGACCTTCGCGTCGTAGTCGACCTTGCCGCTGTCGCGCGATTTTTTCGCCCACTCGTCCAGGCCCACGATCTTGTTTTCGAACAACCACTCGTACGGGCTGCGGTTGCGGTAATCGCGGAAGCGCTTGAGGGCGTATTCCATGTCGCGCGCGGTGAGTTCGCGCTTCTGTCCCTTGAAGGCCGCATCCTGCGCGAAGTAGATGCCGGGGCGGATGCGGAAGGTGTAGCGGGTGCCGCCTTCTTCGGGCGTGGGGATGCTTTCGGCCACCAGCGGCACCAGCTTCACCGGGCGGGCGAGGTAGTCGTAGGTGAGCAGCCCCTCGAACAGGTTTTCGCAGACGCCCACCGAATAGCGGTCGTCGATGCGCTGGGGGTCGAAGCCGGTCTCCGCGGTGCGGAACGCGAAGCGCAGCACCTTCTGTTGGGCGTACGCCGCGGGGGCGAGGCCGATCACGACGGCGGCGAGGAAGGCGGAGAGTTTCAAGGCGCGGGAGGTGAGCAAAATCAATGAATTATAGCGGCTTTCCGCTCCATATCGACGTCCACGTAGCGGTAGCCTTCGTGCAGGATCGGGTGTTTGCGCCAGCCCAGGGTCCAGGACTTGAGCATGTAGTTGTATTTGCGGTGGACCATGTTCTTGAACGGGACGTAGGCGGCCACCAGGCGTTCCATCTTCTGGTAGATCACCGATCGTTCGGGGCCGGGGGGTAGCGCCGCGGCCTGTTCGTAGAGGCGGTCGAATTCCGGCAGCTGGAAGCAGGGGTCGTTGGAGGATCCGCAGTTGGGGCCGTACAGCAACTGATAGTAGTTTTCGCCATCTGGGTAGTCGGCGCCCCAGGCGAGCTCCCAGGTCTGCAGCTTGCCGGCCTTCGATTTCTTGCGCAGGTCCGGCCACTTGGCGATGTCGGTTTCCATGCGCACACCAACCGCGTCCATGGCCTTCTTCCACGACAGCGTGAACAGCCGATCCAGCTGCGACGGCGCGCTGGCGTAGACGAAGGTGAGCGGGCCGCCGTCGGGCATGTCCCTCCAGCCGTCGCCGTTGCGATCCACGTAGCCGAACATGTCGAGCAGCGCCTTGGCACGGGCCGGATCGTAGGCCTTGCCGGTGTTGAACGCGGGGTCGTAGCCGAGCACGCCGGGCGGCACCAGGCTGTGGGCCTCGATCGCCGTGCCGCTGCGGATGAGGTTCACGTTTTCGTCGATGTTGTAGGCGAGCGAGATGGCGCGGCGCAGCGCCACCTTGTCCGGCGTGTAGCCGCCAAGCGTCGGGTCCTTCATGTTGAAGTACATGTAGACCGTCACGAGCTCGATGTCGGGGATGTGGCGCACGCCTTCGCGCGCCAGGGCGGGCGTGAGCTTGCCGCCCGGCACCGCCATGTTGAGGAATTCGTATGGCAGGTTGATCCAGTCGAGCTCGTTGTTGAGGAAGGCGAGCCAGCGCGGCTGCGATTCCTCGATGATCGAGACCTCGACGCGGTCGACGATCGGCAGGCGCTTGCCCTTGTTCTCCTTGTAGAGCTGCTGCGAGATCGGGTCGTCCGCGGGCGGCTCGGCCTCGTAGTACTCCTCGCGGAAATTGGGGTTGCGCTCGAGCACGATGCGCGAGGAACGTTTCCATTCGGCCAGCCGGAAGGCCCCCGTGCCCACCGGGTGCGCGCCGATGTCCTGCCCGTAGGCCTCAACCACCTCGCGCGCCTGCGCGCCGATGTTGGGCATCGCCAGGATGTAGAGGAAGTTGTAGTCGGGCTTGGCCAGGCGGATGCGCAGCGTGTAGCGGTCCAGCACCTCGATGCCGGGCAGCGGCGCGTCGTAGTCGAACTTGCCGGTCTTCTTGGCCCTGGCGATCGCCTCTTCCATCCCGGCGACGCGCCCGTCCAGCAGCCAGGTGTTGGGCGAGCGCACCGCCGGATCCATGATCCGCTTGAAGGCGTATTCGTAGTCGCGCGCCACGAGCTCGCGCCGTTTGCCCTTGAATACCGGGTCGTCGCTGAAGTAGATGCCCTTCTTGAGCCGCAGCGTATAGGAGCGGCCGTTTTCGGTGACTTCCGGCATCGCCTCGAGCGTTTCGGGCTTGAGCTTGGCCGGGCGCGCGAGGAAATCGTAGGTGAGCGGCGACTCGAAGATCTCCTCGCAGATGTTGTTGGAGTAGAGGTCCGAAACCGCGGCGGGATCGAAGTTGGTTTCCGCGATGAGGTAGGCGACTCGCAGCACTTTCGGCTGCGCCGCCAGGGCCGGGAACACGCAAGACACGGAAAGAAGCCCCACGGAAAACACGCAAACAGCAAAAGAGGCAATAGGCGATTTCACGGGCGATCCATTTCGGCGGCGAGCTTCTCGTCGATGTCGATGAACTTCCACCAGCCGCGCATCACCGGGTGGCGCACGTAACCCACGAGCCAGGGGTGCAGCAGGTCGTTGTAGTAGCGGTGCACGCCCAGGCGCCACGGCATGTAGACGAGAAAAAGCCGGTTCATCTCGCGATAGAGCGCGTTGCGCTCGGGGCCGTCGGGCAGGCGCTTGGCCTTTTCGTACAGACGATCGAATTCCGGCAGCTTGAAGCGCGAGTGGTTGGCCTGGCCGCCGTTGGGCCCGTAGAGCATCACGAAGAAGGCATCGGCATCCGGCACCGCGGCGCTCCACCCCAGGCCCCACATCTGCAGCTTCTGCGCATGGGATGCCTTCAGCAGGTCCGGCCACTTCTCGCGCCGGAACTGCATGTTGATGCCGATGTTGTCCATGTTCTTTTTCCACAGCTCCACCAGCGGCTGCTGCTGGCCGTCGGGTGCGGCGGCGTATTCGATCACCATCGGCAGGCAGGGGTCCCCTGCGGCCTTGCGTGGGAGATCGCGGTAGCCGTCGTTGTTGCAGTCGACGTAGCCGAACATGTCGAGCAGCGCCTTGGCCTTCGGGGGGTTGTGTTCGGTCGCGTTGGATCGGAAATCCGGGTCGTAGCCGGCGGCGCCCGGGCCGATCGGGCTCTGCGCCGGAATGCCCTGGTTCTTGCGCGGGATGCGGATCTCCTCGCGGATGTCGTTGCCCATGGTGATCGCGCGGCGCAGCGCGATCTTGTCCGGCGTGTAGCCGCCCAGAATCGGATGGTTCATCGCGAAATACGAATACGTGAGCTCCATGCCCGGCACCTGCTGCAGGCGGATGCCGCGCCGCTTGAGGTTGGCCGCTACTTCGCCGTTGGGGATCGCGACGTTGGCGAACTGGTCGGGCATGCGCTCGGCCATGTCGTGTTCGCTGTTGAGGAAGGCGAGCCAGCGCGGCTGGGGCTCTTCGATGATGTAGACCTCCACGCGGTCGACCATCGGCAGGCGCCTGCCCTTGTGGCGCGCAACGATCTCCTGCGACAGCGCGTTGCCTTCGGGGGCCGTGGCGGCGAAGTAATCCTCGCGGAAGTTGGGGTTGCGCTCGAAAATCATCTTCGACGAGCGCTTCCAGAACGCGAGCTTGTAGGGCCCGGTGCCGACGGGATGTTCCGCGGTCTTGCCCTTGTAGTGTTCGTCGACCTCGCGCGCCACGGCGCAGGTGAGGTTGCAGTAGGCGAAGTAGTAGAGGAAGTTGTAGTTCGGCTGCTTGAGGCGCACCTGGAAGGTGTAGCGGTCGAGGGCGCGCAGGCCTTCCGCCGGCGCGTCGTAGTCCATGCGATTGTCCTTGCGCGCCTTCGCCAGGACCTCGTCCATGCCCACGATGTTGCCTTCAAGCTGGTAGAGGTTGGGCGAACGTTTCTTCGGGTCGAAGAGGCGCTTGATCGAATAGACGTAGTCCTGCGCGGTGAGCTCGCGCTTGCTGCCGCCGAAGGCCGCGTCGTCGGCGAAGTAGATGCCGGGGCGCACCTTCAACCGGTACAGCGTGCCCTCTTCCAGCACCTCGGGCATGGCCTCGAGCGTGTTGGGCACCAGCTTCACGGGACGGGCCAGGTAGTCGTAGGCCAGCGGCGCGTCGAAGAGGTTGGGCAGGATGTTGGACGAATACAGGTCCGAGACTTCTGCCGGATCGAAGCCGGTTTCGGCCACGTTGAAGGCATAGCGGAAGACCTTTTCCGCGGCGCCCGCGGCAAGCGCCGTGGCGAGCACCGCGCCGGCCAGGAATGTGAGGATTATGCGATACACTTCGACCCCGTCCGTGAACGGTTGAATACCCTCGATTCTAGGCGAAGGACCAGTGAAAATGGGCTTCCTGCAAGGCCGCCGCATCCTCGTGACCGGGATGCTTTCCAATCGATCGATTGCCTACGGCATAGCCAAGGCTTGCCGGCGTGAGGGCGCGGAACTGGCCTTCACTTACCAGGGCGAAGGCGTACGCGACCGCGTGGCCGACCTGGCGCGCGAATTCGGCTCCGAGCTCGTGTATCCCTGCGATGTCGCCGACGACGCGCAGATCGACGCGCTGTTTGCGCAGCTCGCGAAGCAATGGGATGGGCTCGACGGCCTGGTGCATGCCATCGCCTTCGCCCCGCGCGAGGCGCTCAAGGGCGGCTTCCACGAAAGCGTCACGCGCGAGGCCTTCCGCATGTCACACGATATTTCAAGCTACAGCCTCGCCGCGCTCGCCAAGGTGGCCGCGCCGATGATGAAGGGCCGGCCCGCCTCCATCGTCACGCTTTCGTACCTCGGCGCGGTGCGCTCGATGCCGAACTACAACGTGATGGGCCTGGCGAAAGCGAGCCTGGAGGCCTGCGTGCGTTACCTGGCGGCGAGCCTGGGGCCTTCGCAGGGGCTGCGCGTGAACGCAATCAGCGCGGGGCCGATCAAGACGCTGGCGGCCGCGGGCATCGGCGGGTTTTCGAAGATCCTGCATTTCGTGGAGAGAAACTCCCCGCTGCGTCGCAACGTGACCACCGAGGAAGTCGGCAACACCACCGCCTTCCTGCTCTCCGACCTTGCCAGCGGCATCACCGGTGAGGTGATCTACGTCGACGCGGGGTTCAGCACCACAACGCCCGGGATGGAGGAGTGAAACTGGGGCCGAGGAAGAAACTGGTGTCAGAGACGACTTTTGCTGTTGGCGCAGGCAGCGCCAACAGCAAAAGTCGTCTCTGACACCAGTTTCTTCCCCGGCACCCGTTACTTCGCCGGCGCGTCGCCTTCCTTGCGATCCAGCCCGCCCTTGCGCACCGTGACGCCGACGCGTTCGCGGATCGCGCCGAGGGTGGAATCCAGCTCCTGTGCCGCCACCGCGTTGCGCAATTGGGTGCTGAGCGAGGCGCGCTGCGTATCGTCGATTTTTTCCGGCGTGATCACCTTGGTGACCTGCACCAGCGAATAACCCAGCGGGCTTTCCACACCCACGTAGGCCGGCAGCTTCTTGCCATCGGCACGGAAGGCGCGATCCACGACCTGCGCGGGCAGGCCGGCGGGCTTCTGGCGATTCACGGCCAGGGCGGCGGGCCACTTGACGCCGGCATCCTTGCCTTCCTGCACCAGCTTGAGCTTCGCCTCGCCGTCGGCCCTGGCGAGCTTGAGGGCTTCATCGCGGATCAGGCGCCTTTCAATATCGACCTTCACCGTCTCAAGCGGGCGCAGCTCCGCGGGTTTGTGTTCCACCACACGCGCGGCCACCAGCATGTTGGTGCCGACCTCAACCGCGGAGGTGTTGCGTTTTGCCTTGATCGCGTCGTCGGAAAAGATCTCCGCGATCAGCTTCGGGTTCCCGAGCGCCGGCAGCGGGGACGGGATGCCCTTCGTGATCCACTGCGACTGCTGGATCGGCAGCTTGAGCGCGTCGGCGGCAGGCTTGAGGCTGCCTGACTGTTCGTACACGGTGTTGGCAAACGCCTCGGCCGATTCCGCGAAGCGCCGCGAGGCGACCTGCTTCTTGAGCATCGCCTCGATTTCTGGTGTGGCGTCGGCGAGGGATCGCACCTGCGCCGCCTTGATGTCGGTGACCAGGATCACGTGGAAGCCGAAGTCGCTTGCGACCGGCCCCACGATGTCGCCCTTTTTTGCAGCGTAGGCCGCGTCTTCGAACGCCTTGACCATCGCGCCGCGCGCGAAGAAACCGAGGTCGCCGCCCTGCGTGGCCGAGCCCGGATCCTGCGATTCCTTCTTCGCCACGTCGGCAAAACTCTTTGGCGCCTTGCGCACGCGATCGGCGATCGCCTCGGCTTTCGCCTGCGCCGCCTTGCGATCGGCCTCCTTCGCATCCGGCGCCACGGCGACCAGCACGTGGCTGGCGCGCCGCTCTTCCGCCTTGCCCCACTGGTTGCGGGCCATTCCGTCATCGTAGGTGCGCTTGACCTCTTCGGCGGGCACTTCGGCCTTCGCGGCGAGTGTGTCGCCCGACAGCTCCACGTATTCGACCCGCGCGCGTTCCGGCGTCGTGAATTCCGCGGTGTGCGAGTCGTAATAGGCCTTCACCTGTTCCGGCTTGACCGCCACCTTGGTCATGTACGCGTCGGGCGTGAAGTTGACCACGCTCACCTCGCGCGTCTGTTCGGCGAGGCGGATGAAGTTATCCAGCGTCGTGTTGGGCACGAAGGCGGTGTCGGTGATCGAGCCGCGGAACTGCTGCTGGCGATAGTCCTGGCGCAGGCGCTCGTCCAGGCCCGGCGGCGTGAGGCCCTGGCTGCGGGCGATGTCTTCGTAGCGCTTGGGGGAGAACTTGCCGTCCTCCTGGAAAAAGGGCTCGGCGGCGATGCGTTCCGCCAGCGCTTTATCCGGCACCCGCACGCCCGCGCGATCGGCGCCGATGCCGACCAGCTTTTCTGCCACCAGCTGGTCCAGCACCGCGCGCTTGACCTCCACGTTGTCCATCAGGGACGCATCGAAGTTGCCGCGAAACTGCTGGCGGTAGATGTCGGCCTGGCGGCGCAACGCCTGGTCGTATTCGTATTGGGTGACGCGGGCGTTGCCGACGTTCGCCATCGCCTCGCCCGCGCCCACGTTGCTCAGGTAGGCATCGATGCCGAATAGCCCGAACGGCACCACCAGGAACACGATGAAGGTCCAGCGGATGAACCGGTTTGCGGTGAGATTGCGAATGGCTTCGAGCATTTGCTTGCCTTGGATGTGAAAAGGGCGAACCGCTTGGGTTCGCCCTGGTGAAGCTGGCGGAGTGGACGGGACTCGAACCCGCGACCCCCGGCGTGACAGGCCGGTATTCTAACCAACTGAACTACCACTCCAGATTGCCGAAAACGGGCTTCCCGATATTGGTGGGTGCTGACGGGATCGAACCGCCGACATTCGCCTTGTAAGGGCGACGCTCTACCAGCTGAGCTAAGCACCCGGGAAAGTCTGCCATTTTAGCGGAAGTCGGGGCACTTTGTCATTCCCGCGACGCGGGGGAAACTGGTGTCAGAGACGACTTTCGCTTTCGGCGCACTTGCGCCGTGCGCGAAAGTCGTCTCTGACACCAGTTTCCCCCCCCCTCTTC
>Ga0163153_10003801_pt1 | contig 19738 bp, 20 predicted proteins | sample OliLakLV19MP6IB1_FD_148629 | JGI IMG/M metagenome (GOLD analysis project Ga0163153, IMG submission 148629) | Freshwater microbial mat bacterial communities from Lake Vanda, McMurdo Dry Valleys, Antarctica - Oligotrophic Lake LV.19.MP6.IB-1 | ecosystem: Environmental > Aquatic > Freshwater >... | reverse complement strand
AACAGAAAGTTCTTCCAATCATATTTACATTGGCAATGTTGGTCCCAATGGTCAGGTTGGTGGTATAAGTAATAATGCAGTTTTTGATGAAGTTAAAATTTGGGATGTGGTATTGCCACCAAATACTTCCGCTCCAGCTCCAGCTCCAGCTCCCGCACCTGCTCCTACTCCTACACCCGCACCCGTTCCAACTCCAACACCAACTCCAGAACCCGTACCACCAACCCCAGTGCCGACACCAGAGCCTACACCCTTACCAAACCTAGAGAACTTCTCCATAGGTAACTGGATACAAGTCACAGAAAGACTAAGCGTAAGAACGAGCCCTTCAACTTCAGGCAGCAAACTTGGTTCCCAATTTGCTGGCTCTAAAGGAAAGATCATCTCTGGCCCAATTTCTGCCAATGGTTACAAGTGGTGGAATATCGACTATATCTACCAGCCAAATGGCTGGAGTGCAGAAGGGTACTTTGTCAAAAGCACAGCAGCAACTTCTATGGCAGTAGGTTCAAGAATCACAACTGCATCCGATCTAAAGGTTCGTAGTGCCCCAACCATATATTCAGACTGGCGTGGAATCCAGAAACCTGGTTCTACAGGCACTATCTTGGCTGGGCCAAATGCTAGCGGAGTCTATGTATGGTGGAATGTTAACTTTGATTCTGGCGCTGATGGCTGGGTGGCAGGGGAGTTTTTGAGGTAGAGTTGCTTTTGGTTGAAACATTTTAATTTTTATGATATTCTCCAGAAAGAAATTCTGAAGTATAGGTATTCTTCCCAATTAGGTAGGAGGCCTTATGGCCACTGTCCCACGAGTTAACATGACGGAGTTCCCTCCAGATTACTGCGGTGTCCGTGGTGGTCAGGGCCGTGATTCTGAAGAGCTGTCGTCCACGGGCTCCACGGACTTTATAGGTCTCGCACGTCTGTTCGTTGTTTGGGCACTCGCGGTAGGGCTTTTTTACTGGTTGAGCCCTCCCTAAGACGAGAGCAATTTCGTTTCGCCAAGCGGTCCTTCGGGACCGCTTTTCCATATACTTTAACACTAAAATAAGCCCTAATCAGGCCCTATTTTAGGGTTTCCCCACTTTGCTTGACTTTTGTGTCTTTAGGGTGTATAATTAAGAGTAGGATAGTAGTTTGTTCACAGTCGCTTTCCGTTATTTTTTGGCGGATCACCACTCTTCTAGACAGGAGGTTCGAAATGGCCACTGGTCTATCGAGGCACCCAGACACGGTCTGGGTCGTCTCGCGGTTAGGGCTCCTTGCCCTTGGTCTCGTGTCTGCGATTTTCTCAGCCAGTCTGTTTTTGGTCGGGGTTTGTGCCTCACGAGATTTCGCGGGATGCTCGACAGACATGCTGGCACTCCGGCCAGCAGTTTGGCTACTTCGACTTGTCGGGGTGGCGTAGTTGAGCGGAGAGGGCAGGTGAAGAACCTGTCCGAGGCCGATACCCATAGCGGGGGTGTCGGCTTTTTTGTTTGTGGAAAAAGTATTTTTTTGCTATATTCTCCCTACGTTTTTGGGTCTAGTTTCTCTTATGCGCGTATAGCTCAGGTGGTTAGAGCGCGTCACTGATAATGACGAGGTCCTAGGTTCAACTCCTAGTACGCGCACAAGGGACGCTAGTTGTTTCTGGACTATAAGATAGATCTTCTTTTGAGATTTTTTTGCGTATAATATAGTTTAAGTTTCGTCTTTTTATTAATTTAGATTGAATATTTATTAATCTTTGTATGTCAAAAAATCGTCTCATTCTTACCATCGGTATCATTTTAGTTTTCCTACCATTTTTAGGTTTTCCATCTACATGGGAAATGGTTTTTTCAGTTATCTTGGGCGCTGTCCTGATCTTCTTATCTTTTGCAGTATCAATAAAAAGACGAACGTTTCGTCCAAAGTTTCCAAGAGGTGAAAAGACGACTAATGCAGAACCTTTCGTAGATTCTCACAAGGAGGTTAATACTGCTGTTTTAGGTGACGCAGAGCATTCTGGCAATTTGGACATTTCGCCCACAAATACACCAAATACACAATGAAAAACTCCAAAGGATTCTCTTTTTCAAAATTTCTAGCAATTTTTGGTTTGGGGATCTTGCTTTTATTCATTATTATTTTCGGCTTACCACCCCTTGCAAGCGTCAACTATGAAGCCAAGGGTGAAGAAGTTAGCAAAATTCCTATTTCAGATATTGTTTTGGAAGATCCCCTTGTAGCTACACACATTGATACTCCTAACCAGGTTAAGGGTCTTTATATGACAAGCTGGGTTGCTGGGACACCTTCCTTGAGGAATAATATTGTCCGTCTTTTAGATGAAACTGAAGCAAATACTTTAGTGATTGATATAAAGGACGACACTGGGCGTGTCTCTTTTGAAATATTGAATCCAGAGCTTAAAGAGTACGGCTCTGAAGAAGTGCGAATCAGGGATTTGCGTGAGTTTATAGCTCGTCTTCATGAAAAAAATATATATATCATTGGACGCATCGCTTCTTTTCAGGATCCATATATGGTAAAGAAATTCCCTGAAAGAGCAGTTAAAAAAGCATCTGACGGTAGTGTGTGGCGCGACAGGAAGGGACTTACTTGGATTGACTCCGGAACTAAAGAGCATTGGAAATATCTCATCCTTTTGGCCAAAGAGTCTTATGACGCCGGTTTTGACGAAGTTCAATTTGACTATATTCGCTTTCCATCTGATGGAAATATGAATGACATTTTTTACCCATCAAGTGAAGGTAAAGTGAAACATTTGGTAATCAAAGAGTTCTTTGAATATATTCACAATGAGCTTGGAGATACTGGGTTGAAGTTGTCGGCCGATCTTTTTGGTATGGTGACAACAAATTATGATGATTTAGGAATTGGCCAAATAATTGAAGACGCCTTCCCTTACTTTGATTATATTTCTCCGATGGTTTATCCATCACACTATCCATCTGGATTTAATGGACATAAGAATGTAAACGCAGTGCCATATGAAATTGTGAATTTTTCTATGCAAGCAGCGCAAAATCGTCTGAATATTTTTAATGATACCGTTGCATCAACTACCGTAGAACTTCGCCCTTGGCTTCAGGACAATGATTATCCGGTTCCTTATACTCCAGAGATGGTGCGCGCACAGATACAGGCGACCTATGATGTGGGCTTGGATAGTTGGCTACTTTGGGATGCGAGTAATACTTACACTAGGTCGGCACTTAAGGAAGAATAATAATGAAGAAAAATATAGAAGGGAAAGATTGGTCAAATTTTTTTCGTGGCAAATCAATCACGGTCATGGGCTTGGGTCTCCTTGGTAGGGGGGTTGGAGATATTGAATTTTTAGCTAAATATGCAAAAGAAATTATTGTCACTGATTTAAAAACAAAAAAAGAGCTCAAGGAAAGTGTCAACAAATTAAAAAAATATAAAAACCTGCGGTTTGTTTTAGGTGAACATAGGTCAGAAGACTTTGAAGGGAGAGATTTTGTTTTGAGGGCGGCAGGGGTGCCTATTGATTCCCCTTTTATAATTCACGCAAGAAAGTTTGGGGTTCCTGTGTATATGAGTACTGCGCTTTTTTCTTATCTGACCAAAGCTAAGATTGTAGGTATCACTGGTACTCGTGGTAAGACTACAGTTACCAACATGCTTCACGGCATTTTAAAAAGTAATTATGCTAAGTCAAAAACAAAGGTTTTTCTCGGTGGGAATATACAAGGCATGGCAACATTGCCGTTAATAGAAAAAACAAAAAGAGGAGATATCGTCGTTTTAGAATTAGATTCCTGGCAACTTCAGGGTTTTGCCGATCTTAAGATTTCTCCAGAACTTTCAATATTCACTACCTTTATGCCTGATCATTTAAATTACTATAAAGGCAATATCCGCGCCTACTTTCAAGATAAGGCGGGTATTTTTAGATTTCAAAAAGATAGAAGTATATTTTTAGCTGGGGAACAGCTCTGCTCACTGCCGGTATCTCTCACAAAATTATTGCCCAAAAGTACACACTTTATTTCTGAGAGGGTGTTGCCTAAAAAAGTAAAACTCAAGGTTCCAGGAGAGCATAATAGATACAACGCAGCCATTGCTTTTTCAGCCGCGCGAGCACTTAAGATTCCTCTCAAAAAGGTAATTAACGCACTTGAAAAATTTGGAGGAGTTCCTGGTCGTTTAGAATATCTCAAAACATATAGAAGAATAAAAATATACAACGATACAACATCAACAACCCCAGAAGCTTTAATTGTTGCCCTTGAGGCCTTGGGCGTCTCAAGAAATATTTCTCTTATAATGGGGGGCACAGATAAGGGGATTGACCTATCTCGTCTTAACTCAGTTTTAAACAGCCATTGTTCAAGTCTGTCTCTGCTTTCTGGTACGGGAACGGACCGCTTAATAAAAGAGAAAGTTATTCCTGCAGATGTGCCATATAAAATATTTAATAATATTAGAAGTGCTTTCGTTGATGCTCTTAAAAAAACCCCAATCAATGGTGTCGTATTGCTAAGTCCCGGATTCGCTTCGTTTGGTATGTTCAAAAATGAATATGATAGAGGTGATCAATTTGTTTCCGTAGTGAATCTTCTAAAGTGAACATGCCCGCACCTTTGAAGGGTGCGGGCATGGCGCGTGGAGTTTAGTTAGACCGTGGCGTTCCTGTGTGGTGCAAAGTCTCTGCGCTGACGAAGGGTTGCCACTAGACCTCCGAGTTCCTCGTAGCGATCCATGGGGATCGCATCAATGAGCTCCTCGATCTCATCTTGGGTCATGGAAAACACTTCTTGAAGAAGCTTTTGACAGCCCTCCCAGTAAGTGATCACCCTCTTGTCAAAATCTACGCCTGAGTGCTTTGTCATTGTTCCTCCTGTGTGCGGGTTCTGTCTAAATCCTAACTTTTTTAACTATAGTGTCAAACGCTAGATTTTTTGTTGTATAATAATTTTGTATATGGATCCTGAAAAAATTACATATTTTGCAGAGACTGACTCTAGAAACAAAAGAGCCAAGTTTGGCATTAAGGCAAAAGATCGGACAAAACATATTTATGTCATTGGAAAGACAGGTATGGGTAAATCTACCTTGCTTGAAAATATGGCTATTCAAGATATCCAAAGCGGAGAAGGTTTAGCTTTCATAGACCCTCACGGTGGAACAGCAGAAAAGCTTCTGGAGTATATTCCTGAAGAACGCATTAAAGATGTTCTTTATTTCGCACCATTTGATATGGAATACCCAATCTCTTTTAATGTGATGGAAGATATTGGTGTAGACAAGAGACATCTAGTAGTTAATGGGCTTATGAGCACCTTTGAAAAGATATGGGTTGATGCTTGGAGCGCGCGTATGGCATATATTTTAAACAACACACTGCTAGCTCTTCTTGAGTATCCAGAGGCGACTCTTCTTGGGGTAAATAGGATGCTTTCAGACAAGGTCTATCGAAAGAAGGTAGTAGATAATGTTAAAGATACATCTGTAAAATCATTTTGGATTGATGAATTTGGTAAATATACTGAGCGTTTCGCCGCTGAAGCTACTCCTGCAATTCAGAACAAGGTTGGACAATTTACATCAAATCCATTGGTACGTAATTTGATTGGGCAACCCCAATCAACATTTGATATTAGAAAAATAATGGACGAGAAGAAGATTCTTATCGTCAATTTGTCTAAAGGCAAAGTAGGAGAGGGCAATGCGAACCTGATTGGCAGTATGCTCATTACCAAAATATATCTTGCCGCAATGTCGCGTGCTGATTCATCTGAAAAAGAACTTCATGCTCTTCCCAATTTTTATTTATATGTTGATGAATTCCAGTCTTTCGCCAATAAGTCTTTTGCAGATATTTTATCCGAGGCCAGAAAGTATAAATTAAATTTGACCATTGCCCACCAATACATAGAACAAATGGAGGAAGAGGTGAGAGACGCCGTATTTGGTAACGCTGGTACGATGATCACTTTTCGAGTTGGGGCTTTTGATGCCGAGGTTCTGGAAAAAGAATTTGCGCCGACTTTTACCGCAGAAGATTTGGTTAATTTGGGGAAGTTTCAGATTTATTTAAAATTGATGATAGATGGAGCTAGTTCCCAGCCATTTTCGGCCATAGCTAGTCCTCCAATAGAGCGTCCAGAAAGGACTTTTCGTTCTGAGATTATTGATACTTCTAGATCGCAATTTGCTCGTCCCAGAGCGGTAGTAGAAGAGGAGATTAAAAAATGGTACGAAGAGGGGAATAGTGAATCTTCTGGCGGTGGAGGGAGGCCGAACCCCTTTCCAAGCAATTCCTTTAATAAGGGTGGCAAAAGAGAGGGCGGAAGGTCAGAAATCCGTCATGAAAAAAAGGAACTTGAAAAAGATAAAAAGTCCGCTTTTGAAGATTTGATGGCAGAAGAAAGAAAAAAGAATCATGCGACCTCGGTAAAACCAATTTCTCTAGAGGCCGTTGTTACTCAAAATGCGTCTCAGAAAAATAAAAACCCAAGTGTTCAGCATGTTTCAGAACTTCGTCAGGCCCTGCAAAGTCTAGTCAAAAAACCCGTACCTGAAAAACTTCCAGAAAATAGGTCCCAGCAGTCAAGCAATTCAAATTTTAAAAAAGAAATTCCGCAAAAATCAGAAGAAAAACCTCATCGCCATAAAAATGAAATTCCCGAAGACGAACTCCGCAAGCTTCTTAAGGTAGATGATGAATAAAACCAATAAATAACATTCCAACATTCTCAAGAATGTTGGAATGTTATGAAAAGCATATGGTAAAAAGGGAACCAAAAATAAAAAGTGCAAAACAGATCGAGAGACACATAAAAGGTATCTCTAATCACTGGCGGATTGATATGTTGATGTTTATCGAAATGAGCAGTCCTGTTACATTGGAAGAAATAGTCGAGGCGTTAAATATAAATGTGAAGACCGCCTCTGAGCATACACGTAGACTAGTTCACGCCGGATTGGTTAACAAGAAGTATTCTGGAAGAAGTGTAGAGCATTCCTTGACTCCTTACGGCAAATACTTCGCTAGATTTATTTATCAGTTTAGGAAAACATTCTAACATTCTCAAGAATGTTGGAATGTTGTGGAGCGGGAGAGGGGGTGGTAGATTTATAAAATATGAAGCGAATACTCATTTTTTCGACTGGCTATTTCCCATTTGTAGGTGGGGCGGAAATTGCTGTAAAAGAGATTACAGATCGTCTAAAAGAGAGCTATCAATTTGACCTTATTACCGCCAAATTAAAGCCTGGTTTAGCCCCTGTAGAGCAAATTGGTGTGGTTACCGTGTATCGCCTCGGATTTGGCATAGCGACGCTTGATAAGCTAATTCTACCCATTTGGGGGGCCTTTAAGGCTTTGATGCTTAATAGAAGGCAGGAATATGACTATTTTTGGGGAATTATGGTGACTTTTGCAAGTTTGGCTGGATATATTGCCAATGGGATATTGGGCATATTTGGGAAGAGAAAAAGGATGGTTCTAACCCTTCAAGAGGGGGACTCAGAAGAGCATTTAAATAATCGCTGGGGCGGACTTATTGGATTTTCTTGGCGTGTGGTATTGGGGCGAACCGACAAATTAACCGCCATAAGTACATATCTTTTAGATCGTGCTCATCGGATTGGTTATGGTGGAGAGGCACATCTTGTGCCTAATGGGGTAGATGTAAATAAATTTAGGAGCAAAGATAAAGGGGGAGATATAAGAAAAAAATTTAATTTAAAGGAAGACGACATTGTATTAATCACAACATCACGGCTTGTAGAAAAAAATGCAGTCACTGATATTATTGATGCCCTCACTCTTCTACCAGAAAATATAAAATTTCTAATCATCGGCACTGGCCCAATTGAGTCCGACTTAAAACTTAAAACCCAAAACTTAAAACTAGACAGTCGAGTTTTCTTTGTTGGTCAAATAGGTTACGAAAATATACCAAAATATCTTCACGATTCAGATATTTTTATCAGGCCCTCTCTTTCGGAAGGTATGGGCAATTCTTTTATAGAAGCAATGGCTGCTGGCATTCCTGTTATCGCTACACCAGTCGGTGGTATTACAGATTTTCTTTTTGATCCAGATAGAAATCCTGAAAAAGAATCTACGGGTCTTTTTTGTGAGGTTAACAACCCAGAAAGTATCGCCAATCAGGTTGGGCGGTATCTAGAGAATCCTGCTTTGAGAGAGGGAATAATTTTGAATGCATCACGAATGGTTGAGAGGAAATATGATTGGGATTTGATTTCAAAGAATATGCAGGTGTTGATATTTAATAAATAGTCTTTTATTTAGGGCTTCTTTTGGTGTATTGTAGATTTATATGAAAATTCTAGTTACAGGTGTTGCGGGCGCTATAGGCTCTCATTTGGCAGAGAGGCTTTTAGATCTGGGGCACGAGGTGGTTGGTATTGACTCTCTAACAGAATATTACTCTCCAGATATAAAAAAGATTAACGCTAGAGATGTCACAGAAAGAGGAGGCACAGTCATCTTTAAAGATTTAGTTACTGATAATATAGGAGACGAAGTAAAGTCAGCTGAAGTTATATTTCATTTGGCTGCCCAGCCTGGAATTTCTGCCGTAACACCATTTGAGCATTATTTAAAAAACAACATTATTGCGACACAGCGTTTGATGGAGGTTGCTAAGCAATCTTCGGAATTAAAACTTTTTGTTTATGCATCCACATCGTCAGTCTATGGTGCTCGGGCTGACGGTGATGAAACCGTGGAACCAAAACCAACCTCATATTACGGAGTTACCAAACTCGCTGCAGAGCAACTTGCGATGTCTTATTACAGAGAGATCGGAGTTCCCGTTACAGTTTTGCGTTTCTTTTCTGTCTATGGTGAGAGAGAAAGGCCTGACAAATTTTATCATCGTCTAATTAAGGCAATTTTAGAAGATACGGAGGTCCCATTCTATGAAGGCAGTGAACATCATATTCGTAGCTACAGTTATATTAGTGATATTATCGATGGCTGTATTCTTGTTTTAAATAATCATGATAAAGTAATCGGTGAAATTTTTAATCTTGGCACCGATAAAACCGCAACCACGGGTGATGGTATAAGAGTCGTTGAAGACATTGTAGGAAAAAAGGCGAAACTTAGGACACTTCCTAGGAGACAGGGAGATCAGTTTGAAACCTCGGCTAATATTGAAAAGATTAGAAGAGTTTTAGGCTATAACCCGAAGATGTCTCTCAAGGAAGGATTAGATGCCCAGGTTGCTTGGTATAGAGATAAAATTCATAAAAAAATAAAATAAAAAATATGAAAAATAAGACAAAAATTCTCATAGCAACGCCCTTATATCCTCCTCAGGTTGGTGGTCCAGCCACACGCACGGCGCTTCTTGAAAAGAAATTTCCAGATAAAGGATTTATTATTTCTGTCGTAAAATTTAGTACAGTCCTCCGTTTTCCAAAGGTGATAAGGCATTTTCTGTATTTCCTAATGGTTTTGTTTAAGGGGTTGAGTGCCGACATTATTCTTGCACAAGATCCGGTGAGTACTGGTTTACCAGCTCTTATTGCGTCAAAAATACTTGGGAAAAAATTTATTCTCATTATTGTCGGCGACTATGCGTGGGAACAAGGATCACAAAGAGCCGGAGTAACTGATTTTTTGGATACGTTTTCAGTTGAAAGTGATAAGTATCCCTTGTTTGTTAGAATATTTAAAAAAGTACAACTTTTTGTCGCCAATGGGGCAGACAAGGTAATTGTGCCGAGCCACTATTTAAGGAAAATCATCACTAATTGGGGAGTAAATCCAAATAAAATTAATGTTATATATAACTCATTTGACGCTCCGGCCGTTAGTTTAGACAAGGGGGTGTTGAGGGAAAAACTTGGTCTATCTGGGCACATTCTTGTAAGTGCGGGTAGACTCGTACCGTGGAAGGGCTTTACTACCCTTATAACAAAAGTAATGCCTAAGGTTTTAGCAGAATTCTCTGATGCTAAACTTATTATTTTGGGTGAAGGGCCTGATAAAACCCATCTTGAGAATTTAATAAAAGATAGGAAATTGGAAAATAATGTCTTTTTAGCTGGCAGAAAACCCCAAGCAGAGCTTTTTGAATACATAAAAGCAGCAGATGTTTTTGTTCTCAATACCGCCTATGAGGGGATGTCTCACCAGCTCCTTGAAGTTATGGCACTTGAGACACCAATAGTTACTACCAATATTGGAGGTAATCTAGAGATTATTATTGATGGAGATAATGGTTTGCTAAATGACTACAATGATGAAAGTAAAATGGCTGAATCCATTTTAAAGATATTTAAAGATTCAGATCTGGCACAAAATTTGGCGGTGAGTGGCAAAGATAGAATAAAAGAGTTCAGTGAAAGTAAAATGCTTTCAGAATTGGCAGAGAATCTAAAATAAATTTTTATGAGAGTTTTGATGATATCAACAGACCGAAAGATATTAAATGGCCAATCGGCCGTCGCTAAGCGTATGGTTGAGTACGCGTCAGTTTTAGGTGAACTTCATATCGTTATCTTTTCTCTCTATCATCCTGATTTGGAACCAAAAAAAATTGCGCCAAATGTTTGGGTGTACCCGACAAGCTCTAAAAGTAAGCTAGGGTACATAACCGATGCAATCTATATAGGCAAGCAGATACTTTCCAATATATATTTTGGCCAGACAGCTATTTCCACTCAAGATCCATTTGAATCTGGAATTGTTGGTGTGTTTCTGAAAAGATTTTCAAAATTTCCCCTTCAGGCACAACTTCATACTGATGCTTGGGATAAAAACTTTCAATATCACACAATACTTAATTGGATTAGAGTTAATATTATTGCACCACTTGTCTTGAAAAGAGTTAATAATGTTCGGGTAGTAAGTGAAAAGATTCGTAGGGATGTTTTGCTCCATAGCAAACTTGATCCCAAGAGTGTTTCTGTTCTGCCTATATTTGTTGATGTCTATAATTATGCCCGTAGCCCAGTTACTCTTGATTTGCACAAAGTATACCCAAAATGGAAAACTATCATTTTGATGGCTTCTCGTTTAACTAGAGAGAAGGATATAAAGTCAGCTTTAAAGGCATTTAGAAAGCTAGTTAAAAAATATTCTGATGTGGGGCTAGTCATAGTGGGTGACGGTCCAGAAAAAGAAAACCTTAAAAAGTTTGTGCGGAGGTGGAAGCTAATGGAAAATGTGGTTTTTGAGGATTGGCAACATGACCTAACTTCTTATTTTAAAACCGCGGATATTTTTCTTAATACATCCCTTTATGAGGGTTATGGCATGACCCTGATTGAAGCTGGTGCGTCTGGTAGGCCAGTAGTGACCACTCGTGTGGGGGTAGCATATGATTTTTTAGAAGATGGGAGGAATGCTTTAGTGTGTTCAGTGGGTGATGAAGACTGTGTGTATACTAAAATCGTTAATCTAATGGAAAATCCGATAATTAGAGACTCTCTTGGCTCGGCACTTCAAAATAATATTCTCGAGAACGCCATATCAAAAGAGGATTATTTACAGCAGTTAAAGGATTTATATATTCAAAATAAATAACATTATGAAGTTGCTCGCCATTACTCAAAAAGTGGATCAAGACGATGATATATTGGGCTTTTTTCATGGATGGATAGAGCATATATCTAAACACACGGATTCATTAAAGGTGTTGGCTTTAGGGAAAGGTAAATATAACTTTGATAGAGATGTGGAAGTAGCTTCCCTCGGAAAGATCTTGCGGAAAAAGGTCGAAGGAGCAAGCACTGGGTATTTCAAAAATAAAATACATATTTAGATTTTATAACACACATAGGTTCCACCTATGTGACTAAAGAAACAGCCACTATGGTTAAATAGTTGCATAAAAATTGTATAGTGTTATAATAACATGTACATATAAGTACAGGATAATGAATAAGACTAAAACAAAAAAAGAAGATTTAAGAGTATCAGGAGGAGATCGCCTTTCGCGCATTGCTGCGCTTGGAGAGACAGTTTTTCATGCAGGTGACGCTGCTAATCTGTGGAGGATTACAAATAAAAATTCTTTGAACAAAACACTATCGAGGTATGTTTCGGACGGCATCCTTCACCGTATTTATAAAGGATTTTATTCGGTTAGGAAGGTGGGTGATATCAATCCTATTTTTCTGGGGGCTAAAGCGATTAATGCTTATGCATATTTATCATGTGAGTCAGTTTTGTTTCAAAATGGTGTTCTGAATCAATCACCACAGGAAATTACTTTTGTAAGTTCAGACTCTAAGCATTTTAAAATCGCGGGGATAAATTATCGATCAAGGAGAATGAGCGATGAGTTTCTTTTTAATGATGTTGGAGTGGAGACAAAGGATGGTGTTCGCGTGGCGACTCTTTCTAGAGCCATGGCGGATATGCTCTATTTTAATCCCAAGAAACATTTTGATGTAGCGAGCACCAATCTGATAGATTGGGGAAAAGTCAAGGAAATAATTAGTGCTGTGGGATATAAAGTAAAAATAAAATCATGATGATCTTACCAAATAAAAAAGATGCAGTTCATAAGGCGTGGCTCTATAGAATTCTCGAGGCCATAGCAGATGATAGATACCTCGCCAGCACTCTTTATTTCAAAGGCGGGACATGTGCTTCAATGCTGGGCTGGCTGGATAGATTTTCAGTTGATTTGGATTTTGACTACGCTGGAGATGAGCAAAATATAGAGAAGACTCGCATTTCTATGGAGGAACTTTTTTTGAAACTAGGTCTTGCTATAAAAGATAAAAGCAAAAACGGTATTCAATATTTTTTGAGATATGAAGATATTGGTTCCGAGAGAAAACTTTTGAAAGTAGATGCCTCGTATCCTCTTTTTCAATCCAGCGTATATACCCCCATGAGGTTTTTAGAAATAGATCGTATTTTGACTTGCCAAACCAAGGGGACGATGTTTGCCCACAAGCTCGTGGCCATTTTGGATCGGTTTGAGAAAACAGAGAGCATCGCAGGGAGAGATATATATGACATTCACTATTTTTTTATAAACGGTTTTGAGTATGATGCTGGTGTTATCAAAGAGAGAACGGGTATGGACTCGAAGGAGTTTCTAGTTAAATTAAAGAATTTTATTGAGGACAAAGTGACAGAGAAGATTATTTCTGAAGATCTCAGCACCCTTTTACCTCATACTAAATTTGTGTTGATGCACAAGGTCTTAAAAAGAGAAGTTTTGAGTTTAATAATAGACGAGATAAAAAGGTTGGATCATAAAATCTAATCAAGATGAAATTACTAATCATTACTCAAAAAGTGGATCAAGACGATGATATATTGGGCTTTTTTCATAATTGGCTTACGCACATAGCGGAGAATGTAGACTCGCTTTCTGTCATTACTCTTTTTTCTGGCAAAAATAATCTTCCTAAAAATACGGAGGTGTTTTCTTTGGGTAAGGAAAGGGGATTTTTGAAATTTGTACAAGCGATTCGTTTTTATTTTTTTCTTTTAAAGATACTCCCCAAGGTTGATGGTGTTTTTGTTCACATGGCCCCAGAATACGTAAGGGCCGTATATCCAGTAAACATTTTTTTTCGAAAACCAATAATAATGTGGTATGCCCATATAAAAGTTAGTCCAACCGCGCGGTGGGCAATAGGCAAGGTAGACAAGATCTTTACTCCGTCAAAGGAAAGTTTCTCTTTTGGTTCAGAAAAAGTTATATCAACAGGTCATGGCATAGATCCAGACATTTTTAAACCAATGCGCGTTGTTCCAGAGAGGGTTCCTGTAATTATGACAATGTCTAGAATATCGAAAGTCAAAAGACTCCATGTTTTTATTGAGGCCTTAAATATTTTTAAAAATAATCATCCTGATTTGGTATTCCGTGCAATTATTGTTGGCGGCCCAGCACGGAAAGAAGACTATGAATATGAGATGAATTTAAGAAAACTTGCGGATTCATATGGCCTCGCCCCCTTCGTTGAATGGATTGGTGGGATTAAGAACATTGAGACGCCTATACTCTATAATAAGGCTAGTGTTTTTGTGCGATTGCAGGGCGGTGGAGGATTTGGAAAAACCGAACTAGAAGCTATGGCATGTGGTATTCCAGCTGTACTTTGTACAGATGTGCACAGCGGTGTATTGGGTGATTTTTCAAGAGACCTATATTTTGAAGAAGATAATGCAGAGATGTGTGCTGAAAAAATATCAAACGTTCTTAAATGGAGTGACGCGCAAAAAAGTGCCTACGGGGAGCTTTCTAGAAATATTGTGGTTAAAAATCACAATATAAATAATTTAGCTAAACGAATTGCGGATGAATTTTCCAAGATGCAGAAAGCATGAAGGTCGCGTATTTTAAGAACCCCCCTCACTTTTAAACATGAAAACAATTTTAAGAAAAAAAGGTATAGTAATGTTCAAAACCACAAGTAACCACTTATGGTCTATATTAAAAGTGAGGAGGAGTGATGATTTTTATCATCGCTACGCTCCGTAAAAATCAATCACATGTGTGGAATATCTGGATTTAATTGGAAAAACGAAGAGTTAGTAAAAAGTATGAGTGGCACGATCACTCACCGTGGCCCTGATGTAAGTGGTTTTTTTTGTGACGAAGGTATTTCTTTCGGGCACAATCGACTGTCCATAATTGATTTGTCATCCTTGGCCAATCAGCCCATGTCTGATGACACGGGGAATCTGGTCCTTGTTTTCAATGGTGAAATATACAATTATCAAGATTTAAAAAAAGAGTTATTTAATGAATATAATTTTAAAACTCAGAGTGACACAGAGGTTATACTAGCTGGTTATAAAAAGTGGGGGAGTAAGGTCGTCACTAAGTTAAATGGGATTTTCTCATTTGCGATTTGGGATAAAAAACAAAAAAAACTTTTTTGCGCAAGAGACCATATGGGAGTAAAACCCTTTTACTATTATTGGGATGGTGAGAAATTTATATTTGCTTCGGAGATTAAATCAATACTTGATCACAATGTACCGAGGGTTCTTGATATGGACGCCTTTAATGAGTACTTGCGTGTTCTCTATGTTCCAGAACCCAGAACTATGATACTAGGTATAAATAAACTTTCTCCTGGCCACACCATTACTCTTGTCGGTGGCCGGCTAAGTGTCGATTTGTATTATAAACCACAGTTAGAAGTCAAAGATTCAGGCTATACAGATGCAAAAGAAAAATTAAAGAGAGTAGTTGAAGAAGCAGTAGAGAGACAGTTAGTTGCAGATGTGCCTGTGGGTGTGTATTTATCAGGGGGTATTGATTCCAGTGTGGTGCTTTCTAGTGTTTCAAAAGTTAGAAAAAATGTAAAAACATTTTCAATTGGCTTCGATCTTGAAGAGGACGAAGAGAAAGAAAAGTTTAACTTTGATTTTAAGCTTGCAGAGCAGACGGCCAAATATTTTGGTAGTGAGCACTATCCTATGACAATAGGTGCAAAAGATGTAGCGGATAGCTTGGAAGATATAATTGGCTCTATTGATGACCCTGTGTCTAATCCTACGGCCATACCAATGGCACATCTTTCTCGTTTTGCAAAAAAGGAAGTCACGGTATCTCTTTCTGGCAATGGCGGAGACGAGCTCTTGGGTGGGTATGAAAGATACAGAATGAGTCGAAGGGCCGATTTAATAGACAAGATACCTGGGGCGAAATACTTTTTACCTAATAAAATTAAGAAGGCAGTAGAGATGTCTGCACTTGATCGCTTGGTTCAATTTGAGTTTGAGAAAGATCACAGACTCTCAAAGGTTGTGAATGATAAATACTTGAAACCTATATCAGAGATAAGAAAAACTTTCCAAAAATATATTCCAGATTCACTAGATAAGACTACAGATTTGATGTTCGCCGACCTAGTTTCGTGGTTACCAGATCAGGCCCTTTCTTTGGGTGATAAAATGAGTATGTTCGGTTCTCTTGAAGAAAGGGTGCCATTTTTAGATAGGGAAGTTGTTGATTTGGCAATGAGTTTTCCAATCAATTTTAAGGTTGGGCCATTCAAGACTAAGAAAATTTTAAAAGACGCATTTAGGGATGAATTGCCAAATTTTCTTTTTGTTCAGCCCAAGAGAGGATGGTTTTCACCTGGAGCGAAATGGATACGGCGCAAAGAAATTGAAGCAATATTTCGCAGGGTACTTAGTGATGGATATTATGCAAATACTGCCCCTCTATTTAATTGGTCAGCAGTGGACGATATGCTCAATAAGCATATATCTAAAGAAGACTATAATTTAACGATTCTTTGGGCTATTATGACGTTTCAAGTGTGGGCAAGAAAATACAACATCAGTCTATGAAGAAAAGAATTTTAATTGTTACTCCACGCTCTCCGTTTCAAGGCCGAGGCGCAGATGAATTAGAGCGTCTTTCCGGTATCAAGTGGTTCATTAATAACGGTTTTGAGGTTAGGGTAATAACTAAGATTTTAAAAAACGACCTAGAGTTTATAGAAGAGGCAAGAAATGAATTAAAAATTAAAATTATTCCGGTTCTTTATAAGTTTATAAACAAAAGTTCCTTATCAACTAAGGTTAAGCGTCTACTTAATCCTCTTTATTGGGACGGAGCTTCTTATGAGTATTTTGACCCAGAAACTACAGAGACCTTAGTTAAAGAATTAAAAGATTGGGGGCCAGGTCTTGTATGGTTTGACTTCACTTATCTTTGGCCACTGCACTCTATTGTTAGGAAATTTAATATACCAATTATAACGAGGTCAATAAATTATGAGCCTAGACACTTTATTGAGGAAGAAGGGCTTTCCTTAAAGAATATAATTCTTTATATTCCTAAATTTATGACAGAGTATTTTGCTTCTCGTTCTTCAGATTATCTTCTGGCATTAAATCCAAATGAGACAAATAAGTACAAATGGTTTGGCGCCAAGAAAGTAGTCACCCTCCCTCTACAAGCCCTACCAAGTCTTTTACGCAAGCACGACATTAGGAATGTCCCCACCCTAAATGTCTTGTTTATGGGGTCGTCTTATACTGTTGGGCATAATAAAGAGGCCTTGGATTTTATTTTGCGCAAAGTTGTTCCGGAAATTTCTAAAGGGGCACCTAATAAATTTGTTTTTCACATTACAGGAGCTAAATTTCCAAAGGAATATGAACCTTTTATTGATGGGAAGAAGATTTTATACGATGGTTATATCCCCAAAGAAGCCATGGAAGAGTACTTTTCTAAAATAGATGTCATGATAAGTCCGTCTGAAAAAAGGGTCGGTATGCAGGGGAAGGTATTTGAACCATTGGCACGCTCTATTCCACTCATTACATCGAGGCAAAATATTGTTGGGTACCCGTTCTATCACAAGGAGTCGGTGTTGTTGGCCAATACTCTTGAGGAATATGTCAGTATGTTGTTATATATTTTTCCACATCCCGTGAGGTTGAAGTTGTCTAAGGAATCAAAAAGGATTTGTGACGAACTTTACTCTCGAAGAAGAATCGATAGTATTATGAACAGTGTTTTGAGAGACCTAAATATAAGCTAATGAAGATTTATTATATAGCAAATATTCGAATACCAACTGAGAAGGCACATGGTATCCAGGTTATGAAAATGTGTGAATCATTCGCCTTAAGTGGCGTGGAAGTTGTCTTAGTTGTACCAAACAAGAAGAACCCAATTAAAGAAGATCCTATTGATTTCTATGGGGTAAAAAGAATATTTAAAATTATTAAACTGCCAGTGTTTGATCTGGGATCGTCATCAGCGTTCCTTTTTATTCTGAGTAGTTTGACTTTCTATTTCTCTCTTTATTTTTTCCTCCTGTTCAAAAGTCGAGAGTCATCAATATTGTATACCCGAGGAGAAGTAGCTTTGGTATTAGCTCGGTTGATACCAAGAAAAATTTTTATTTGGGAAACACATATTAAGCCTGGCAATATGTTGCGATATGAAAAGGCACTCAAACGATCAAGTGGCATAGTGACTGTAACAAAATATTATGCAGATGAATTAATTAGAGATTTCGGTGTTTTAAGAGAAAATACGTTAGTTGCTCCTGATGCGGTGCAGTTAGAAGACTTTATTATAGATGGCAATAAAGGGACTTTCAAAAAAAGACTCAACCTCCCAAGTGATACTAAGATTGTTTTATATACAGGACACCTATATGGTTGGAAGGGGGTGGATACTTTAGCAGAGGCAACTCCCTTGCTTGGAGAGGGTATTACTGTGGTTGTTGTCGGCGGAACAGACATTGATTTGGTTAATTTTAGGGCTAAATACGGGGATATAAAGAACCTGTTGATTGTCGGACAAAAGCCCTATGGGGAAATGAAGTTTTACCTGAATTCTGCCGATGTGCTTGTAATACCAAACTCTGCCAAATCAACAACCTCTCAATTTTATACTTCGCCACTTAAATTATTTGAATATATGGCAAGTGGTGTACCAATAGTTGCGTCTGATTTGGTGTCTATCAGAGAAATACTTAATGATGATAACTCCGTGTTTTTTAATCCAGATGATTCAAAGGATTTAGCGGAAAAGATTCAAGGACTTCTAGATGGCCCAGACAAGGGGAATAGAATTTCGAGCAAGGCATTTACTGAGGTAAATAAGTACACTTGGACAAAAAGAGGACATAATATTGTTGAATTTATAAAAAACAAAACAAAAAATGGACAATACTAGTTTGGCTTTAAAAATTTATACGGATAATGGTCTTACACAAGACAATCTATTTCTTGATAAAAAGGCTATTCATCTCGGGTGTGGAGATTCAAAATTAAAAGGAGCTGTTGGTGTTGATATGCTAGATTTAAAATCAGTAGACATTGTTCATGATCTAGATAACTATCCTTGGCCATTTGAGCCAAACAGCATTGATGTTGTTGTCGCTCACAGCGTTCTTGAGCACGTTGTTAATATTGTGGATTTCTTCAATGAGGTTTGGAGAATATCTAAAAATGGATCCCGTCTTGTTATAGAGGTTCCATATTTTAGATCGGTAGATAGTTTTACTGATCCGACACATAAGCACTTTTTTACATCAGAGTCTCTAAATTATTTTATTGAAGGCGGGGGGTCTTTATCCGGATACAATTATACAAATTGTAAATTTAAAAAAATCGGATTTTGGTATGGGTGGCCCCAGCCATCACAAAGATTTTTTGTTAGATTATTTAAATCTTTTATAAAAAAGCACCCTCATTTTTATGATCAGTATGTATCTTTGTTTTTGCCGGTTAAGGTTTTGTTTTGGGAACTGGAGGTAATAAAATAATCATGAAAATCGGCATAGTAATTAGCTATATCTCTCAAAAACCCGCTGGATTGGAGCGCTATTCCTATGAGTTAGTAAAGGGCCTTATTAACCAAGATGCAACAAATAGTTACTATATATACACAAAAAAAGGTAACAAATTAGATACTTTTTCATTTTTAAAAAACAATACCAGGGTTAATATTGTCGAAGTTGGATGGGGTAAATTATGGAAGGATTTAGGGCTGTTTCTGGCCCCAAGGTCAGACATATATTTATTTACTGGTTCACAGGGGCCACTATTTTTTCGTCCATTAAAAAGTATAACTATTGTCTATGATTTTGCGTACAAACATTTAGGAAAGAGTGTGTTGTCTAGGATTAGAGCTTTTTTTATAGATCTCTGGTCTAAAAGAGCTTTCGCTATTGCAAATAAGATTGTCTGTATTTCTCAAGAAACAAGAAAAGATTTAATGAAATTATTTGATATTGAGAAATCTAAGCCATTTGTTATTTATCCTGGTTTCAATAATAT
>Ga0163153_10003797_pt1 | contig 19748 bp, 19 predicted proteins | sample OliLakLV19MP6IB1_FD_148629 | JGI IMG/M metagenome (GOLD analysis project Ga0163153, IMG submission 148629) | Freshwater microbial mat bacterial communities from Lake Vanda, McMurdo Dry Valleys, Antarctica - Oligotrophic Lake LV.19.MP6.IB-1 | ecosystem: Environmental > Aquatic > Freshwater >... | reverse complement strand
TCGCTGTACCCGAGGGGCATTCCGATCGGCCGCGTCACGAGCGTCGGTCAGGCCGACACCGACCTCTGGAAGCAGATCCAGGTCGAACCGTTTGCCGACTTCGATCGCGTCGACGCGGTACTCGTTCTCGTCCTCAAGGATGGTCGTAAGTGAGCACGGCGATCGGCATTCGAGTCGCGCTCATCATCTTCGTCGTCGCGATTCTGCAGGTGTCCGCCTTCTCGTCCGTGACGGTCGGTGGAGGCGGCCCAGACGTCCTCCTCGTCACGCTCGTCTCGATCGCGCTCCTCCGTGGCTCCATCGCAGGCGCGGTTGTCGGGTTCTGCGCAGGCCTCGTCGTCGACGTGACCACACTCGGCACGCTCGGGCTGACGTCCCTGCTCTTTACGCTCATCGGCTACTGGGCCGGGCGGTACGGTGAGACGACGGGGCGTGGCCGACCGCATGCCGCGCTGCTGACGACGCTCGCGGCGACGGTGTTCGTCGGATTCGGTGGGTATGCCGTCCAGTCGATGCTCGGCGAGGCGATCTCTGCTCGCGTCGTTGTCGCCGCGCTTCCTGCCGCACTGGTCTGGAATGCGCTGCTCATCTACCCGGTCTCCGGCGTCGTTCGACGGATTATCGGCGCGCCCGAGCGCGTCGAACGGGCACGCGAGGTGGAGCTCCTTGTCTGATGCCCCGTACGGCGAGCGGCGGAACACGTCCCCCCGCTTCCTGCCCCCGGATCCGTCGGTCAGCGCTCCCTACAGGCTGACACCCGGACTGGCGCTGCGCGTCGGTGTCCTCGGGGTCGTGGCGCTCGCGGTGTTCGCGGTGCTCTTCTTCCGGCTCTGGTCGCTTCAGGTGCTCTCGGGTGCGGAATACCTCGACGCGGCCCAGAACAATCAGCTGCGGACGATCCGGGTCGAGGCGCCGCGAGGCCCGATCCTCGACCGCAAGGGGCGAGTGATCGTCGGGAACGTCCCGGGAACGGCCGTCAAGCTCTGGGTCGGCGACATACCCAAGAAGGAGGGGCGCTACCGGATGATCCAGCAGCTCGCCGCCGTGCTCGAGGTGCCCGTCCAGCGCCTTGCCCGCGAGGTCGATGCGCGCGGCGGCGACCCCTTGACGCCGATCACGGTGAAGACCGCGGTGCGTAGCGATCAGGTCTTCTACCTGCAGGAGCACGCCGCCGATTTTCCCGGCGTGCAGGTTCAACAGACGTATCTCCGCGACTACCCGTACCAGTCGCTTGCCGCGCAGCTCCTCGGCTACATCGGCGAGGTATCGCCGGAGGAGCTGAAGCGCAAGAGAGCAGCTGGAAAGGACTATCGCGGGGGCGACAAGATCGGCAAGTCAGGTGTCGAGGCGACATTCGACGAGTACCTGAACGGAACGGCAGGAGCCGCTCAGATCCGTGTCGACTCACGCGGGCGCCAGCAAAGCCCGGTAGAGCTTCGGCGCGATGCCGACCCCGGCCTCGCGGTACGGCTGACGATCGACATCGACGTGCAACGGGCGGCCGAGCGTGCCATCAGGGAAGGCGTCACGCTCGCAAAGGCCAACAAGCAGTTCAATGTCGCGGGTGGGGCGATCATCGCGATCGATCCCCGCGACGGCGCCGTTCGTGCAATGGCGTCGTATCCCACATACAAGCCGTCGATCTATGTGGGGCGCATCGACCCGGACAAGCTCGCGCCGCTCGTGAACGACGCTGCAGCGAAGGCGGCCGACTTCCCCGGGCTCAACCGCGTGACGCAGGTCGCCTACCCGCCCGGCTCCGTGTGGAAGCCCGTCACAGCGCTCGCGGCGATGCAGGAGCACATCCTCTCGCCCTACTCGTCGATCCAGTGCACACCCACGGCCGAGTACGGGCGCGACAAGCAGAAGTTCAAGAACTGGGATCCCACCGTGAATCGGCCGATGAATTTGCCCGAGGCGATGGCGACGTCGTGCGACACGTACTTCTACGTCATCGGGAACCGCTTCTACGAGGGCGGCTCGGCGACCCGCAGCCGGATGCAGCAGTGGGCGCGAAAGTTCGGTTTCGGCGCGCCGACTGGACTCGACATCGGCAACGAGTTGCCTTCCTGGCGGACGGTGGTTCCCACGCCCGCCTGGCGCGAGCGGACGTTCAAGAGCGACTGGGACAGGGCCTGGAACCCTGGCGACTCGATCCAGCTCGCGATCGGCCAGAAGGACGTGACGGTGACGCCGCTGCAGATGGCACGGTTCTACGCGATGATCGCGAACGGTGGCAAGCTCGTCACGCCGTACGTCGTCTCCGGTGCCGAGCAGCAGGGAGTAGCGGGCCAGCCGGCGCTGACCCTGCAGCAGTTCCCGCCGGCCCCGCCGCGCGATGCGGGCGTCGATCCCGCGGCACTGCAGGCCGTCCAGGAAGGGCTGTGGGCTGCAACGCACTCGACGAACGGCACGTCGTCAGGAGTCTTCTCGCGCTACGGGGTCTCGATTGCCGGAAAGACCGGCACAGCGGAGAAGGTCGTCAATCTGCCCGGCTACCCCATCGGCCACCTCGAGGATCAGTCGTGGTGGTGCGGGTACGGCCCGTCCGATGACGCCGAGCTGGTCGTCTGCGCCGTGATCGAAAACGGCGGTCATGGCTCAGCGGCTGCCGCGCCGGCGGCTCTGCGCGTCTTCGAGAAGTACTTCGGCAAGAAAGCCCCCTCGGTGCAGGTGGTGAACGTCGATTGATCGTCGACACGCGACCCAGATCGTCGTCGCTTCGCTCGCCGTCGCTCGGAGCTCTCGACCTCGGCTCGATTCTGCGCCGACTCGACTGGGTGCTGCTTCTCGCTGCGGCGACCCTCGTGGGCTACGGGCTCTGGGCGATCGCGGGCATCACCCGATTCGACGTCCCGGGAAACCCCGACTACTTCGTCATGCGGCAGGCGACCGCGGCGGCGATCGGGATCGTCGGCATGCTCGTCGCGATCGCGATTCCGCCATCGCTCTACCAACGGCACTGGCGCTTCCTCTACGGTGGCACGATCGGATTGATGGTGTTCGTGTTCGTCTATGCCGAGGCAATTCGCGGGTCGAAACGATGGATCGACGTCGGGCCGTTCCAGTTCCAGCCGTCGGAATTCGGGAAGCTGCTCTTCGTGCTGGCGCTCGCCGGCTTCATGGTCGAGCGCGGCCGGCGAGTCGGTGAGATCTCGACGGTCCTGACGGCCGTGGGGCTCGGCCTGCTCCCCATAGTCCTCGTCTTCGTCCAGCCCGACCTCGGGAGTGCGCTCGTCTACGTCGGCGCGCTCGCGGGCGTGTTGTTCCTCTCGGGCGTGCGGTGGCTCCACCTCACGCTTCTCGCCCTGACGGGGTTGTTGGTCGTCGCGAGCGTCCTGTGGTTTCTCCCCGCCGTCGGTGTTCAGGTGCTCAAGCCCTACCAGACCGAGAGACTGATCGGGTTTACGAATCCCGACAGCGATCCCGGCGACCTGACGTACAACGTCACCCAGTCGCGGACAGCGGTCGGTGCCGGAGGGCTGTCGGGACGGGGCGTCGAGGGGGCGAGTCAGACGCGTCTGGACTATCTCCCCGAGCACGCGACAGACTTCGTCTTCGCGTCGTTCGCCGAGCAGCGCGGTTTCGTCGGCACGTCGATCCTGCTGCTTCTGTATCTCCTCGTCGTGTGGCGAGCCCTCCGCGTGATCACGGTCGCCGGGACTCTGTACGGAGCGATTGTCGCCGGGGGAATCATCTCCGCCTTCCTCTTCCAGGTCTTCGTCAACGTGGGGATGACGATGGGCATCGCGCCGGTGACCGGCATCCCGCTCCCGTTCGTGACGGTCGGAGGCTCGTCGATGGTGGCCAACCTCCTGGCCATCGGCGTGCTGCAGTCGATCCATGCTCGAGGGATCGCCGGGAGGTTCCGGTAATGCCTGCGGGGATCGGGATCGCTCAGATTGCGGGGCTCGTCCGTGAGCTGCGGGGGTTCGAGGGAGCGCCGCCCATCGTCGTGATCTCGGGACCCGGGGCCGAGGATCTGGCGGCGTCACTCGCTGTCGGCGGAGATCGGAGCGCCATCGTGGTCGACGGCTATCCGGCTGCAGCAGCAATTGCGCTGAGGATCGTCGAGGGCGATCCGGGGGAGGGAGAGCGTGCCGTCCTCCGTCAACTCACGAAGGGGGAGACGCCGGTCGTCGTCATTCGCCGGGGCGGCTCCGAGAGGATCCCACACGTACTCGCCGACGACGTCGTCCGCGTCGAGGCGGATGTCGTCGAGGCGGATGACGTCGGGGTGGTCGCGGCCGCGATTGCACGCGCTGCTCTTGGGGCAGGCCCGTCGCTCGCTGCTCGGCTACCGCTCCTGCGCGCCCCGGTGTCCCGACGGCTCGTCGCAAGAACGGCGTTCGCAAACGCTGCGCTCGCTGCGTCATCGCGGATCGTTCCACACCTTCCCCTGCTCACGCTGGCGCAGGCTCGGATGCTGCTGCTGCTCGGAGTCGCCCGGGGCGAGGCACTCCCTCGGGATCCGCAGGGGCTCCTCCGAGCCGCCGGCCCGTCCCTTCTCGCCGCGCTCGGTACAGGCATCGGAGCCCGTGCGGTCGTTCGACGTCTACCGGTTCGGGGGCCGATCGTCCGAGCAGCGATCGCCTACGGCGGCACCCGAGCACTCGGTACGACCCTTTTGCGCCGCTAGATGGTTGATTCCGAATTGGCGCACTCGCGGTTCGGGCACTCCCCGACAAGCACGCCAATTCGGAATCAACCATCTGGAGAGGTATGCCGTCCGGACCGGGTCCTAGGATCGCATCGACACGGACGATGCAACCGAGACCCGAAGGAGTGCCGGTGCCGGACATTGAGCTCGCAGAAGAACTGCTTCAGATCGAAGAGGCCGATGCGTGGTTCGAGTACCTGGAGGCGACGCGTGCCCAGTCGGAGAAGCGGTACGGCGAGGTCGAGCCGTGGGCCTGGGCCCGCCTGAATCAACGGCTTCGAGCCGTTCGCGCACGTCGCACGCGCCTGCGCCCCGCCGCAGCCTGAGTACTTCTCTCCCGCGCGCATCACGCACTGATACCCTGGGTCGTGAGGCCCAAATGAGTATGGCCATGGTTTTTGACATCCGCTGCGCGAGGCCGGCACCCCGGTGGGGTTCTGTGCGCCCGCGCGCGCTACAACGGAGAGAGGCACCCTTTGCCCTGGTTTCGATGGAAGAACAAGAAGGACGCGCAGACCGCGCTCGAGAGCACCACAACAGAGGTTCCGGAAGCTCCGACTGAGCCACACGTCGCCGAGGCGAGCACCGTCGACGCTTCGAACGCACCGGGCGCCGAGTCGGAGGCACAGAGAAACAAGCGACGTCGCGGCAGCCGAGGCGGGCGAGGCCGTAAGCGCCCCGCTGGCGAGGGAGCTGCGGGTGAAGGCGCCTCGGCTCCGGGGTCGTCTGCCGCAGCGGTCAGGCAGCCGAAGGATCCGGCCCGCGAGAAGCCGGAGCGCAGCCAACGCGCGGAGCGGAATGCCGACCGCCGTCGCACGGGCGGACAGGCTGGTTCGACGCAGCGGCGGCGACAGCCTCCGCGACGCGCGCCGCTTCCTGCGGCGAAGCGTGAGCTGCTGATCTCGATCGACATCGGCGAGCAGCGTGTTGCGATCATCGAGGACGACCGTGTCGCAGAGGTCTACCTCGAGCGTCCGGAGCGCAGGTCGATCGCAGGGAACATCTACCTCGGAACGGTCGACAACGTGCTGCCCGGGATGGAGGCCGCATTCGTCGAGATCGGTCTCGAGAAGAACGGATTCCTCTACGTCGACGAGATCGTCGTGCCGGAGCTCGAGGGCAAGCGGCACGGAAAGAAGATCCAGGATCTGATCAGCCGTGGCGAGCAGCTGCTCGTGCAGGCGGTCAAGGATCCGATGAAGACGAAGGGCGCGCGACTGACGACCGAGATCTCGCTGCCTGGCCGCTTCCTCGTCTACGTGCCGAACGGCGAGGGCCTCGGTGTCTCCCGCAGGCTGGAGGACGCCGAACGAGCCCGGCTCAAGGACATCATCAAGGGGCTCGAGGTCAAGGAGGGTGGCGTCATCGTCCGCACCGCGGCCGAGGGAGCCTCGGCGGAGGACGTCGAGCGCGATCTCGTCTTCCTCCAGCGGCTGTGGAAGACGATTCAGGCGCGTGCAAACGGCGCTGCCGCACCGAGCCTCGTCTACCAGGAGGCCGAGCTGCCGCTCCGGATCGTGCGAGACCTCTTCGCAGGTGACTTCGTCTCGGCGCAGGTCGACAACGAGCGCACCCACAAGCGCATCGTCAGCTACCTCAAGAAGACGTCGCCGCACATGATCGAGCGGGTCCACCGGTACAAGGAGAAGGAGTCACTGTTCGAGAGCTCCGGGGTGGAGAAGGAGATCGCCTCGACCCTCGATCGTCGCGTCGACCTGCCGTCGGGTGGCTACCTCGTCTTCGACTACGCCGAAGCGTTCACCGTGATCGACGTGAACACGGGCCGCTTCGTCGGCTCGCGGTCGAAGAATTCGAACCAGAGGCTCGAGGACACGATCACGAAGAACAACCTGGAGGCGGTGAAGGAGGTCGTGCGCCAGCTGCGGTTGCGCGACATCGGCGGGATCATCGTCATCGACTTCATCGACATGGCAAACCCGAAGAACCGCGCCTCTGTCGAGGACGCGCTCCGGGAGGAGCTCGAGCGTGATCGGACGAAGACGTACGTCGTCGAGATCTCACCACTTGGTCTCGTCGAGATGACGCGTCAGAACGTCACGGACGGGCCGCGGGAGATCCTCACCCGCAAGTGCCCGACCTGCGCAGGTGACGGCATCGTCGTGTCTGATCACACGGTCGCGATGCAGGTCGAGCGCAAGCTGCGCGCTCTTGCAGCGCCCGGGAGTCGCGTCCAGGCGTATCGGGTTGCGCTTCACCCACGGGTTCTCGAACTCGTCGTCGGCCCGGGCGGTGCCCGCCTCGCAGCGATCGAGGAGGTCACGAAGCGCCGATTCTTCCTCGTCGCCGCGGAGGGGCACATCCATACCGATCACTTCTCGGTTCTCGCCGAGGGCAAGCTCGTCGACCTCCAGCCCGCCGTGGATGTCGCCGAGGGATCGACCGTGGAGATCAAGCTCGGTGAGCTGGGCCGCTACGACGCAACCGCTGGAGCCGGCAAGCTCGACGGACTCGAAGTCCTCGTCGCCGACGCCGCCAGGCTCGTAGGCAAGAAGGCGACCGTGACGATCGGCCGCGTCCTGGACGGGCAGGCGTTTGCCACGCTCGTCACCGAGGATGCCGGCGCCGGTCCGATCACCTTCGAGAGTGAGGCCGAGAAGCCCACGCGTGCCCCGGCTAAGCGCAGGTCTGCCACCGCCGAGGAAGGCACCGAGGAGCTCGATGTCGCGGAGGATGGCGTGGTCGAGTCCTCCGACGAGGTCGCGTCACCCGCTGTCGGACACGCCGAGAGCGAGACACATGCCGACGACGCCTCCGAGGAGACCGCCGACGGCGCTCTCGCCGAGGATGGGGCCGACACCGACGGAGTCACGCCGGTCAAGAAGCGAACGCGTCGTGGTTCACGTGGTGGCCGACGCCGACGCAAGCCGGCCGATGCGTCCGCAGGCGTCGAAGGCGCAATCGAGCTCGATGAGGATGGTGAGCTCGTGCAGGCATCGGACACCGAGATCGGCTCGGAGTCGGGCGCCGATGAGGCGACGGACAGTCCTGTGACGCCGACTCCCACTGTCGCTCCGAAAAGCCCGAACCGACGCCGGGCGCCGCGCATTCACGTTCCCGGCGATCCGGCTGCGAAGGCGCCGTCACCCGAGATCGTCGAGGCTCTCGTTTCGAGTGAAGAGGATGTCTCGGCGACGTCAAACGCCGACGATCCCGACGCGAGCGCCGAAAGCGAGGCGTCCGCCGACGGCGTGGCGGTCGAGAGTGACGCGCCTCCCGTCGTCAAGCGCAAGACCCGTCGAGGGAGCCGAGGCGGCAAGAACCATCGCAAGAAGCCCGTAGCGACGGGAGACGCCGTCGCGATCGGGGAAGGCGAGCCGAACGGGGTCGTGAATCTCGACGACGAGAGCCCGGCACCCGTCCTCCATGACGCCGCCGTTGCTGTCGCGGCCGTTGAGCGCGAGGTCGCCGTCGAGCCTGCTGTTGCCGACGCCTCTCCGGCAGAGCCCGAGGCCGAGACGCCGGCAGCGCCTGGAGCAGCCTCGGAGCAGGGCGAGGCAGGCTACGTGCCCATGTCAGAGTGGCTCGACGACTTCGACCGCAGATGATGCACTCCGTTCGCTACACTCCTTCGGCTCGCGGGCACCTGCCCGCGTTTTCCGCGTCGGAGACCCAACTCGCATGAGCTACGCAATCATTTCCCTCGGTGGCAAGCAGTATCGCGTCAGCGAAGGGCAGCGTCTGCTCGTCGACCGGCTCCCGACGGAGGACGGTACGACGTTCACGCCGGACGTCCTTCTCGTCGGCGGCGATGGGGCGCCCGCGCTCTCACCGAAGGACGTCACGGTCACGGTCAAGGTGGTCGGTCAGCAGCGCGGCCCGAAGATCCGGATCGGCAAGTACAAGAAGCGCACCGGCTACAAGCGCCACACGGGATTCCGCTCGGCTCTGACGCAGATCGAGATCGAGTCGATCGGCGGCAAGAAGAAGGCCGCAGACAAGCCGAAGGCAACACCGAAGCCGAAGGCGGCCGCGAAGCCGAAGGCAGCGCCCGCCACGGAGCCTGACCTGGCAGCGGAGACCGCGGAGCCCGCAACGGAGGAGGAGAGCTAGAATGGCACATAAGAAGGGGCTTGGCTCCTCGAGGAACGGTCGGGACTCCGAAAGCAAGCGTCTCGGCGTGAAGGTCTTCGCCGGCCAGGAAGTGAAAGCCGGGATGATCATCGTCCGCCAGCGCGGCACGCGATTTCGGCCCGGCGAGGGTGTCGGCCTCGGGCGCGACCACACGATTTTTGCGAAGCGCGAGGGTGTCGTCGAGTTTCGCCGCTCGGGCGACAAGCGCTTCATCTCCGTGCTCTCCGGCTGACACCGGAAACCACTAGCGTGTTTCACGATCGCGCACGGATTCGCGTCAAGGCGGGCCGCGGTGGCGACGGTGGCCTCAGCTTCCGCCGCGAGAAGTTCGTGCCCAAGGGCGGGCCGGACGGCGGCGACGGTGGGCGCGGTGGCGACGTGATCATCGTCGCGGACAAGGATCTCCGCGATCTCTCGTCCTTCCGGGCCAAGTCGGTGTTCGACGCAAGGCGCGGCGGCAACGGAAGCGGCACGCGGAAGCATGGTGCGGACGGCGCCGACGTCGTGCTCACGGTCCCCGTCGGGACGCAGATCACGAACGCCGAGGACGGCAGCCCGGTCGCCGACCTCCGCGAAGACGAGCTCCGGGTCGTGCTTGCGCGTGGGGGAGGGGGAGGGCGCGGGAACTCGAACTTCGCGACCCCGACCAGACAGACGCCTCGCTATGCCGAAACCGGAATGCCGGGCGAAGCACTCGAGCTCGAGCTCCATCTCAAGCTGATGGCGGACGCCGCGTGCGCGGGCTTGCCGAATGCGGGCAAGTCGTCTCTCCTCGCCCGCATCTCGAACGCCAAGCCGAAGGTCGCGGACTATCCGTTCACGACGCTCGCACCGATGCTCGGGACGGTCGACGGCCGCGACGGGAGGCAGCTCACCGTTGCCGATGTGCCGGGGCTGATCGAGGGCGCGAGCGAAGGCATTGGCCTCGGGCACGAGTTCCTCGCTCACCTCGAGCGGGCCCGGCTGTTGCTCCATGTGATCGACGCTTCCGAGGGAGACGCCGACGATCGATGGGGTGTGATCGACCGCGAGCTCTCCGCATACGGAGCGGGTCTCGGCGAACGTCCTCAGCTCGTCGTCCTCAACAAGTCGGATCTCGATCCCGAGCCCGCACCGTTCACAGTCGAGGACGAGCGCATCCTTGCCGTCCACCGGATCTCGTGTGCGACGGGTGCAGGGATCGACGAGCTCAAGTCGCTGCTCTTCGCGCTCTGTGAGCAGGATGTCCCCGAGCCGGCTCCCGTCGTCGAGGAGATTCCCGCGTTCCTCGAGTACCGGCCTCGTCCCCCCGAGAGGCGGCAGTTCCGCGTCCTCCGCACGGGCCAGGGCTTCCGCGTCGTTGGCGTTGCTCCCGAGGGTGAGGAGCTCGAGGCGGCGTTGCGTGACGCCGGGGTGAGGCCGGGCTCGGAGGTCGAGATCGGTGACGAGGTCGTCGTGTGGGAGAAGTGAGCGAGAACGTCGGGATCTTCGGTGGCACGTTCGATCCGCCGCACAACGGGCATCTCGCGCTTGCCCGTGAGGCGATCGATCACTTCGGGCTGACCCGGCTCCTCGTCCGCATCGTTGCACATCCGGGCCACAAGGACGTCGACACGGCCCCCGAGGTCAGGCTCGTGTTGGCGGAGCTCGCCTTTGCGACGCTCGACGAGGCCGAGGTCACGCTCGACCCATTTGCCCGCACGGTCGACTCGCTCGAGGCCCTCGCCCTCGCGGATCCTGTCTTCCTCATCGGTGCCGACGAGCTCGCGGCATTCCCGACCTGGACGCGCCCGGAGCGGGTGCTCGAGCTGGCCCGGATCGGCGCTGCGACCCGGCCGGGAAGTGATCTCCTTGATCTCGATGGCGTCATCCGCTCCCTGCCGCTACCCGAGCGGATCGAGCTCTTCCCGATCACGCCACACGCCGTTTCGTCGTCGGGCATTCGGGAGCGGATCGGGCTCGGGCTCCCGATCGACGGCCTGGTGCCGGCGACCGTCGCAGCCGAGATCGGCCGCCGCGGCCTCTATCGCCCCCGTTGATCCTCTGAACCGCCGGTACACTTTGGCCGCGACTCCATGACGTCCCGTTCCCGTTTCGACCGAGGAAGCTGACCGATCTGACATCGCTCGAGCAAGCTCGCCGCATCGCCGCCCTCTGTGAGGAGAAGCTCGCGACGAACATCACCATCATGGATATGCGAACGGTGTGCGACTACACCGATTTCTTCGTCATCGCGACGGGTGGTAACACCCGCCAGACGAAGGCGATCAGCGACGAGGTGCACTTCGTGCTCAAACGCGATCACGAGCTTCTGCCGCGCGCGGTCGCCGGCGAGCGCGAGGGCACCTGGATCATCGCCGACTACTACGACACCGTCCTCCACGTCTTTACGGAGGAGACGCGCGAGTTCTATCGCCTCGAGGATCTCTGGAGTGACGTTCCAAAACTCGAGGCTGCCAGCGCGTGATTCGTTGCCTTGTCGGACGACGTTGTCGTCCGATGTGTTCTCTAGACTGAGAACATGCTGTCAACTGGTCAGAAGGGTGCGATCGCCGAGACGGCAATCACCTTGGCTGCGCTCAAGCTCGGGGTCGATGTCTACAAGCCACTTGTGGAAGGGACGCGCGCCGACCTGATCTTCGATCTCGGTAACGATCTGGCTCGGGTTCAGTGCAAATGGTCTCCGCTTCACGGTGATGTTGTTGTCGTGAGGTGTTACTCGACGCGGCGCACGGCCGAGGGCCTGCGCAGGACGCTCTACACCTCCACCGAGATCGACGCGATCGCCTCGTACTGCGCCGAGCTCGATCGGACGTTCTACATACCCGGTGCAAAGTGTGTCGGCCGCTCGCAGCTCCACCTGCGGGTCGCGCCGAGCCTCAATAACCAGCGCGACGGCGTCAACTGGGCCGACGACTTCGCGTTCGAGTCTCTACACTTCCGCTCTCTGGGGCCGTAGCTCAGCTGGGAGAGCGCCGCCATGGCATGGCGGAGGTCAGGGGTTCGATCCCCCTCGGCTCCATCCGTTGTAAGAAACACAACGACGCCCCTGCAAAGGAGCGTCTTTTCAGGTCCGATCGCGGGGTGAGGAAATGCGTCTCGTACGAACCATCCGTTCTGGACCTGAGGGTTGCTGGCCGGCCGAGGCCATCGTGTTCGAACGTGCGCCGCAAGACGTCTCCAGAGCTCGTTGGCGGGTGCGCAGCATCGTTCTTTCATCTGCTGATCGTGACGGCTCGCGCTGTGAGGGCCTCGATATCGACGTCCCAGCCGATCCCAGGTACGGCGGGAGCGTGGATCATCCCCTCCTGGTCGATCCCGGCCTCTTTCACGACCGGGTTCGTGAGCACGATCGACTCGTACCAGGTCGTGTTCGGGATGGCGCAACAGAGGTGGAGGTTCGGGAGATCCCCACCGTGCACCTCCGCCTTTCGACCGAAAGCGTCGGCAAGGTGCGCGATCCTCATCGCCCCGGTAATCCCACCCTTGAAGCACCACTCGGTGCGCACCATGTCCACCGCCCCAAGGCGCAACAGTTCGGCCGCGGCGTAGTGCGCACCGTCCGAGGTCTCGCCGGCGAGGATCGGGATGTCGAGCTTGTCGGCCAGGCGCACATAGGCGTCGATCTGGAACTCCCGCATCGGCTCCTCGTACCACCCGTACCTGGCGTCCTCGAGAACCCTTCCGAGCGCGAGCGCTTCGTACGGGTCGAACGCAGCAGAGCCGTCGTAGAGAAGGTCGACGTCGTCCCCGACGTGCTCCCTCAGACGCGTACAGAGCTCGGCGTCGCGCCGCACGTTTCCCCAAGCGTGCAGCTTGATGGCAGTGAAGCCGAGCTCGAGGCACTGGTCGGCGACGTCGAGGAACTCCTCGACCGACGCGAATGTCGCGGTGCTCGCATAGCAGGGAACGCTAGTCCTGGCGCCACCGAGAACCTGGTAGAGCGGCAGGCCGGCGTGCTTGGCAGTGAGGTCCCAGAGAGCGACATCGACCGCCCCGAGCATGTAGATAGGGAGCTCTTCGATCCGGTCGAGCTCCCAGATTCGATGCCACAGGTCTTCCTTCATGAGCGCGTCCCAACCGACGAACAGGTCACGGAGACGCCGGTCGATCAGGTCGAGGCCGACCGTGCCCCAGTCTGCGAGGTAGCTCCAACCGTCGAGCCCGTCCTCGGTCACGACCCGAACCCAGAGACCGTCACTCTTCGGCGGAGATCTCGGCAGCCCGTCTCTCCAGACATGGGCTGGGACCGGCTCGTCGACGAGGTAGGCCTCGAGCGCGGAAATCTTCATCGGACACCCTGGCCGAGAGATGTCCCGTCCTGGAGACCGACCATGTAGCCGATCGCGAAAAGCCGGGCGAGAAACGCGTACCCGGGATCGTCGTTCGCCTCGCCCTCGAGTGTCGGGACGTGATCGGGGCGTAGGACGCCGTCGAAGGGGATCTCCTGCCACGCTGCCATACACTCGGCCATGTCTGTTTGGCCGTCGTCGTGGAAGGTCTCGACGAACGAATCGGCCGTGCCGCGCACGTCTCTGAAGTGGCCGAATGCGATCCGCTCGCGACTCCCGAATTCCCGAATCGCCTCAGGGACGTCGTCAGTAAAGAGGGTGAAGTTCCCCTGGCAAAGGCACAGCGAGTTGGCCGGGCTGTCGACCACTGAAAGGGCGCGTCTGAATGCATCGAGCGAGGTCATGATTCTGCCGACGCCCCGAAGCTCGGGGATCGGCGGGTCGTCTGGGTGCAGCGCAAGCCGGACACCGGCATCCTCCGCGACGGGAACGACCTTGCGGAGGAAATAGTCGAACGCACTCCAGAGTTGCTCGTGCGGGACGGCACCGGCCCATGTTGGCGGTGCGTCGCGGAGATCCGAACTGTCGAACGCGCTGACGAGAGCGCCCCCTCGTCCCCTGACCATCGTCCGTGTCCGCGACCAGTTGAGGACAGCCATCCAGTTGTAGCAAAGCATCGGAATGCCCAACCTGCCCATGTTGCGGATGAGGGTGCAGACGGCCTCGATCTCCTCGTCCCGCCCCGACAGACCGAGACGGGCTCTGTCCATCGGGGGCCAGTCCTCGATGCCAGCGATTTCCAGCCCGGCGGATTCGTACCGCTCTTTCATCCGCGCGAGCGGGACGTAGTCCCATGGTTGCTCACCCGTGTTGTCGTGAATCGCCTCGGGTGAGCGATCGAGTTCCGAGACGACCAGGTCAACCCCGACCTGCTTCACGATCGCCCAGAAGGGCCTGGGCTGAGGTTTGAAGTACTCGGCGATCCGGATCATGTGGTGGTCTCCAGCTCGACGGGCGCGGAGGCAGCCAACGAGGAGAACGCGCGGGCCGCGGCATCCAGGGTGGTGGCGACATCCTGCTCGGTATGCGCCGTAGAGAGATACCACAGCCCGTTCGGCCGCACGTAGACGCCTTGGTGGAGCATCGCCTCGACGAACTCTGCACAGCGGGTGAGGTTACTAGCCGCGAAGGTCGCATAGTCATCGACTGCCGACTCGGTGGTGAAGATCGTTTGGAACGCCTGCCCGACGCTGTTGACCACAAGCGGTACAGCGGCCTCTTCGGCAATTGCCGCGAATCCGGCCGCGAGCTGGTCCCCGAATGTTGCCATTCGCGGGTATGGGGCCGCCTCGTCGCGGCCGAGCTCGGCTAGGGTCGCGCGCGCGGCGGCAAGCGCGAGCGTGTTCCCGTTCAGCGTGCCGAGGTGTGCGACGACCCCCGATGCGACGAGATCGAGGATGTCTCCACGACCTGCCACCGCCGACAGTCCGAGTCCGCCTGCGAGCGCCTTGCCGAACGTGGCCAGATCCGCCTGGACGCCGAAGCGCTCCTGGGCGCCGCCGGGACCGAGTCGGAAGCCGGTGATTACTTCGTCGAAGATCAGCACGCTGCCGTACTCGGTCGAGAGAAGGCGGAGTCCTTCGAGATAGCCGGGAAGCGGTTCGATACAGCCCGAGTTGCAGAGCACCGGCTCGCAGATCACGGCGGCGACGTCTCCGCCCTTTCCGTGGAGTGCAGCTTCGACCGCTGCCAGATCGTTCCACGGCACGACGATCACGTCCTCGAGCGCATTGCTGCTCTGGCCCGCTGTGCCGGGTGCCGGGGCGTCTGGCGCAACAGTGGCTGCCGTCGTGAAGATCCCGTCGGACCATCCGTGGTAGTGGCCGGCAAAGCGAATCACCTTCGAGCGCCCGGTGAACGCCCGCGCCAACCGGAGAGCGAGCATCACCGCCTCCGTGCCGCTCCCGGAGAAGCAGACGAGCTCGGCGCCTGGAACCTGCTCGCAGATCTGGCGCGCGACAGCGATCTCATCGCGATGCTGGGCCCCGAAGGTCACTCCGCGCCGGGCGGCCTCCGAAACCGCCTGCACGACGGCCGGATGGGCATGTCCCAGAATCAGCGGGCCATAGGCCATCGTGTAGTCGATGTATTCGTTGCCGTCGACATCGACGACGCGCGAGCCTGCCCCGTGGTCGACGAACAGCGGTGTTGGGCGCACGGCGAGCCTGAGGGTGCTTGCGACGCCGCTCGCGAGATAGCCGCGCGACTCCTCGAGCAGCCGCCGAGATCTTGCCCAACGATCGCCCGTCGTACTCATGTCAACGCCTCATCACGCACGGGCCACCTCCGGCTAGTAGATACGGGCAAGTAGGCCTCCGTCGACGACGACGTCGATACCTGTCAGGTAGGACGCGCGATCAGATGCCAGGAACGAAGCGACGAACGCGACGTCCTTCGGGCTCGCGAACCTGCGCAGCGGGTAGCGCTCAGTGATCTCTGCCCTCGAGGCAGCGGGATTCGGCTGGTGCTCGAAGAACTGCCCGAGGAGCGGAGTCTCGACATCACCGGGGCAGATCGTGTTGATCCGGATGTTCTCGGGACCGTGCGCCGCCGCGATCGACTTCGAGAGTGCCAGGAGCCCACCTTTTGCGGCACCGTAGGCTCCGAGATCCGGGTCACCGACGAGTCCGAGCAGCGAGGCGGTGATGATGATCGAGCCACCGCCCCGAGTCCTGAGTCGTGGTAGCGCCGCCTGAATCCCGAGGAAGACGCCCCGGAGATTCGTCGTGTGAAGACGATCCCAGTCGTCGGCAGACGTCTCCTCGAGCGTGCCCATGATCTGGATCGCGGCATTGGCGTGGAACACATCGACGCCGCCAAACTGCTCCGCAGCCGTCACGAAGAGCTGCTCGTTCCCCGGCGGTGTGGAGATGTCGGCGACCACAGCCACCGCAATCCCTCTCCCGGCCTCGATCGTCGCGGCGGTCGCGCGCACGGCGGCGTTGACATCGCCGCAGACGACGGACGCACCGTCCTCAGCGTACTGGTAAGCGCAGGCTTCGCCGATTCCCTGGGCCGCTCCCGTGACGACGACGACCTTCCCGTTCAGCGATCCCATCTCAGACCTCACTTCCGATCGGATGACCCTGTTCGTCGAAGCCGGCGATCGGCCCGTCGGCGGCGAACGCGATCAGCCGCGTTTCGGCAACGAGCTCCTCGCCCGGCGCAAGCTCAACTGCGTTCCCAGCGGCAATCGCCCGGTCGAGCCGAGCTGGATACCCGAGCCATGGTTCCACCGCGAGGCAGCGGATCCCGCGCCAGCCGCCGTCGACAAGCCACACCCAAACGGACCGGAATATGTCCTCGGGAAACGTCATCCCGAAGCCTGTGCCCCACACGTCATCTCTGACGGCAAACCAGCCGGCGGTGAGATCTGTGACGTAGTGCATGTCCCAGGTGCCGGCGGGGTCCGGCCCGAGTTCCACGATCTCGGGATGCGGCCACTGATACTCGGTGCCGGCGGCGCCAAGCCGATCGTTCGGAAACGACTCGTCGACGATCGCGCGGCGGCCCGGGATCTGGATTCGCGTTGCCGGGCCGAGTGGCAGCCCGGGATGGATACCCCAGATGAACGAGAACGGCAGCAGACCGATGTTCGTAATCCGGTGCCGCATCCGCACGAACGATTCGCCCTCGCGGAGTGTCATCCATCGCTCGATCCGGAACGGAGTAATCACACCTTCTCGCGAGAATCGGAACGTCTCGCCGTCGATCGTCTCGATCGACCACGGCAACGACCAGGCCTCCCCGAGAAACGGCAGCTCTTCACCCTCCACCACGCATGCGTGCCCGGTAGGAAGCGCATCGTCGATGCCGCCCGTCCACCAGTTGTCGACATTCGCGCCGAAGACCGGAGCGCGAAGCTCGACGCGAGGATGATGGAACAGCAGGTCGCGTGCGAGGGGCTTGTAGAAGAGCTCGTGCACCTTGGCGCCGATATCTGGAACGACAGTGACCCGCAGGAACTCGTTCTCGAGCGTGCAGGTCGCGAAACGACCCGCCGCACGAGACCGGAGGTCAACGCGTTCACCCATTGCCGAGACCCGGGTAGGTGAGTGGTCGCCCTGACCAGGGAACGTCGAGCGCAAAGATGGTGTCACTCCCGAAACACGCGATCGCCAGCTGATTCAACCCCTCGCCAAAGAAGGCAATGTTCGTCGGTGCGAAGAGTTGCTGGCCGGACCAGTCCTCGACGACCTTCTCAACCGAGAACGTCGCCAGGTCGATTCGGTCAATGCGATTGGGCTGGTAGTGCGAAACGAGGAGCCCTCCTGCGGCGTCCAACGCCAACCCATCCGGTACGCAGCGGGGGAAGTGCGCAATGGTCTCGACGACGCCGCCCCTGAGTATCGACACACGGGAACTGAAACTCTCGGCGTAGTAGACCGCCCCGCGGGGGTCAACCGCGAGTCCGTTCGCGAAGGCCAGCGGGCCGCTGGGTACTCGCTCTCCGTCACCGCCGTCGGCGGGAATGCGCACAAGTGAGCCGCACGGGATGTCGGGGTCGGGTCCACCCGAGTCGCTCACCCAAAGAGTGCCGTCCGACGAGAAGGCGGGCCAGTTGGGAATCGCCAGGGCCTGGCCACCTGCCCGCTCGCAGTACACCTCGACTCTTCCCGCAGGGGAGATACGCAGTACCTGCTGCCGCCCGACGTCGCATGCGTACACATTGTTGTCCGCATCGAGGCACAGCCCGAGAATCGAGCCTCCCGTCTCGGCGAACTGCTCGACCGCTCCTCCCAGCCCGATGCGGTACACCTGGCCTGCCTCCCCGCCGGCGTAGAGGCAGCCGTCGCGACCGACCGCCACACCCTCAGGATGATCGAGGCCAGACGCGATCAGGCGGAGCCTCGTGTCCGTTGCCACGGTCACGCGAAGATCCCTTCTCCCGAGGCAGGGTCGAAGAAATGCAGCGCACGGGTGTCGACGGCCAGCTCAACCGTCTCGCCTTCGCGCACCTGCGTTCGCGGGTGCATCCGCGCGATGAACGTCGTCGCCGCGTTCTCACTTTCGAGGTCGTGAAGCGCCGTCGAGTCGGTATCGACAGCCAGCTCCCGGGTGTCGTCAGTCACGACCGGCCTCGAGTCGACGAGGAAGTGCACGAAGACGTCCGAGCCGTGCGATTCACGGAGATCGATCAGGCCCTGGAGGCGTCGGCCGGCGGGTGTGTCGGCGCGCGCCTCGCTCAGGTCGTCGGGCCGGATGCCGACGATCACTTCGCGCCCGTCGTGCTGACGCAGTGCCGGCCGGAGCACCAGAGCCTCGCGATCGATGTCGAGCCTCGTCCCTGCGATTTCGATCGTGGCTCCGGAAGCTGAGTAGGAGACGGTTCCGTACGCGAGGTTCATCGCAGGTGAGCCGATGAACCCTGCGACGAAGAGGGTCGCCGGGCGGGCATACAACACTTCAGGGTCGTCAACCTGAACGACAACCCCCTTGCGCATCACCGCCACGCGATCACCAAGCGTCATCGCCTCGGTCTGATCGTGAGTCACGTAGATCGTCGTCACCGCAAGGTGTTTCTGCAAGCGCGCAATCTCGGCACGCATCTGCACCCGCAGCTTCGAGTCCAGGTTCGACAACGGCTCGTCCATCAGGAACGCCTGCGGTTCGCGCACGATTGCACGGCCCATCGCAACCCGCTGCCGCTGCCCGCCCGAGAGCTTTCCCGGCTTTTTCTTGAGCTGGTCCTCGATCCCGAGGATCCGCGCGGCCTCCTGCACACGCGCGTCGACCTCGGCTCGTGGGGTCTTCCGCAGCTTTAGGCCGAAAGCCATGTTGTCGTAGACCGTCATGTGCGGGTAGAGGGCGTAGTTCTGGAACACCATCGCAATGTCGCGATCTTTCGGCCGGACGTCGTTGACCTCCCGTCCGCCGACGACGATTCGGCCGTCGCTGATCGTCTCGAGCCCGGCGATCATGCGAAGCAGCGAGGTCTTCCCGCACCCCGACGGGCCGACGAGGACAGCGAAGCTGCCGTCCGGGATGACTAGCTCGACCTCCGAGACGGCGCGGGTCCCGTCGCCGTAGGTCTTCGTCACGCGATCGAGCACGATCTCAGCCATCAATGTCCCCTTCTTGATCGAACCCGGTCGCCGCGACGATGTCAGATGGCGCCGGCAAGCCCATCCCCTCCGTCCACTCTCAGCGCCACGCCGGTGACGTGGTGCGCACCCGCCAGGTACAGCATTGCCCGTGCGACATCGTCGGGCTGTCCGATGCGTCCGAGGGGGTTGCGCGCCTCGTACTCAGAGATCTGGTCGGAGGCAGCATCTCCGTAGGCGGCGTTCAGGAATGGCGTGTCCACCCCACCCGGGCAGACGGCGTTGACTCTGATTCGCCGCGGCGCAAGCTCGGCTGCAAGTGAACGTGCAAGGCCTATGAGCGCGATCTTCGTCGCGGCGTACACCGCCGCACCCGGGTGCGCGATGATTCCGGACGTTGACGACGTCACGACGATCGAACCGCCGTTGCGAATGTGAGGAATCGTCGCACGGAGGGTTCTGACTACACCTTTGACGTTCACGTCGAGCATTGCATCGACGTCTGCGTCGGTCACGCGCTCGAGTGGAACCTCCGGCCTGACGAGGCCTGCATTCGGAAGGACGACGTCGAGCTCACCGAACCGCGCCGTCGCTACCCGAACCGCATCCCGGACGCTCGTC
>Ga0163153_10003796_pt1 | contig 19757 bp, 15 predicted proteins | sample OliLakLV19MP6IB1_FD_148629 | JGI IMG/M metagenome (GOLD analysis project Ga0163153, IMG submission 148629) | Freshwater microbial mat bacterial communities from Lake Vanda, McMurdo Dry Valleys, Antarctica - Oligotrophic Lake LV.19.MP6.IB-1 | ecosystem: Environmental > Aquatic > Freshwater >... | reverse complement strand
ACCGGGCGAGAAACAACCGAAGGAAAAGCAGCCCAACGAAAAGCAACCGAACAAAGATCAATCGGGCGACAAGGAACAAGGCGAGCAACAAGAATCTGGCGAGGGCGAACAAGGAGCCGGCGCAGGCCAAGAACAACAAAAGGGTGGTGAAGGCGGACAATCCGGCGGCGAGCAGCAAGGGGGCGAATCTTCCTCAAGCGGTTCCGGCAAACAGGGCAAACAGCAAGGCAAAGGCGCTGGAAACGAATCGAATGACGAGCAAGGGACCGGCGGTGACAGCAACCCGGGCAATCCCTCGCGCGCAGGCCATTCCACTGGCGAAAAAACTGGTCGTGAGCAAGCCGTCAACGAAAGCGGCGAGCCGTCCGATGGAAAGCCCAGCGAGGATCAGCCCGCGCGCCGCGTCGACCCCGACGCGCAAGACGGCGACGCCTTTGAACGGATGAAGGAACATTTCGACCAGGAAGAAAAGAACTCGGGCGACAAGCAACAACAGGGCGAAAAGCAAAACGGTAAACAAAAGCCGAACGACGATCAGTCCGGTACGTCGGACAACTCCTCTGATGGAGAACAGAGCGCGGACGGCGAACAACAGAGCGCCGACGATAACCAGCGCAAGCCGGAACAAGGCGCTGCGAAGTCGGGCGAAGAGCAGGAAGGCCAAGCTGGCGAAGAGAACGGAAAGGAACCTACGCCGGCAACCAGTGACAAAGAGGGACAACAAGGCAAGCCCGCGGCCAATCAAGAAGGAGGCGCGCGCGGCAAGCCTGGCGACAACGGTGAGCAGGAACGCGCGGGTGAAGATCAACCGCAGCAAGACCACAAGGTCAGCGAGCCCAAGGAACAAGAAGAGCCCGGCAACAACCAGCCGTCGACGGACAATCAATCCAAAGGTGGCGCCGGTCAGAAGGGCCAGGAGGAATCGACTGGCACGCCCGAGGAACAGGGCAAGAACCGTGAGCGCGACAAGGGCGGCAAGCAGTCGGACAATGAAAAGCCGAAGGATAAAAGCTCGCCGCAATCGCCCAGTCAAAGCGCGCAGCACTCTGATTCCGAAGGGGGCGAGTCGGGCGATGAATCGGGCGGTGGCAAAGCAGGTGGCGGCCAGAACGCTGATCAACAAGGCACCGGCAGCGCCGGCAGCAACACGGAAGCCGACGATGGCAACGGCGCCGGCGAACAATCCGGCGACGGCGAAACCGACGGCCGTGGCGGCGACGATCGCGAAGCCAAAAACAACTCCGGCGATCCGAATGCCAAACCCACCAAGGGCCAAGGCAAGCAAGGCCAGGACGGCGAACAAAACTCGGAATCGCAACCAGGTAAAGGCGAAGGCGATGCGCAATCCGGCGGCGAACAGGCCGCTGATGGCGATCAGCCCAAGGAACCCAGTGACGACCAACCGTCATCCAAGGCCGGCGGAAAGGGATCGCCGAACGGCTCGCAACAATCCGCGCCGTCGCAGCAAAGCGATGCGTCCGAACCGAACGGCGGGGGCCACGGCGACGACGATGCGAAGCCGCCCAAGTCGCAACCGCCGCAAGGCGAACCCGGCGGCGACGCGGCCAATCGCGACTACGCCGAGAAGGCCACCGACCTGGTGCTCAACCGACTCAAGGATCAGTTGAAAAAAGGCGAGCCGGACGAAGCGCTGCTGGAGAAATTGCAGTGGACGAAGCAAGACCTGGAACGCTTCGTCAAGCGCTGGGAGCAAATGAAAGCCGCCGCCAAACAACCTGGCGCGCAAGGCCAGAAGGCGAAGTCGGACCTCGATGAAGCGCTCAAGGCCCTCGGCCTGCGCCCGCGCGGCACGACGGTCAAAGCAGGCCAATCTCGCCAAGATCAAACCCGCGGCAACCGCGACTCCCGCCGCAGCGAACCGCCCCCGGAGTACGAAGAGCAATACCGGCAGTTCAATATTAATACGTCGAAGGGGAAATAGCCCCATCGGCGAGGCAATCGCATTGATCGGCGACCCCTTTGAACAGCCCCGCAGGGGTAGTAGATAATAGCCAGGGGTGCCAACCCCTGGACTCTGTCCATCGGTAATAGTCAGAGCCCCACCGGGGCGACACTTGCCGGGCAAGTGTCGCCCCGGTGGGGCTCGGTGTGTATCGGCAACTTATTTCCAGGGGGTTGGCACCCCTGGCTATTATCTACCGCCCCGTCGGGGCTTTCGATCCTGCGCGCTACGCCGGCTCGAACTACGCTTTCTCGAACTACGCCTTCTCAAACGCGGCGTCGAACGCCAGCTTGCTCGGCGGGAAATCCAGGCGTCGTACGAACTCGCAGGCTTCACGTGCGCCGGCGGCGCGGTCCATGCCGGAGTCTTCCCATTCCACGCTGAGCGGCCCGTCGTAGCCGATCTGGTTGAGCGTGCGGATGATCTCCTCGAAATTCACGCTGCCGCGTCCCGGGGAACGGAAATCCCAGCCGCGCCGGGGATCGCCGAACGGCAGGTGGCTCGACAGGATGCCGCTCCGGCCGCCGAGCGAGACGATCGCGTCCTTGATATGCACGTGATAGATGCGATCCGGAAACGCCCGCAGGAACTCCACGGGGTCGACGCCTTGCCAAAGCAGATGGCTCGGATCGAAGTTGAAGCCGAACTCTTCGCGCCGATCGATTGCCTGCAGCGCCCGTTCGGCGCTATGCAAATCGAAGGCGATCTCCGTCGGATGCACTTCGAGCGCGAAACGCACGCCGCACTCTCCGAAGACGTCGAGGATCGGATTCCAACGCTCGGCGAACAACTCGTACCCGGCGTCGATCCATTCCGCGGGCACCGGCGGGAAGGAATACAGCAAATGCCAGATGCTGGAGCCGGTAAAGCCGTTCACGACGCCGACGCCGAACTGCTGCGCGGCGCGCGCCGTTTGCTTCAACTCTTCAATCGCTCGCGCGGTCACGCCAGCAGGTTTCCCGTCGCTCCAGACGCGCGGCGGCAGGATTGCTTTGTGTCGTTCGTCGATGCGATCCAACACCGCTTGACCCACCAAATGCGTGCTGATGGCGTGGCATTCCAGGCCGTGGCGGTCGAGAATCTCACGTTGCGCGCCGCAGTAGTCCCGCTCGTCGACGGCGCGCTGCACGTCGAAGTGATCGCCCCAGCAGGCCAGTTCCAGCCCCTGATAGCCAAACTCCGCCGCCATCCGCGCCAGGTCTTCGAGCGGCAGATCAGCCCATTGGCCGGTAAACAACGTCACAGGTCGCGGCATGGCGTGTGATTCCTTTCGTCGCGGCGAGAGCTGAAGCGGCGTGTATTCTCGCAAGTTCGCTTGACATGGAAAAGCCCAGGGCAGGCCGTGTAAAACGTCGATGGTGAAAAGCCCAGGGCAGGCCCCCGACAGTGTAGCTACCTTCCACGTCGGCGAGGGCCTGCCCTGGGCTTGGCGCGGTGCGTGGACTACAACTGCGAATTCCGACCGGAACTCGTTACGCGCGCCCATGACTTCGACTTCTCCCTGCGGATTGCTGATCATCGACAAGCCGGTCGGTATGACCTCGCGGATGACAGTCGATTTCGTCGAGCGCCCACTGCGTCCGGTGAAAGTCGGGCATGCCGGAACGCTCGATCCCTTGGCCCAGGGCGTGATGGTCCTGTGCGTCGGCGCGGCGACGCGCCTGATCGACTACGTTCACCGGCTCCCCAAGCGCTACCTGGCGACGTTCCGCTTCGGCGTCAGCAGTCCGACGCTCGATCTGGAGTCCGTTCCCGTCGAGTTGCCCGATGCTCCGCGGCCGACGCGGGAACAGCTCGAACAAGCGCTCGGCGCGTTTCGCGGCACGATCCAGCAGCGCCCGCCGGATTTTTCCGCCGCCTGGGTGCAAGGCAAGCGGGCGTATGAATTGGCGCGGCGCGGCGACGACGTCCAGCTCGCCGCGCGGACGATCACGATCCATGCGATTAGCCTGACGCGGTACGAGTATCCCGAAGCCGATTTCGACGTCACGTGCAGCACTGGCACTTACATCCGCTCGCTGGGCTGCGACATCGCGACGGGGCTCGGCACTGCCGCGGTAATGACCTCGCTTGAGCGCACGTCGATCGGCCCCTTCGAGCGAACGAGTGCGCTCCCGGCGCAACGCATGTCGCGTGACAAGATCCTGGAACGCTTGCGTTCCGGCGCCGAAGCCTTACCAGACATGCCGCGCCACGTGGCCACCGCCGTGGAACGCGACCTCATCGCGCACGGAAGATTCGTGGCGCTCGATCAGCCCGCCGGCATCTCGGAGCTCGCCGCTATCGACGAATCCGGCGCACTCCTGGCAATCCTCCACCGCTCCGAAAATGGCTGGCGGCCGAAGCCCAATCTGATCGGCGTGCAGTAATAGGCAAGCCGCCGGAGAATGGATGCGCGTCGCGATCCTCGCATTCCCGTGTGGTCACCGCGACAAGCGTGGCCTACAATCCGGCCAATCGATCAGGGAACGCAACGCAAGGTGGCGCTATGTCTGGATTCTGGAAGCAGTTGGCCAAGCCGTCGCTGAATTGGCTGCTGGTGTTTTTTCCGATCTCGATCGCGCTTGAGGTCGCCCACGGACAGGGCGCCGCGTGGGCGTCTTCGACGATGATTTTCGCCGCCGCCGCGATCGCGATCATTCCGGTCGCCGGCTGGATGGGGCACGCCACGGAGCATCTGGCCTCGCGTCTTGGCGAGGGCGTCGGCGGGCTGTTGAACGCCACGTTCGGGAACGCTGCCGAGTTGATCATCGCCGTGATGGCGCTTGTCGAGGCCACGCGCCATCCTGAGAAAGTGGCATCGATGCACGCCATCATCAAGGCGTCGCTGACCGGGTCGATTATCGGCAACATTTTGCTGGTGCTGGGCGCCGCGTTGTTGGCCGGCGGCATCAAGTACAAGATTCAACGTTTCAGCCCGTTGGCGACGCGCACCGCGGCGACGTTGATGACACTGGCAATTATCGCCCTGACAGGTCCAACGTTGCTGGCGCGGTTCGTGCCAGCCTACGCGGGAGAGATTCACAGCGTCCAGGTCGAACATTTAAGCCTGGAAGTAGCCGTGATCCTGCTCGTGGTCTACGCCCTGAGCCTGTTCTTCACGCTGCACACGCACAAGCAGCTTTACAGCAGCGGCGAGGCGGTTGAGGAGGCGGGCATCGACGATCCGGTCGCGGTCGAAGCGGCGCACGACCGTCACGCGCCCTGGTCGGTCCGCAAAGCGATGGCGGTCCTCATCGGGGCCACCGTCTGTGTGGCGGTGCTGGCAGAGTTGATGGTCGGCAGCGTCGAGGAGGCCAGCCACGCGATCGGTCTCACGGAGTTGTTTGTCGGCGTGATCGTCGTGGCGATCGTCGGCAACGCGGCGGAACATAGCACCGCGGTGCTCGTCGCGCTGCGCAATCGGATGGACTTGAGCTTGTCGATCGCCATCGGATCGTCGATTCAGATCGCGCTCTTCGTCGCGCCGGCGCTGGTCTGGATCAGCTATTTCATGGGCGTGCCGATGGACCTGGTGTTCACCGTGCCGGAAATCGTGGCGATGGCGCTCGCGGTGACGATCACCGCCCAAATCGCCGGCGACGGCGAAAGCAACTGGCTCGAAGGCGTGTTGCTACTCGTGGTGTATGTGCTGCTCGGGGCGCTGTTCTATTATTTGCCGGCCGAAGCCCACGAAGTCGTGCCTTCCGTCACGGCGCTACTGGGCAAATTCACGTGCGCGGCATGCTGACCGTGCTCCGGGGCGAAATCCTGGGAAGAGTCGCCGCCTACCGGATTAGCCCTGGCAGCGCGTCGAGGGTGAGCGGGTCCGATTCGCCCGCGCGGAGGCGTTCCCAGGCGATCGCGCCGAGGACGGCGTTGTCGGTGCAGAGTTCCAGCGGGGCGATGTGCAGCTCGACGCCGAGCTCGCCGGATAGTTGAGTCAAACGCTCGCGCAGCGGCTTGTTGGCCGCCACGCCGCCGCCCACGCAGATTCGCGCCGCCTTGGTGCGCTCCAACGCTTGCCGGCATTTTGCGACGAGAACGTCCACCACGGCCGCTTGAAAACTCGCCGCGAGGTCTGCAACGAGCTTTGAATCGAGCGGTTCCGGCGGCCAGGGCGTGCCGGGCATGGCGATGGCATAACGCACCGCGGTCTTCAATCCGCTAAAGCTGAACTCCAGCCGATCTTGTTCGTGGATGAAGGATCGCGGGAAACGGAATGCGCGCGGGTTGCCGGACGCCGCGGCGCGCTCAATTGAAGGGCCGCCGGGAAACGGAAGCCCCAGGAGCGACGCGACTTTATCGAAGGCTTCGCCGGCGGCGTCGTCAATGGTTCCGCCCAGTAGTTTGAAATCGAGCGGTGTGCTGCAATCGTAGAGGCTCGTGTGCCCGCCACTGACGATTAGCCCGATGCAGGGAAACACGTCACGTCCGGCGGCCACTTGGCAAGCGTAGAGATGCCCGTGCAGGTGATTGACGCCGACCAGCGGAATTTCGAGCGCCAAGCATAAGGCCTTGGCCGCCGCGACGCCGACCAGCAATGACCCAGCCAGGCCTGGCGTGTTGGCGACCGCGACGGCTTTCAGGTCGGCCAATGTGATGCCGGCGCGCGATAAGGCTTCGTCGATTACGGGCAGAATGCGCTCCAGGTGTGCCCGCGAGGCGATCTCCGGCACGACGCCGCCGAAGCGTTCGTGCAGTTTTTCTTGCGTGGCGACAATCGACGACAGCACGCGCCCCGCGGCGTCAATCACCGCCGCGGCAGTTTCGTCGCAAGTGGTTTCGATTGCCAGGAGAGGCATAAAAAAGTGATGGATGCGGAGTGATGCGTGATGAATAGCACTCGGACCGGGATGGCATCGTCATCGACGAATAAGCCCAGGGAAGGCCACCGTAGTCGATCCATGTGGATAGACTGCGAGGGCCTTCCCTGGGCTTTTCTTGTAACACGATAGCGACGAACTTATCTCGCTCAGTCGACCTTGGCCAGTTCGGTCGACAAGTAGTCGATCGCCTTTTGCAGTTGGCGATCCTCGAACGGTTTGGCGACCTCTGCTGACGTTTCGGCGGGCTTCGCTTCTTCCGATCCCTCCGTCTTCGCCGCGTCGGCGTCGGCGTCGGCAGCCGGTTCTGTCGGCTGCTCCTCAGCGGCAGCCTGAGGTGCTTCCGGCTTCGCTTCTTCGTGGGCGCGAATGATGTCGCGATCGCGCCAATGCTCCATCAGGGCGAAGGTTTCGTCGTTGGAGAATTTGACCTCGTAACCTTCGTTCGGCTTGACGCCCCATTCTTTTGATTCGTCGTCCTTCGGACTGCGGTGGATGTTCTTCCCGCTCGGGCGCCAGTAGCTGGCGGTAGTAAGCTTGAGGGCGCTCTTGCCATCTTCCAGATCGACGACGTTTTGCACGCTCCCCTTGCCCCAAGTGCGTTCACCGATCACCACCGCGACGTTGTGATCTTGCAAACAGGCGGCCACAATCTCGCTGGCGCTTGCGCTGAAGTGGTTAACCAGTACCGCGATCGGGAAGCCGTCAATCGTGCCGGGCTTTTCCGCGTCCCAGGTTCGCTCGGCCGTATTCTTGCCGCGGGTACTGACGATCTTGCCTTCGGCGACGAACATGTCCGAGACTTCAATCGCGGCGTTCAGCAGCCCGCCTGGGTTGAAGCGGAGATCGAGCACCAGGCCCTTCATGCCGGCGCCTTGCAGTTCCTTCACAGCGTCGCGCAGTTCGCGGGCGGTGTCGCGGCTGAATGCAGTCAGGCGTAGATAGCCAATTTTCTTTTCGTCATCGAACATGAAGTTCCAGGTGTCGTCGGTCTTGCGCGTGGCGCCGAGCACCGATTGGACGTGGATCACTTCGCGCTCGATCGTGTATTCGGCCTGCTTGCCGTTCGGGTGGATGACTTTGAAACTAACCGTCGTGCCCGCTTCGCCTTTCATCCGGCGGACCGCTTCGTCGAGCGACATGCCGTCGGTCGATTCCCCGGCGATCTCGACAATTCGGTCGCCGGCCATCACGCCGGCGCGATAGGCCGGCGTGCCGTAGAGCGGACTCGTGACGCGGAGCCCGCCGTCGCGGTCGGGGCCGACCTGGATGCCGATGCCGCCGAACTCCTGTTCGACGCTGGTCTTGAAGCGGCTCAACTCTTCGGGACTGATGTAGTTCGAGTACGGGTCGAGTTTTTCGAGGATGCCTTCGATGGCCGCCTCGAACAGTTCGCGGCGATCGACGTCCTCGACGTAGTTGCGTTCGACCTGGTCGAGCGTGTCGGCGAGCACCTTGTACAGCTCGTAGTACTCTTCGCGTTCCTTCTGCGTTTTGGCCTGATCGGCTTCGGCCGTCGCCTCGGCGGCGCGCAGCACCGCGGGAGCCATCAACCAACTTGCCGCCAACACCGCCGCCCCCAGCGCCCGAACAGTCATGCTTGCAAATCCTTTATGTTCAAAGTCTTGAAGGGCGGCCGAAGTTGACCAGCAAAATGCCGTCGCCAACAGGCTGTTTGGAGTATACGCCGCTTGCCGGCGGCCCGGCAAGCGACTGGCTCGCGCTCCAAACCTTTTCACGATCATTCCTTAGCACGCGAGCAGCGACGCAAAGTGTTCACGATCGCCGCGCGCTCAGATCGTTGCCACGGCGACGCGCTTTGAGCCAGGCGTACAGTTCAAGAACCCCACTAACGGGCGACAGTTTCGTCCCAAATTGAGAGGGGCGTCTCGGTGTGAGAACACTTTCCAAAGTTTCGGGCCGAGTGACAAGATGCACATAATCGTCGTAAGTGATGGTGCGTGAATGGATTAAGCGAAATAGCGATGAGTATCCCACCAGGTGGCACGACGGTTGCAATCTGTACCTTCTCAGGCGATCAGCATCAACCAGCAGCGGGGCACGGTCACATGAGACTTTATCAAACAGTTGTGGCGGGATTTGTCGGTGGATTGATGTTGGCGAGCGCTAGCATCGGCAACGCCCAGGGCGTTGCTGTTGCGCAAGCCGGTTTTCAGCCTTATGGCTCGGGCGGATATGCCTATCGCGGCTATGGTTACCACTCCTCGACGGCGGCCGAAGGTTACGGACGGGGCGCCGCGGCGGTGATTCAGGCAGCGGGCGAATACAATTTGAATACGTCGCAAGCCGCGATCAATTACGAACAGGCCTATCGCATGAGCCTGGAAACTTCAGTGACCAAAGCCGAAACTTTTTTTGCCAAGCGTCGAATCAATGAAAGTTATCGCGAATCCAAGCAAGGGCCGCCGCCGAGTCGCGAGACCTTGGCGCAACGCGCCCGTGACGCCGCGCCGGACCGCTTGAACAACGATCAGTTCGAGGCGGCGTTCGGCACGTTGTTCTGGCCGGCGGCGTTTGACGAGCATCGCTTTGCCGCGCAACGCAATGAGTTGGATCGGCTGATGGCGGATCGTGACGCGCAGGCGGGAGTGGGCTCCGCGCACTACCATGACGTGGCGTCCATTACAGCCGCGATGAAAGGTGAACTGCGGGGATTGATCTTCGAGATGACCCCGACGGAATACGTGCAGGCCCTTAATTTTCTAAATAGCGTCGCCTATGAAGCCCGGTTTGTGCCAGCAGCCGAGGGTTTGGCCGCCAACTAGTAATTAGTCCGTAAGCAAGTCAAGTTCGTGCAGGTCCTCTCCTTTTCCACGCGGGCGCGATCGGGTGTGTGGTCCCGGTCGCGCCCGTCGCTGTTTGCGCGGAGACCCTCCAATTTGAACCGCTGAGGCGCGGAGAGGGAGGGAGTAGGAGGGAGGTTGAGAGGCTTCGCCCGCTACGCGTTCGCCATGATTCCGGCCGTGGTGGGCTGGAAGGCAGAGCGGGAGGCCAGCGCCAGGCGAATTCTGCGGATGACTTCTTCGTCTGTTGGGTAAGGCGACACTAGCGCCGGACGCAGCGGCATGGGGATTTCGTCCATGCGGTAGGCGGTTCCCGGGGCGCTAATGCCCGTTGTCGCCGTGGTGATATGCACCCGCGCGATGCGGCTGGTGTGCGTCACTTTGGGGTCGAGCACAATCGTGGGAATGCGTTCCAAGTGGTCGATCGCCGGCTGCGGCATCGTCGCGCCGGGGTCGGCGCCGAGGATCAGCGCCGCATCGCAATCGCCGCGGACCAGGATGTCGATCGTCGAAAACTCGCCCGGATTAAAGCGTGGGTAACCGCGGCACATGTTCACGCCGAAGGGATAACCGGTCGTGTACCGCATGACGACATCGGCGCCGGTGACGTTTCCATGGCCCCGCATCGGCATGGCGACGAATTTGGTGAAGGCGTTCATCTCGGCGGCCAGCATCAGCACCGAAGCCGAGTTCATGTGCTTACCGCGCGTCATCGACAAGCCCATGCCGAAGAAGATCACGCCGAACTTGGCGCGTTTCATCCGGTCGACCAAATCCTCAAGGACTTCCAACGAGATGCCGGCTTCGTCCGCGATCGACGGATTGACCGGCTGCCCTTTGATCATGGCGCGGAGCGCGGTGATCAGCTCGAAATCCTTGCCGGGCCGAATTTGCAGGAAGATGTCGGCCGCCTTGGCGCTCATCGTCTCGCGGATATCGACGAGGACCATCGTGCGGGCTTTGCGCCCTTGGGGAAGGTACTTCCCCTTCTGCATGATGGTGTACTTGGTGAAATGCCGGGGGTGGCATTCGGCGGGGTTGCCGCCCCAATAGATGATGAAGTCGGCCCGATTCTTGATTTCGCCGAGCGTGCAGGTGACCTTTCCGCCCAACTGGGCGGCAATCTCAGTGGGACCGTGTCACAACGACGTGTGACTGTCGATCACGCCTCCGATTATTTCGGCGAGATGGACCGATTCTCGCTGCGCCTCGCAGGTGATGTTGCTCAGTCCGTAGACGAGCGGCATATCGGCGCGGTGGAGATGATCGGCGGCCGCTTCGATGGCTTCGTCCACCGTGGCCGGCTGGCCGTCGATCAGGGCGTCGGGGTAGTCGTGTGCGGCGGTGTGGTTCTTGAACCAGGCTTGCCCCAGGCTGCACGCCGCCTTGGTCTCGACGATTTTTTCGCCGTCGGCGTGCAGTTCGATATCGTCGCACACGCACCCGCAGAAGGTGCAGGTGGCGTTCTTGACGATCGTCAGACCCGCGCTAGCGCTCGGCATCGCGTTCGCTTTCGTGCTGTTGGTCGCCCGAACCGGGCGGGACGGTAAACGTTCACCCCAGCTCGCGGCCGATGCAACTGCCACGGATGCGTTGTGGCTGAAAGCGGCCCGGCTCGATTTCCTTCCAGGAGGGAATGTCGGGCGAATTCGTCTGGGGTTCAGTCATGTTCCATTCTCGATTTAAGCAACATCTGTAAGAGGCGTCTCCCGACGCCGATAGAGAGACCGCCGCTTCTTGTTGTATTTCGTCCTCGCCATCGGCGTCGGGAGACGCCTCCTACAGCCAGATTTTGTATTGAGTGATTACCCCGCCAACTCCACTTCCACTTCCCAGCCCTTTGAGGTCGGCATGCCCGTCCCGTCGGTAATCTGGCCCATCAGTTTGCAGGTCGGCGGGCCGTAGACGACGAAGATCATGCCGGACGGCACTTTTCCTTCCTTGCAGATGAACATTGCTTCGCCGGTTTCCGACTTCACGCGGACCTGGTTTCCCGCGGCGACACCAATTTCCCGCATGTCATCCGGATGCATCGTGATCGTCGTGGTCATCGCGATGTATTCGGGATGATCCTTGCCGATGTTGATCTGCTGCCCTTGCTTCGTGGTCCGGCCGGCGTTCATCAGGAAGCGTCGCGCCGTCATCGTGGTCCTCGCCTGGGCGGATGGGGAACTAAGGTACCCCCAGCTTAGTGGTGTAGGGCCGGGCGTTCAAGCGCGATATGGGTGTTTCGTCGTGATCGGCGCCGGTCCCAACAAGCCCAGGGCAGGCCTCCCGAGATGGTGGACGATGGATTCGACTCTTTGGGCCTGCCCTGGGCTTAGCGCGGCTACGCGACTATTCAGCAATAGAACGAAACTCGCCGCCCAGTTCGCTCGCAATTCGAGCCTCTAGCCCTGGCCAACGCCGCGCCGGAAGATGATCCCACGATGCCATCGATCACATTGACGTCCCATTGCGAGCAGGACACCGACCGCTTTGGCGCGGCGCTGGCTGATTGCTTGCCGGCCGGGAGCGTCATTGCGCTCGAAGGGCCGCTCGGCGCCGGCAAGACCCGACTCGTGCAAGGCTGGGCGGGGGCGCTAGGCATCGATGCGAAGGATGTCTCCAGTCCCACGTTTGTCCTTTGCCACGAGCATCACGGCCGGTTGGACCTGTACCATTTCGATGCCTATCGAGCCAAGGGCCCGGCGGAGTTCTGGGACCTGGGGATCGACGAGTATTATGATGCCGGCGGCATCGTCGTCATCGAATGGGCCAGCCGCGTGGCGGAATGCTTACCGGCGTCGCGTTGGGAGATCGCCATCGACGTCATTGCCCCGGACGAACGCCGGTTTCGCATCATGACCGTGGGCGACGTTGACGGCGCGGCCTTGGCTCGTCTCGAAAAGTCCTATACTAGCGGCACAAACCGCCACACTAGCCCGTAGCGCCAGCGAGGGAGAAAGGACGATGCTAACCGCTCGAGATGAAACTCTCAGTTGCCCCGCATCGAGGCAACCGAGAGTTTGCTCACGATCTGTACTCAACGTCAACTTTCCCTCGCTGGCGCTACGGGCTCGTGTAGGGCGTGCCCGAACCATCGATTTCTCGGAAGTTAAACTCGCATGACTCACTTGCGTCTCGCGTTGCTTGTGGTCCTGATCGTCGTCGGCGTGGTCGATGTTGCCAGCGCTCAGCCAGCATTTCCGGCGTTCACTGGCGAATCCGTCTATGTGCAGGGCACGGAGGACATCTACAAACCGGTGCGCGAGGCGATCCGCAAGATCGAGGCTAAGTCGCCGCGCCACTATTACGTCGTAGTGCTCGGCTCCACGGGCGAGTGGAACAAGGAATCGGACGAATTGACGGCACAGCTGTTTCAGCAATGGCTCGGCGACGCTCAGCGCGCCGGCAAGAAGATCGACGCCGCGAACAGCGCCCTCGTGTTTCTGGCGATCGAGCAACGCTCGATCTCGGTGCGCGCCGGACAGAACCTGCAGCAAGAGTATGGTTTGACGGCCACCGTGTTGGATCGCGATCTCGTGCAACGTCATTTCGTTCCGGCGGCGCGTGATGGGGACGTACCTGGCGCGCTGGTTGTACTTGTGGAACAGATTGAGTCCCGTATCACGGGGCAGGACGCCGCGGCGGCTGCCAAGCGACAGTTGGCCACGCGTACGTTGCCTATCGGCGCGGGCTCGTTGTTGTTGGTCGCGATCGCGGGTGGGGCGGGGTTTTATTTCTGGCGCAATCGCCAGACGTTCGGCAAGGCCAAGGCGGCCTTCGACGAGTTCAACCTGAAGCTCATCAAGCTGATGGAGCAATGCGACTCGATCAAGCAACAGCACCAACTGTTGCCGTACAGCGACAAAGATTTCACCGAGCCGATGTCCGGCGAAACGCTCGCTATGTACGACGGCGTGGAAATCAAGCTTGCAAAACTGCGAGAAACCTGGCTGGCGCTGATGGATGTGCGGAATCAAATCGAGAAACTGCTCGCCACGAGCAGCACCGTCGGCGGGGACAACGTCACCGTTGCGCGACAGCTCTTGAAAGAAAAAGGAGCGTTGCCGAACGTCGAGGAACTGTACGCCGAATGCCGTCGCGATTTGGAAACGCTCGGCAACGCGCACGAAGGCACTGCGACGGCCGTCAAGAGCGCACAGGCGGAAGCCGCGAAGTTGCCGGAGCGGATTCAAGCGCTCACCTTCGCCGGGTTCAACGTCCGAGCGTATGAAACGCAGCGGCAGGCCATCGAAGGACAACTTGACGCCTTCGCCGGCCGTGCAACCGCCGACCCCGTCGGCACGTTGAAGGCGATTCAAATGCTGCAAACGAGGCAAAAGGAAGTCGCGGACCGGACTGCGCTCTTGCTCGAACTCGACGCCGCTTGGCGTAAGGGAGGCGAGCGCAGCCAGCAAGTCGGCGCCCGTGTGGGCGAAGAACGCGCGGCAGGGCTACGGCTCGACGAAACAGGCGGGAATCCGGACGAACCGATTTCGGCGGCGGAGCGCAGCCTGAGCGCCGCGCGGGACGTGTTGTTGGCGGATCAGCCGGAAGCGGCGCCGGACAAGCTGGCCGGCGCGGAGCAGAATTTCGATCTCGCCGTGTCGCTCGTCGAGCAAGTCCGCGCTGCGCGGGCGAAGTGTCAGCAAACCACGGAGTCAAGCGAAGCGGCGCTCAACGCGGTGCGCGCGGCGGCGCCTTCAGCGCAAGCCCAATTGCAATCGCTGGAGCGGGATTTCGCCGCCGACTCGTGGCAAACCGTGGCGCAGAACGTCGTCACGGCGCAGGAACTCGCCCAGTCGGCAGAGGCCGCTTTGGCGGAGTCCAAGTCGCTGGCGACTGATCAGGCGCAACGATATCTGGCCGCGGCGGCATCCCTCGATCAGGCGAACGCGGACATCGCCGAAGCCGAGGGGCGGCTGACGGCGATTGGCGGGCGATTGCAGGAACTGAACGCGCTCCGTGAGCAATGCGCTCAGCAACGCGGCGCGCTGTTGGAGTCGATGCGAAATCTTGAAAAGTATTTCTCCCAGTATGGCGAGACGATCGACACGCCGGCGCAACGATTGTTCACCGAAGCGCGACTGCTCGAAGAACAGATTGTCGGCGACCTGGATTCCTCGCGGCCGCATTGGCCGAACGTGAAAGCGCGATTGGATCGCCTGACCGCATCGCTGGAGGGCGCGCGGACTGCTGCCGAAGCGGATGTACGGGTTCGCGCCGCGTTCGAGGCCACGTTGAACGATGCGGAACGATTGTCAGCCCGGGTTGCCGAGACCTTGCGTACGCACACGGCGGATCGGCCGCGAGCCAATCAGGCGCATCGCGGCGCCGTCAACGCACTTCAGGCGTTGCGGGGGAATCAAGGCAATTGGCAGCAATTGTTGGCCCGGGCGACGAACGCCAAGCAGGATCTGCAGAATGCCGAACAATGGGCCACCGAGGATATCCGCCTGGCGGCACAAGCAGCCCAGGCAGTCGCCGAAGCCGAGCGTGCCGTCGGCGCGGCGCGCTCGTTCGTCGCCACGGGCATCGCGGCCGACAGCGGTGTTGCCCAGAGCACTTTGGCGGTCGCCCAGCGTCAATACGCGGCGCAGCAGTACGAGCAAGCCATCACCCAGGCCGCGTCGGCGGAACAAAGTGCGCGGCAAGCGCTCCAGGCCGCCGAACAGGCCGCGCGGATGCGGCAAATGCAGCAAGAAGCCGAGCGCCAACGCCGCCACGCGGAACGCGGCGGCATGGGTCAGGTCGTGATCCCCAACCTGCCGAGTTTCAACTTTGGCGGCGGCGGTTCCTCGTCCGGCTCACGCCAGAACGTCTCGACGAGCAATTGGTCCGGCGGCGGGGGCATTTCCACCAGCTCCTGGTCCGGGGGCATCAGCAAGACGAAGTGGTAGGCAGCCCGCCGCGCGAACCGAACCTTCTGCCGGCGGTGTCTGGGCCGTATGATGTTGGGCTTCCGATTTTCACCACTGTACGCCTGGCTGTGACACCGCCATGTTCGAAACACTGACGCCTGCGCCGCCGGACCCGATTTTGGGTCTTTCCGAGTCGTTTCAGCAAGACCCCCGACCAGGCAAAATCAACCTCAGCATCGGCGTCTATAAAGACGCTACGGGGAAAACGCCCGTCCTGGCGAGCGTGAAAACGGCCGAGGAGCGAATTCTCCGCGCCGAGACGACCAAGGGCTACTTAGGCATCGAGGGCTCGGCCGAATACGCCGCGCGCGTGCAGGAACTGCTGTTTGGGTCGGGCCACGAAGCTGTGGCGAGCAAACGCGTCGTCACTGCGCATACGCCGGGCGGCACGGGCGGCCTGCGCGTGGCCGCTGATTTTCTCAGGAAAGCCGCGCCCAACGCCACGGTTTGGATGAGCGACCCGACCTGGCCGAATCATCCCGGCATTTTCCAGGCCGCAGGCTTGAAGGTGAAGACGTATCCTTACTTCGACGCCGCGACCAACGGGTTGGCCTTCGAGCGAATGTTGGCCGCGTTGGAAGAAATGCCGGCCGGCGACGTTCTGTTGGTCCACGGCTGCTGCCACAATCCGACCGGCATCGACCCGACGCCCGAGCAATGGAGCGCGATTGCCGCGCTGGTCGAGCGGCGCAGCGTGTTGCCGCTGCTCGACTTCGCCTACCAGGGTTTTGCCGAAGGCTTGCGCGAAGACGCCACCGGGCTAACGGCGCTTTGCCAGCCGGGACGCGAGTTGCTCGTCGCCAGTTCGTTCTCGAAGAATTTCGGGCTCTACAACGAACGTGTCGGCGCGTTGAGCATCGTGGCGGCCTCGTCCGAGACGGCCAAGACGGCGCTCAGCCAGGTGAAAACCTGCGTCCGCGTGAATTACTCGAACCCCCCGGCGCACGGCGCGGCGATCGTCAGCACGATCCTGGGCGACGAAAAGTTGCGCACGCAGTGGGACGGTGAAGTCAAGGAAATGCGCGATCGCATCAACGGGATGCGGAAGCAGTTCGCGCAGAAATTGATCGCCCGGGGCTACGATCGCGACCCCAGCTTTATCACGCGGCAGCGGGGCATGTTTTCGTTCTCGGGGCTAACGCCGCCACAAGTCGAGGCGTTGCGAAAGGACCACGCGATTTATATCGTGGGCTCCGGCCGGATCAACGTGGCCGGCATGACGGCGGACAATATCGATCGGCTCTGCGACGCGATCGTCGCTGTTTCGCGATCCGCCGCGTAATCGACGATTGTCGACTCAGGAATTCTGTCGCGTTTGCCGCGAAGGGAAAAAGGGATTGCATGGCCACCAATAGCGGGCAAATCGACGCGCTTCGCTGGCAGAAGTTTCCGGTCTTGGATGACGGCTTCGTTTGCCTTGTCGACGTGATGGGGGACGATCAGGCGATCGTGCAGGCCGCGCGCGTCAGCTACGGCGAAGGGACGCGCAAGGTCTCCGACGATCGCGGGCTGATTCGCTACTTGATGCGACATCGCCACACGACGCCGTTCGAGATGGTGGAGATCAAGCTGCTGGTCCGCGTGCCCATGGACTGCTGGCGGCAATGGATTCGCCACCGCACGGCGAACGTGAATGAATACAGCACGCGGTACTCGCTGGCCATCGACGCCGCGCAGCACACGACTGCGGGTGAGTGGCGGACGCAATCGTCGCAGAACCGGCAAGGCAGCGCAGGCTTTCTCTCGGAAGACGTCGGCGCCAGCTTGTCGGCCAGCGAACAAGCGTTTCTGGAGAGTTCGCGTAAGTTGTACGAGCAGCGCATTGAGCAAGGAGTGGCACGCGAACAAGCGCGGAAGGATTTGCCGCTGTCGACGTACACCGAGGCGTATTGGAAGGTCGATCTGCACAACTTGCTGCATTTTCTCGCGCTGCGGATGGACAGCCACGCGCAGTTTGAGATTCGCGAATACGCGCGGACCGTGGGCGAGCAGATCGTCGCGCCGCTGTTTCCCTTGGCGTGGGAAGCGTTCGTCGATTACCGCATCGAAGCTACCCATCTCACGCGGCTCGATCGCGAAGTGATTCGTCGCCTGTCGGAACGCGTCGCGACGACCGGCCGTGCGGCCGAAGAAGCCGATTTCCTCGCGGTCCAGGACCCGAGTTGGGCGGACCTGAAGACCTGCCGCGAACGCGATGAGTGCCTGGCAAAGTTGCGCGACCTGGGGGTGGTGCGCGAGGCTCATCACGGAGGCACGGAGAACACGGAGGGTGACTGAGGCGAAGTACGCCGGTCGTTTAGACGTTTCGCAGTTCGTTCATCACGGCGAAATAGTCATCGCTTGATAGGCCGTCGACCGTGGGTTCGCGTTGGAGCGTCACTCCGTCTACGGCGCCGGCTTCTGTGACAAGGCGCGTGAGCAATGTCCGCTCGTCTTCAACGTTCAAAATCTCACGCGCAGGTAGCTTGGGATCAAGAATCCCCAGCGCTGCTACGAGGGCGTAGGCGCCCCAATTGCTGGTGCCGGCGGTGATAACTTCGTCGGTGGCGATGCGGCAAGCGAGCTGTACCCCGGGTCCGAGTTGGATGGCGGCGCGCAATTGTTCCCAAGGGAAACAGCCCATGCCGATTTCGTTGCCGCCGTCGCCGATGCCGAGCGTATAGACATCGGGACGCGTCGCCTTGATTTCCTCGAAGAGCGCATCCAGCGGCGGAGTGATGTGGTCGATGATCACGCCGCGCATGTCGTGGCGTCGATCGCGATGTTCGGGCGGGACTTCGGCGTCGAACAGCGCGGCGGTTAGTTCGCGATTGATTGCGCCGCGGAGCGCCGACTGCGCATGATGCGAGGGACCTGCGCGTTCGATGGAGATCAAGGCGTCCCAACGCCGCGATGCGCCTGCAATATCGAATGACATCGTCCGCGCTAACTTAAAGTCCGTGGTGTCGTCATGGTACTCCGGCGAAAGATATATCCTGGAACGCAAATCGCGGATTCTACTTCCTTTTTCCAGGACGGCCGCGGCGTAATGATCCGTGACGAGATCGACGACCTTGCCGCTCAAGGTCAGCGCATGCGCTAGCGCCAGAGCGCCAAGCGGGCCGTCCGTTTCGGCCGCGGGCGGGTTTGCGGCCGGAATATAGAAGCCCGTCACGATGCCAATGTGTTGGCAACGTGTCAGTAGCGTTTCCGCCGTGTCGTGCAGTGCCGCGGCGGCGGATTTCGCACCCCAGGGACGCAGTCCGGCGACGCCGCGCTGGCTCGGGTCGTTCGTCAGGAGCGCGGCCAAAGCTTGAAACCGAAGTTCAGATTCCATTGGAGGGCCGGTTCAACCGAAAAGAAGGGAATTCCACCGAGGCGCCGCCAGCGCCTCAGTGCTTGGCCAGTTGGTGTTGGTGTGCAGCGAGCCACTCGGCGCAATGATTGTAAGGCGTTAAGCTGTGCCGGCGCTGGGCCCCTGGGAGGATGAATCCTCCGTCAGGGTAGTTGACAACTCGGAGGCCGATTGTAATAAATCTGTAGGCGAGTTCGTGAAAAATGTCACAAGCCCTCCTCAGATTGTCGATATGGCTTGCAAGTCTTTAATGCATAAAGACTTGTGAAAAATAGAGAACTAGGCACTCCATGGTCGGTGCGGGCGCCACGACGAACATTCGTGGTAAGGTGAGTTGATCCATGGCGGACCCAAAGAAGATGTCGGTGGCCGATATCCTGGCCGCTGCGCGGAAAAAAGACAGCCAGGGGGGCGATGCGCCGGCAGCCAAGCCGGAGCCGCCTGCGCCCGACGAATCCCCTGCCCCCGAAGCTGCTGCGCCCGCTGAAAAGCCCAAGCCAAAGCCGGCTCCCGCAGGCAAAATGAGCGTCGCCGAGATGTTGGCCGCCGCTCGTGGGGAAAAACCGGGCACTGCAGCCACTCCAGCCGCGAAGCCTGCCGCTCCGAAACCAGAAGCAGCGCCGAAGGCGCCTGTCGCCGCCGCAGCAAAAGCTGCCGCCAAGCCAGCGGCGAAACAGGCCGAAGCTGCGGCTGGCACGGTTGATACGTCGAGCATCCTGGCGGCGGCGCGAACTGCTGCTCGGCCTGGCCCGACGAGCAAGTCGGAAGCAGTCGCCAAGGTGGCTGAGCCGTCCGCCAAGCCGGTCAAAGAAAAAGTCGTCGCGCCGCCGATGCCGGCCAAGCCGGTCTATGCGCAGCCGAAGGCCGCGGCATCGGATGAAGATCGCCGCAGCTTCCTGGCTATCATGCTGGGCACGGCCATGGGCCTGGGCTTCGCCTCGATGG
>Ga0163153_10003795_pt1 | contig 19757 bp, 11 predicted proteins | sample OliLakLV19MP6IB1_FD_148629 | JGI IMG/M metagenome (GOLD analysis project Ga0163153, IMG submission 148629) | Freshwater microbial mat bacterial communities from Lake Vanda, McMurdo Dry Valleys, Antarctica - Oligotrophic Lake LV.19.MP6.IB-1 | ecosystem: Environmental > Aquatic > Freshwater >... | reverse complement strand
GCTCAGGCTGGCCGTTGCGCCGCCGGCCAGGATCGTCCGCGCTCCGGCGGACATCACACCCGAGGTCCAGTTCAAGTTCCCCGTGATCGTCACGTCGCCGCTGCCCGCCAACGTCCCGCTGCTAAACGACAGGCTCCCTTGCGATCTGATGGTGCCCGCTCCAGCGACCGTGAATGTCCCGCCGTTCAGAGCGAGCGTCTGCGTCCCGCCGCCGCCAACCGTCACCGTGTTCACGCTGGTGTCGGCGCTGATGGTGACGGTGTAGCTGCCGCTGTTGGTGATGAACGCATGGTCACTGGCGCCGGGCACCTGGCTGGGCGACCAATTCGCGGGGCTGCTCCAGTTGCCGCCGCCGGGGTTCACCCACACGAAGTCGGCTGCGCGGGCTTGAGGGGCAAGGAGAAGCAGAAGGCCCAGGAGCGGCGAGATGTTCCGGAGTTTTGAGTTCATAAAAAACATGTTCAAAATTTGAAGGAATTAACCGCCCCATGGGGCACCACGATCAATGGCAAGGCTACCGAATCATCACCCCAAAAGTCAATCTTGCCGGCGGCCTCCGCCACCCCCGGTAACATTGTGCCGTCAGTCAATACGGGTGTATTCGTTGCACGCGAGCTGGCTGAGGAGTTCCGCCCAACGGCATCGCCATGCGGACCGAGAGACGTGCCGGTTCGCGCGTTTCATGGTGGTGACGGTTCTCAAAGTTTCCAACTTCCCTCGTCCCTGTTCACCCGCTGGGATCGGGGCTCGGTCACAGTCCGCCAGCCTCATGAAACGATGTGAGTGTCCTTGGATGTCAGGACAGTTATCGCTTGGCAACGCGTCCAAAATTGGTTGTGCTCGTGGCCGCTAACATTTGATTGCGGCAACGTTCCAAGGTCCGGGCGAATGTTTAGAACCCAGAAGATTCCAGCAGCAAAACAACACGACCATGTCCACCACCACCGCCGTTTCCTCCGCCCGCCGTCCTTCGCACAACTGGCGCTTTTTCCGGGCTGGCGGCTTCGATCAGGTTCACTTCGCGTCGGGTGCCGATCTCGCGAACCTCGATCAGCTCGACCAGAAGCTGTGGGCCGCGTTGAGCTGCCCGACGCGCGGCGTCGAGTTCGACACGAAGACGCTCGACCTGATCGACACGGACAAGGACGGACGCATCCGCGCGCCCGACATCATCGCGGCAGTCCAGTGGGCCTGCTCGATGGTAAAGAACCCGGATGATTTGCTGCGCAGCGCCGGCTCCATTGAGCTGGGCTCCATCAACGAATCGACACCGGAAGGCAAGCAGCTCCTCGCCTCCGCCAAGCAGATTCTCATCAACCTCGGCAAGAAGGACGCCACCGCCATCTCGCTGGAGGACGCGGGCGACACGGTGAAGATTTTCGCGCTGACCCAGTTCAACGGCGACGGCATCGTGCCCGCTGATTCTGCGGCAGACGACGCGACGAAGGCGGTCATCAACGACATCATCGCGTGTCTCGGCAGCGAGGCGGATCGCAGCGGCAAGCCCGGCATCTCGCAGGGCAAGGCGGACCAGTTCTTCACGGAGGCGGCGGCGTTTTCCGACTGGCGGAAACAGGCCGAAACCGGCGCGGCCACCATCCTCCCGCTCGGCGACAAGACGGCTGAGGCGGCTGCGGCGTTCATGGCGGTGAAGGCGAAGGTGGACGACTACTTCTCGCGCTGCCGGCTCGCGGCGTTTGATCAGCGCGCCATCGCGGCGTTGAACCGGCAGGAGTCCGAATACCTCGCGCTCGCGGCGAAGGACATGTCCATCACCGCGTCCGAAGTCACAGGATTTCCGCTGGCCCGCATCGAGGCCGGCAAGGCGCTTCCGCTCAAGGATGCATTGAACCCTGCCTGGACCGGGGCGCTGGCGACCTTGAATGCCGTGGCCATCACGCCGGTTCTCGGCGACAAGACTTCTCTTACTGAAGCCGACTGGACGACGCTTTCCGCCAAGCTCGGCGCGTACGAAGCGTGGTCCGCCGGGAAGACCGGAGCCGCTGGCGAAAAGCTCGGCCTCAGGCGCACGCGCGAAATCTTGGCGGGCAAGGCGAAGGAAACCATCGCCAGCCTGATCGCCAAGGACAAGGCGCTCGAAGCGGAGTCGAGCTCCATCGCGTCCGTGGAAAAGCTCATCCGGTTCCGTCGCGACCTGAAGCAGCTCCTCGTGAACTTCGTTTCCTTCGAGGACTTCTACTCCGGCCAGCGCAAGGCGATCTTCCAGGCGGGCACGCTCTATCTCGACGGGCGCAGCTGCAATCTCTGCGTGCCGGTCGCGGACGCCGGCAAGCACGCCGCGCTCGCCGGTCTGGCGAAGACTTATCTCACCTACTGCGATTGCACGCGGTCGAACGGCGAGCGGATGACCATCGCCGCCGCCTTCACGGACGGCGACTCAGACTTCCTGCTCGTCGGGCGCAACGGCATTTTCTACGACCGCAAGGGCCGCGACTGGGATGCGACGATCACCAAAGTGATCGAGAACCCGATCAGCATCCGACAGGCGTTCTGGTCTCCGTACAAGAAGCTCGTCCGTCTCATCGAAGAACAGGTGGCCAAGCGTGCGGCGGCGGCGGAATTGGCGTCCGACGCGAAGGTCGGGGCCGCCGCGACGGCGACGGCCAACGCGGACAAGGCCAAGCCTGAGCCGAAGAAAATGGATGTCGGCACGGTCGCCGCCCTTGGTGTCGCTTTCGGCGCGATTGGCACCCTGCTCACGGCGCTCGTCGGATATCTCTCGGGCGTTCTTCAGCTTCCCTTCTGGCAGGTGTGCCTCGCGCTCGTCGGGCTGCTCCTGCTTGTCTCCGGTCCCTCGGTGATCATTGCGTGGCTCAAGCTGCGCCAGCGCAACCTCGGCCCGATCCTCGACGCCAACGGCTGGGCGGTGAACGGGCGCGTGAAGATGAACGTGCCATTTGGCGGCGCGCTGACGGATGTCGCCACGCTGCCGGCGGGCGCGCAACCGTCTTTTGCCGTCCGTTATCCGGAGACGCCGACCGCGCTGCCGAAGTTTGTCTTCACGCTCATCGCGATCTGTTTCCTCGCCAGCCTGCTGAATCACTTCGGCGTGATCCACAGGCTCACGGAAGGCAAGTATGGCAGCCGTCCCGCCAGTGAAATCAAACGGGAGAATGAGGCGAAGGAAGCCGCCGCGAAGGCCAGCGTCAGCACAGCGGACACGAACGCGCCCGCCCCCAAGTAACTGGCGCAACTTTACTTCACACACGGCAACGGCGCGGGCAAGAGCCCGCGCCATTTTGTTTTTTAGATCGCGTGCTCATCAGCAAACGTTCCGCATTGTTTTCGGCGTAATGGAACTGAATTCCGGTTCCGCCTCGCGGAGCGAGGCTGTGACGGTACGCGTGGGCTTCAGTCCACGGATCTGGGTCGAAGTCATCTTCGTCGCGGAGCGACGACTGAAGGCTCGCTTCCTTTGCGAGAGGCTCTCAAGCGTCGCTCCGCGACCCGAATGCCGTCAGGGAGAAAAGCTCATTCGAGCGGAAGTGGCGAGGTGCTGACGAAGAAACAGGTTCTCATCGAGAGATGGTCTCCTGCGACGTCACGCCTTTCCGTGCTTTGCGCGGTACTGGGTGGGGCTGCACTTGAGCACGCGGCGGAAGATGCGGTTGAAGAACGATACTTCCGTGAAGCCGGAGCCAAGCGCGATGTCGAGCACGCTGCGATGGCTTTCTCCCAGCTCGCGGCATGCGGCCTGAAGACGCAGCCGGTTGAGGAACTCGCTGAAGGTGCGCCCGGAATGCCGCTTGAACTGGCGCGCAAACGTCGGACGGCTCAGGCCGGTGATGCGCAGGATTTCCTCCAGCCGGATCTCCTCGCGGAAATGGGCGATGAGATGCCGCATCGCCTTGCGGATGGACTCCTGATATCGCGACTCGGTCGGAAGCACAAAGGAGCCGGCCGAGAGAACGCTGCGGTCCTGCGCGGGCGCATCGGCCATGAGCGTCAGCAGGCGGAGCAGAAGCGCCAGCCGGCCCGCGCCGTCAATGCGCGTGATGTCGTGCAGCACGACGGTCGCGGCCGCCGCAGTGCGCCCGATGAAACGCAGCCCGCGTTCGGCGCTTTGAAAGAGCGGCGCGAAGGAAAGCATTTCGGGAAACGACCAGAACGGATGGCTTGGAGGGAAATGCCATTGTACGGAGATGCCCGCTGAATTCCCGTTCGTGTGCCAGTAATGCGGCAGGTTCTCTCCGAGCAAAACCAAATCTCCCGCACCGAAGGAGCTGATGTGATCGCCGACAAAGCGCGTGCCGCCGCCCGCCGTGAGCAGCGTCAGCTCCATCTCCACATGATGATGCCAGTGCGCGCCCACGCCGGCCGTCTTCGCCGACTTCCCGCCGGTCGTCACAACCTCCACCTCGCTCAAATCGCGCGCCCAGCGCAGCACCCGGAACGATTGTCCGGCGGGCAGATGGATTCTTTCACGAAGCGCGCGCTTGAGAACTTTTATAGCACAGGAGAATTCGCGCCTCAAACAGCGTGAGACAATAGTCCCAGTTGGTGAGACTGAAGACGTAGCAGGTTCGGATGAATCCTGTTCAGCTCACGAATGAATGCCCCGTCGTTTCATCAGGTTCATGCTGCCTGTGGTGTCGTCATTGGCCCCGATCCTGGCAGCAAGTTTGCGTCGTTCCGCGATCTCGGATTCATGCAGGACACGTCTTCCCTTCCGCAAAACTCTCGCGCTCGCTGGATTGCTCCTGGCCGCAATGGGCCTGTTCACCCGACCGCTCTCCGCCCAGCCGGTGGTCATCAACGAGGTCGTTTCCTTCAACGAGAGCGGACTGGCGGATGAGGACGGCAACCACCCGGACTGGATCGAGATTTTCAACGGCAGCAGCCAGGCCATCAACCTGCGCGACTACGGACTTTCCGACGACGAGCTGAAGCCGTTCAAATGGGTTTTGCCTTTGCGCGTCGTGCCAGCGGGCGGATTCGTCATCGTGTTCGCCTCGGGCAAGGACCGCACGAACGGCGTCAATCTTCACGCGAACTTCTCCCTCCGCGCGGAAGGCGAACCGCTGTTGTTCACGCGACCAGACGGCATGCGCGCCGATCAATGGACGGGCGGCAACATCCCGCGCGACTATTCGTTCGGAAGACAACCAGACGGCAGCCCCGCCTTCGCTTTCTTCGCCAGGCCTACGCCGGGCGCTTCAAACACCACGCCGGGTCTGACCGCGTTTGCCGCCGCGCCCGCTTTCTCGCAGCCCGGAGGTTTTCATGGCGCTGCATTCAATCTCACGCTCGCCGCCGCGCCGGACGCGCGCATCCATTTCACGCTCGACGGCTCGGAGCCCACCACGAACTCGCCGCTCTTCGCCGGGCCGGTGCTCATCCGAGATCGCTCCGGAGACGCGAACGTGCTCTCGATGATTCCCGGCACCGCCACGGTGAACCAGCACACCGACGGCTGGTTCCCGCCCAATGGCCTGGTGAACAAATCCACCGTCGTTCGCGCGCGGACGTTCCAGTCCAACGCCTGGCCCAGTCTCATCTCGACGCACACCTACTGCGTCTGGAGCAATGCGCCCGCGCGTTACACGCTGCCGGTCGTTTCCATCGCGCTTCCCACCAATGATCTGTTCAGCTACACGACGGGCATTTATGTGCTGGGCAAAGTGTTCAGCGACTACACGAACAGCCATCCCGGCGAATATCTGACCGGTCACACGCCAGCGAACTACACGCAGCGCGGCGATGCGTGGGAACGGCGTGCGCACTTCGAATACTTCGAGCCGGGCGGCGGGACCGGCTTCGCGCAGAACGTGCTCGTGGACATCCAGGGCCAGTCGTCGCGCTCGTTCCGCGAGAAGACGCTCGGCATCAAGGCGCGCAGCGAAGCGACGCCTACGGACGCCATCGCCTACGAACTCTGGCCCGGCCTGAAGGATCGCGCGGGCCGGCCGATGGCGCTCTTCGAGAATCTTCGCCTCGCCAACTCCGGCAATGACTGGAACGAAACGATGCTCCGCGACGCGCTCACGCACCGTCTCGCCGCGCCAACGCTCGTGGACACGCTCGCCTACCGTCCGGTGGTCGTGTTTCTCGACGGCGAATACTGGGGCATTCACAACGCGCGCGAGCAGCTCGACCCACGCTATTTCCAAAACCATTACGGCGTGCCGCGCGATGACGTCGTGATCTGCGAGACCATCGGTTCGCTCGTCGATGGCCAGCCCGGAGACACGCAGCATTACCTCAACCTCCGCGCCTTTATCGAGACCAACGACGTGACGAACCCCGCGAACTACGCGTGGATCAATACGCAGATGGACGTGCAGAACTTCATCGCCTACCAGGCGTCCGAGATCTACATCGCGAACGCCGACTGGCCGCATAACAACATCCGCTTCTGGCGCAAGCGCACTGCGCAGTTCGAGACGAATGCGCCGGCCGGTCACGACGGGCGCTGGCGTTGGGCGATGTTCGACACGGACTTGAGCTACGGCCATTCGTGGGCCGGCGGCTACGGCGAGAACAGCCTTTCCTACGCGCTCAATCCCACCGGGCGGCCCGGACTCAACGCGCCGTGGTCCACCCTGATTTTCCGGCGGCTGATGACGAATCCGCAGTTCCGCGCTGAATACGTCAACACGATGGCGGACCTGCTCAACTCCGTGTTCAAGGAGAACCGCGCCGGTGACACGGTGAACCAGATGCAGGCCGCGCTGGCGGATGCGATGCCGGAACACATTCGCCGCTGGCGCACGATGGGGAACTCGATGAATTCGTGGAGCAACAATGTCCGCGTCATGCGCACCTTCGCGAGCCAGCGCCCGATCAACTGCCGTCAGCACATGGTCACGGAACTGGGCCTGGGCGGCTTCGCGACCATGACCTTGAACGTCTCCCACCCCAATCGCGGCCAACTGCGCGTCAACTCGCTCGTCCTTGATGCGAACACGCCCGGCGTCACGAACGGCCTCGCGTATCCCTGGCGCGGAACTTATTTCCGGAGCGTGCCCGTGGAGCTCGAGGCGCTGCCGATGCCGGGCTATTCCTTCGCAGGCTGGAGCAACCGCACCGAGCTCGGCCTCCAGGCGAAGATCAGCGTCAACCTCACCAACGCCATTTCTTACACCGCCATGTTCGAGCGCGCGATGCCGCATGATCTGAACGCCGCGCCATTTCTCTTCACCGCATGGAGTGCATCCGCCGATGCCGGCACCGCCCCGGCGCATGTGCGCTTCGAGCAAACTTCCGCGAGAGATCCAGGTCTCGACGCGCCGCTCGATGGTGACTGGCAGCTCCCTTACAATCTCTCCAGCCGCAGCCGGCTCAATGGGATGGGCGATTCCGGTCTCGCCTTCCTGAACACCGGCAACGCACAGGATGCGCCGGGCGCAGGCTATCTCGGCGCGGCCACGGTGGCGTTACGCACCGTCGGCGTGACGAACATCGACGTGAGCTGGATCGGCGGAACGGTGACGCCGAATGCCGTGGTGTACGCCATCCGGCTCCAGTTCGCAGTGGGCGACGGCACGTTTCAAGACGTGCCGGATGCGACAGGCCAGCCCGTCGAGTACCGTCGCAACCTGATGCCCGGCCACCAGCAAGTGATCGGTCCGGTAACGCTGCCCGCTCTCGCGAACGGCCAGCCCTACGTTCAACTGCGGTGGCGTTATTACTTCGTCTCCGGCACCAGCGGCGCGCGCGCGCAACTGAGGCTCGACGACATCTGCGTTGCGAAGTCCACGCCTCTGCTGGCCGGCCATTTGATGAATGTGAGTTCCGGTGTCGGCGGAGAATGGCGGTTCACGCGGTTCGTTCTCGAAGGTTCGCCGCATCGCGACTACACGCTGCAAACTTCGACCAACCTCAGCGACTGGGAGCCGGGCTTCGCCGTGACTCTCGACATCCACGGAACGTGGCGCGTGGAGGACATCAGGCCGCCGCTCGAACCCGCACGATTCTATCGGCTGCAATCAGGGCCGCGAGCGCTCCAGCGATTTCTCGGACACAACTCACCAACAAACAAACCAACCCAATGAAACCATGAAGAAGCAACTCCTCGCACTCCTGTGCGCAGCATTCAGCGCCGGCGGCACGCTGTTCGCCGCCGGACCATTCGACCCCGCCCAATGGCCGTCCGTGGCGAACCCCGACAAGGTCGCGCATTTCGTCGTCGTGGACGGCAGCCTCGCTCCGCTGGGCCCGCTCTGGTCCAGCTCGCTCACGATTCTAACAGGCGGCGACCAGACCACCACGCCCGTCACGTTGCGCGGCCTGCAGGGTCTGAAGGCCGAGAACCCGCACATCAACACCGCTGACAGCGGCTTCACCGAATGGGCGGACAACGACACCATCGACATCCTGATGCAGGTCTATGGTGACGGCGCAGTGCTCGGCACCGACGGGCTGCCGCGCGATTACAACTTCCTCATCGGCACGCTGCCGGAACTGGCGGCTCCGAGCGGCGGCCAGATCCCCGTGGCCGGCCAGAACCGCAAATGGAACTGGGTGCTGTTCCGCATCCCCAATGCGACGCGGTCTTCGGACAGCTCCCGGTTCGTCGGATCGATTCCCGCCAATGCGCAGGGCGCCTTCACCCTTGGCGGCGTGAACGGCGGAACCATTCGCGCCCAGGGCGCGCAGGGTCTGATCGTGCGCGCCATCGCCTTTGGCGAGCAGGGCGCGTTCGGCGAGCCTTCCGATTACACGAACTTCGAGCCGGCGGACGCCTGCGATCCGGAGCCGCAGACGAACCACGCCTTCGTGGATTTTGTGAACAGCACCGCCAATCATCTTGAAGCAATGAACAACGGCGACCAGACCACGGAGATCGTGGCCGACGCAGGATCGTTCGACGATCAACGCCGCGCCGTCCGCGCCCTGGGCAGCCTCATGAACTTCGCCATCACGGACAATTACCTCGGCGTGACCTGCAATGACCCGCGCACCGTGAAAGTGTGCGTCGAGTTCTATGATGACCCGGCGCTGGCCGGAGCGCGCTTCGGTCCCGAAGCCTATGCGACGGACAACGCCGGCGGCATCGGCTTCTTCGACTCTGCGCGCCGCTACACGCTGCGCGGTTCCGGCGAATGGAAGCGCGTCTCCTGGATCGTTCCCGCTGTGAGCCTGTTCGGAGTCAACACCGCGCCGCTGACCGGCGGACCGCGCCTGGCCTTTGAGAACGGACAGCCCTTCATCTCGCGCTACGACATCGCCATCTTCCGCGTGGCGCCGCATCCGCTGGCAGGACAGGACCCGTTGGCGGACTGCTTCACCGATCCGGAGATCTGCACGGAAACCTATGGCAACTATGCGGAAATGGATCTCGCCACCGGCCTGCTCGAAGGCCTCGCGCCCGGCGATTCCGGCGGCGATCAAAACATGATCCAGGCTGAAGCGGGTCCGATTGACGACCTGCGCATGGCCATCCGTCCGGCGTTGGATGACGGTGCGGCCGGCTTCGCTCACCAATACTTGAACCTCGCGATCACCGGCGAAGTCTTCGGTCCCTCGACCCAGCCCAACGCGCGCCTGGCCATCTGCATGACCTACTACGATGATCCGGCGCTGGCGGGACAGTCCTTCCGTCCGGAAGTCTATCAGTCGGATCGCAACGGCGTCGCAGGGCTCGCGTTCACCCCGGGCACCATCGCGGTGGTGCTGGAAGGCACGGACCGCTGGCGTGAAGCCTACTTCGAACTGCCAGACATGAAGTTCCTCGGCGTGAACCAGGGACCGCAGGCGGCGGCCCGGTTCTTCGTCTCCGGGAAGATCTTCTTCTCCCGCGTGCGCTACGCCGTCATCCGGCCCTGCGGACCCTTCGCGAACGTCAATCGTCTCGTCGAATGCAAGCCGGTCCCGCTCGGCATCCAGCACGTCTCCGCTGGCAGCACGGTCAAGCTGACGTGGCCCGGTGAAGCGGAAGGCTGGGCCCTCGAATCGACAGGCAATCTGTCGTCGCCGAACTGGCAGCCCGTGACACAGGCACCCGTGCTCACGCTCAATCAATGGACCGTCTCGCTCAGCACGGCCACCGCGCCGCGCTTCTTCCGGTTGAAAAAGTAAACACGACCGGAACAACCTCACTTCGGCACAACGCGGGGCCGTCGCTGAAAAGCGGCGGCCCCGCAAACATTTCGGCCCATCGTTTCACCGCATCAGGGGTCTGCGACTGGCCCTGGCCACAGGCGATGGAAAGCGCGGCAGCCTCAGACCATTCGCACGCACCTCAGCCATCGGACCCGCTGCGAGCCGGAAACGTCTCTCGGTCTTCCCGTTATTGGCGCAGCGCGGCGACGCCACCGGGCAGCGCGTGGAGGCTTTCCACTTCGGCTGCGGTGAGCGCGCGGTTGAAGAACGCCAGCTCGTCGAACAGCCCCGTGTAATTCAACCCGAGCATGGCGAGCGCCTTGGATGGCTCCCACGAGAGAGTCTGCTCCCGCCCGGTCACGGTGCCCTGCAGCTTCCCATCGAGATAGAGCGCGGACACGCCGTCCTTTTTCCCGGTGTTGAAATTCGCGAACGTGAAGAGGACATGCGTCCACCGTTCCCGGGTGAAGGGCGGCCGGGCCACGGTCACCAGCGGCTTTTCTCCGAGGGGCATGGAATCGTAGTCGCGCCTGGCCGGATCCCACACGGCGCGGTCCGCAAACGTGCCGAGCCGGAAAAGGCGCGGGCGCTCGTCCTTGCTGAAGTCCACCCAGAACGAGGCGTCGTTCCATTCGCGCGGCGTGATTTGGATCGGATCGCAATAGCCGGGTTCGAGATCGGCGTCCGGGCTGAGCCGCAGCCAGAACGAAACCGTGCCGCTCCAGTTCGACTTCGCGTGCGTGAAATTCTTCTCGCTCTGGAAGAACACCATCTCGCGCGCCTTGCGATGGAACCGCAGCGCGTGGCCGACCTTGCCTTCACCCTGGGCAATGGAAACGACGCCATTCGTCGGCAGGCCCGGCGTGCCGGTGCGCGGCTGGTTCATGGAAGGCGCGTTGAACAGACGGCGGTCTCCGAGCCCGAAGTCGGCGTCCGGCCCGTGATCGAAGGAGGCGTGAAACGTGAGGGCTTCGCGCAGGGAACTGCCGGCGGCGGGCGCACTGTCCACCACGCCCAGCCCGCACAGGGCCAGAGCGAGTGACCAGGACAGCCGCGTGGAAACGTTTGTTGGGGACATCAGGGAAGAAATGCTTTTCATCGCGTGGTGAGGGTTCAATCGGTTCAGCGGAATTGAGCCTCGTCGTCCTCCATCCGTCCAGCCTTGATCAGAAGGTGTCGTCGTTTTGTTGGGCAAGCGTGTGCCCATGACCACAATCCAGTTGAGGCTGATCTGAGTCCGCTTCCCCGCTCCCTTGCTTCGTGAACTTCAGCCACTGAATCCGTTTGCCGTGGGCATCGTTGAAGCCGCGCATCGCTTGACTCTTCTTCAGGGAAATAGGCTTGAATTTCCAGCGGTTATTGCACCACGATATGGGATGGCTTTTATTCGTTTTCCTATGTCCAAGGCTCTGCTTTTCCTCGCCACAGTGATCTCCTTCATCGAACTCCCTCAAGGGGGATTGGCTGCCGTGATCAACTTCGATGACGCGGCGGACGGCGCGAACGTCAACACGCGGTATCCCGCCGTGACGTTCAACAATCCGGTCGTAGGGAACATTTTTGCGCGCAACGGTGCAGGATTCGCGTCCTCCTCGCCAAATGTCGTGTCCGTGTTCGGCACGGGCCTGGCCCTGTTCGATGCGCGGAGCGGAGCCGTGAACGGAGCTTTCACCACGCCGGTCGGAAGGGTGAGCATTGATGCCCGCCCCGTGGCACCGCCAGAATTCCTGGGCGCGCTGACGAAGAAGCCTTACTTCCAGGTGTTTGATACCGGCGGCGCCCTGATCGGCCAGGTTTATTACGCAGGCCCGCTGCCAACCACCGGCGGAGCGGCCGGCCCAGTGGAGACCCTCTCGTTTTCGTCCACGGCGAACAACATCGGGAAAGTGCGCTTTTCCGTGCAGCATCCGGGCAGTCCTCTAGTCTTGCCGCCCACTTACGGGATGTTCGACAACCTCCGGTTCGACCGCATTTTCTCGCTCGCTGCCAGCGCGGCGAACGGCGGTTCAGTCAGCGCCAGTTCCAATGCGCCCGCCTACACCGAAGGCACGGTGGTCACGCTTACGGCGACGCCGCAGCCCGGCTTCGTGTTTGCGAACTGGTCGGGTGACGCGAACGCCACGGTGAATCCGCTTCAGGTCACGATGAGCGCGAACAAGACGATCCTCGCGAATTTCGTCCTCGTCCCCGCCCTGCCTGCGCCGGAAGCGTCGCAATGCCTCGACTTCAATTCCGGCGCTCCCGCCGGCGTGCAGCTCTTCGGCGATGCGCAGGTGGATGCCGGGCGCTTGAAACTTCACACCGTGGGGCAGCCCAACGGCTACGGCATCGCCTACATCAATGACTTCAATGGCGGCGCGCCAGTCGCCGGTTTCCGCGCGACGTTCAAGGCCGCGCTCTTCGGCTCCACGTGTTGTGACGGCGGCTTCTCCCCGGCGGATGGTTTCAGCTTCAACCTCGTTCCTGCCGCCACGGTGCTGGCGAATCCCGGTTACGGCGAGCCAGCCGAAGAAGGTTCGACCAACGGCCTCGCCGTCACTTTCGACACTTGGGACAACGGTGGTGGCGAAGCGCCCGCCATCGAAGTGAAATGGCTCGGCGAGATCATCGCCTCTGCGCCGTTCCAATCCTCGCAAAGTCCGGCCGGCATCACCGACCCCGTCGCCGCCTCGCGCGATGTCGTCATCCATCTCGACCCCGACGGCACCATCGACATCAGCTACGGCGGCGTCACGGTGTTGAGCGACTTGCAGACGCCGTATCGCGCGTCGAAGATCGGCACGCCCAAGTGGGTGTTCGGAGCACGCGTCGGCGCAGCGAATGACAACCATTGGATTGACGACCTGTGCATCAGCACCGTTGCCGGCGGCAGACTGTGCAACGACTTCAATAACGGCGTCGCACCCGGCACCACTCTCTTCGGCAACGCACAGGTGGATGCCGGACGTTTGAAGCTCTACACCATCCCGCAGGATGGCGGTTTCGGCATCGCCTACTTCGATGACTTCAGCGGTGGACAATTCATCAAAGGCTTCCGCGCCACGTTCAAGGCCGCCCTCTTCGGCTCCACCTGTTGCGGAGGCGGTGCCTTCCCGGCGGATGGCTTCAGCTTCAACCTCGTGCCTGCCGCCACCGTCCGCAGCAATCCTGTTTACAACGAACCCGCAGAGGAAGGACTGGACGAAGGTCTCTCCATCAACTTCGACACCTGGGACAACGGCCCCATCTTCGAAGCCCCCGCCATCGAAGTGAAATGGCTCGGACAAATCATCGCCAGCGCACCGTTCCAATCCTCCCAAAGCCCGCTCGGCATCACCGACCCCGTCGCCGCCGAGCGCGACGTCGTCATCGAACTCAAGACCGACGGCAAAGTGAGCGTCACCTACGGCGGCACCCTCGTGCTGGACAACGTCCAGACACCCTACGACCCGGCGGCGATTCGCACCCCAAAGTGGGTCATGGGCGCGCGCGTCGGCGGGGCCAATGACAACACCTGGTTCGACGACCTCTGCATCGCCACCGTCACCACGCCCGGCGTGCAGATCCCCGGCCTCTACAACACCGGCGTGGACGCGGCAGGCAGGCCGCTCACGGAAGACGCCGCCGATCCGCACTACAGCCTGACGTTCGGCGGCACCACCGCCTACGTGGCCACCGAGGCGGGCGGCTTCCCCATTCCGCCGTGGCTTGGCACGAACTCCATGAGCGCGTGGATTTCCCCCTCGCTCGACACTGCGGGCTTGAGCGACGGATTGGGGACCTACAACTATTCCTATCGCACGACCTTCCTTCTCACCGGCATTAACCTCGCCACAGTGCGCCTCGCCGGACGCTGGGCCACGGACAACAACGGGGTGAACATCCTCATCAACGGCACCAGCACCGGGCAATCCAACACCAACCAGTTCGCCAGCTGGACGCCCTTCGTCATCAGCAATGGATTCGTCAATGGCGTCAACACCATCGACTTCGTGGTGAACAACGGCGGTCCCGGCTCACCTCCCGGCTCCGATCCCACCGGGTTGCGCGTCGAACTCTGGGGCTCGGCCCTGCTCGACTGCGCCGCCGTTCGCCCAGCACCGACGCTCAACATCGCGCGGCGTACGGAAAATGTTCTCCTCTCCTGGAACCAGCCGGGCTTTGTCCTTCAAGGCACGCGGAACGTCACCGGCCCGTGGCATGACCTCACCCGTGGCAGCAGCATCAACGGACGCGACCACACCGTCGCGCTGCCCTCGAACGGAGCGCACCGCTTCCTCCGCCTCCGCCTCGACTGCGAGTAACCAGGTTCTTCGCTGTTTACGGTGGAATAGAACCATCCCGCTGGCGAGTTCCGGCCCCGGCGGGGCCAATGAAGGTAGCCGGTGGGCAGGCTCGACCAACGGGAGAGCCGCACCCACCGGTCGAAAAGCCAAAACGTCCCGGCGCCCCGGCGGGGCGCATGAACAGAGGGGCGAACCCATGCGCCCCGCCAGGGCGCGGCTCGCCTCATCCTCGATCCGGTGGGTGCGCTTCGCTTCGCGCTGCTTCCCACCGGCTACCTTCATGCGCGCCTCCGGCGCGGCCTGCCATCTCCTATTCCCCCAACAAAACACCCGCGCACCGTTCACCGATGCGCGGGTTTGTTATTTAGTCCGTGTGAATCCGTGGCTGAACCACGTTCTCACGCCGCCAGCAGTTCGATCTCCTCGCTCGCCGGCGCGTCCCCGGCGGCGTTCGTCGCCACGATCAGCAGCTTCACCGTCGCGCCGCTCGGCACGTCCGTGAGCTGCGCGTCACTGTCATCCACCGTCGTGAACAGCACCGGGGCGGCATCCACGCCCACCACCTGCTTGTACACCTTGTAACTCGCCGCGCGGCTCGCGTCCTCCCAGTCCAGCACGATGATGCCGCCGGGCTGCGCCTCCGCCGTCAGCTCCTCCACCGCCTCCGGCACCCGCGGGTCGCCCGGAATGCGATCCATGAACTTCAACCAGCGCGGGTCCAGATTCTCCATCACCGACTCCAGCTCGTTCCACAGCGCGCGCAATTTCTTGAGCAACACCCGCAACGACTCCCGCCGGTTGTCCGCCGTCGTGCGGCGGTCCTCCGCGCAGTTCACCGTGCCCTGCACCCCCGTGAGCAACGCCGCGAGCACCGACTCCGCCTGGAGCGCCGTCACGTTGTACGCCGCGCCCTCGTGCGTGGGATGCGCCACCAGATACGACTTCATCATCAGCAGAGTGTTCGCGCGCTCCTCATCCACATCCGGCAGCGCCAGCGACGGCCCGGCGAAACCGCACTGCGGCCAGGCCTCGCTCCACGTCGGGCCGAAGCGCGGCTTCAGGAAATCCCGCGCCTTCTCGATGAACCCGTCCGCCGCCCCGCGCGCCGTGGTCAACGTGGCCGTGGCCGCCAGCTTGTCCGACTTCGCGGCCTGATACGTCACATTCTTCCCCACCGCATCGTCATACAGCCCCGCCAGCGCCAGCGCCGTCGTGTGCGTCACATTGAGCGTCGCGCCCAATTCGATTAACCCCGCAATCGACTTGCGGGCCAGCCTGAACAGAGATGTTATTTTCATCGTGAAACCAGACCAATGCAACACGCGTGCCAGCGGGCATCTGGGATTCATGATTTACGATGGATGATTGCCCCCCGCGCGCCCACGGCACTCCAGAAAAGCCGCTGGGAATTGAACCTCAACGAGATGCCACCCCGCCGCACCACGCCCGCCCGACCGCGACCTCAAATCATCAATCCTCAATCCTCCATCATAAATGTCCCCCGCCAGGACACCCCCCGCGCGAAACCGGGACACTGGAAAACTCCAGCGCACCCGATCCGATCCGATCTGATTCAATGGAGAATTCCAGCGGACGTGATCCGCCCCGCTCCGAACCGTTGAAACATTCCAACGCACCCGATCCGGCCCGGCCTGAACCGTTGGAAAACTCCAGCGCACCCGATCCGGCCCGATCCGTTTCAATAAAGTATTCCAACGGACCCGCTCCGAAACAAACCGGGACACTGGAATGCTCCAGAGGAGCAGACACGCCGCACCGGGCGGCGAAGCCCGTAGCGCAGACCTCCGGTCTGCCGTATCGGTGATTTCCAATCGGCAGAGTGTTCCCGGCCCAGCGGGCGTCCGCAGGTTGCAAACCTGCGATACGGCAGACCGGAGGTCTGCGCCACGCCTTCGGCACGGCGGACACCTATGAAATATCCGGGCTAATGGCGTCAGTCCTGCCCCCTCTGCGGCCTTCCCGTCCCTGTAGTTCCCTCACTCATCCAACGGACTCCGCACCCCGATGCCCGGCCGCTGCATCACATGCGTATAAATCTGCGTCGTCGCCACATCCTTGTGCCCCAAGAGCTCCTGCACCGTGCGGATATCATACCCATTCTCCAGCAAATGCGTCGCGAACGAATGCCGCAACGTGTGCGGCGTCACCGGCTTCACCAACCCCACCCGCCGCGCCGCCTCCTTCACCGCCCGCTGCACACTGTCCTCCGTGAGGTGATGCCGCCGCACCACCCCCGACTGCGGGTCCACCCCTCGCTGGCCCGCCGGGAACACATACTGCCAGCCCCATTCCTGGTTCGCCTGCGGATACTTGCGCGCCAGCGCGTCCGGCAGATGCACCCGCCCGAAGCCCGCCGCCAGATCATTTCCGTGCGTCACCCGCGCCCGCTCCAATTGCACCTGCAACTCCGGCCTCAACCTCTCCGGCAGCATCGTCACCCGGTCCTTGAAGCCCTTGCCATCCCGCACCATGATTTGACCCGCCGCGAAATCCACATCCTTCACCCGCAGCCGCACACACTCCATCACCCGCAAGCCCGTCCCATAAAGCAGCCGGACGATCAAGGAATGCTGCACCGCCACCGCCAGCAAAAGCTGCCGCACCTCCTGCTGCGTCAGCACCACCGGCAGGCGCGGCGGCCGGGTGGGGCGCTCGAACTCGGCGAGCTGCCCCAGCGGCCGGTGCAACACCTGCGCATAGAGAAACACCAGCGCATTGAGCGCCTGATTCTGCGTGGCCACCGCCACCGTCCGCTCCACCGCCAGATGCGTCAGGAAAGCATGCACCTCCCCATCGCCCAACTCCTTGGGATGCTTCTTCTGGTGGAACAAGATGAACTGGCGAATCCAGCCCCAATACGTCTCCTCCGTGCGCACCGAGTAATGTTTGAAACGCATCACCTCGCGCAACTGCTCACGCAGGCGCAGCTTGGGATTGGGCACCAAAAGGTCCGGACGCGGGCCGCGAACGGGCCGTCCCGGCCCTGCGGTGTTTGGGCTTGCAGAAGTCATGGCTCAAGGCCCAAGCTAACCCCATGGCCACCGCCAACAAAGGAATTTCCCGCTTCCCCGGCCAATATCCAATAGCGCCGCAGGCCTGCGGCTCACTACTCTGTTAGGCGGCAGTGAGCGCGCACGCGTCAAATCAAAACAAACATCGACCCCATGAAATCAAAACTACTCAGCCAAAGTACAGGCGTTCTCCTGCTGCTAGCAGCGGCATCGGGACAAGGAGGCCAGTTCTCATTCACGGCGGATTTTGCCACCCCGCCGAACCAAGCCAACACGCCCACCAATGTGTGGCAGTACTTCTACCGCATCGACATGACCAACCGCACAGGCGTTTACGAGCGTTTGCCAAATTACACCACATCCATTCAGGGTTCAGGTACTGAGGGATGGCGGGGCGAGGGCGACGGACCGCCGTACATTGGCAAACACACAGGCACTGATACGTATTTCACGTACATCGGTCTCGGCGAGGGGCACATCCACCCAGACAATGACCGGCGCGGCATCGGCATCGGCTTTCGAGCGCCCACCGACGGCGCTTATGAGGTGAGTGGCGCAGTGAGAGCTGCGTATGAAGTGAGTGGTTGTGGCAGCATCAACTGGTATCTCGACAAGGGTAGCGGCTCGAACGTACTGGCGTCTGGCAGTCATCTGCGTGGTGGAACCAACCACAACTTCTATTTTCCACGTCTGAATCTCGCGGCAGGTGAGTTTGTTTTCTTGATTGTTGACGACGACGGTCATTATTGGTGCGACTCTGCCGCTGTTGAATTTGTTGTCAGTCCAGCGACGCGGTTGCCGAATCTTGTCATTCAAACGAGCCTCACCGTTTACGGCCAAGTCGGACACATCTATCGTGTCGAGTACATCGACGCAATCGCCGCGATCAACACTTGGACACCGCTGACAAACATTACGCTCCGTGGCAGTTCTCAGTTTGTTTTGGATCCGACACCACCACCACCGCAATCGAGGCGCTATTATCGCGTAGTTGAGGTACCGTGATTACACAGCCGCCTAACAAAATCACTGGAGCGAACGCGGGCGGGCCACGTCAGTTGCCAGTGCGGACGCGCTGGGCCGCCCGCGTCGCTCAGTTCGGTCGTTAGGCATCATGTCACATGGCTGACCACATTTCATATAAAGACATTGCTAGGCGTCTAGGTATTGACCCGACGACAGTTCGCCGGCTTATCGAACGTTATGGTTCGCAGCTCGGCATTTCGGTTCAGAAAGGACGAGGCAATACCAGCAACGCCAAGTGGACGCATTATTTGTCTCGTGAGGACGCCGACCGTCTCGCCGCATTTTATGAGTCGCGAGGCGGGAAGCGTGACGAGCCGGCATCAGGAGATTTATTTCAGGCATTTGGCTTCTTCTACCTCATTCAACTGGTTCCTGAAGCTCTTCCAAATCGGATCAAGATTGGATACACGGACAGCTTGGAGAAGCGGCTGGCAGAGCACCAGACCGCAGCACCGACCGCGCGTATTCTCGCATCGTGGCCTTGCAAGCGTTCGTGGGATTACGCCGCAATGGATAGCATCACACGCGAGGGTTGCACTTGGGTGCTCAACGAGGTATTCGAGGGCGACCCGGAAGGATTTGTGAGTCGCGGGAATCAGTTTTTTGCTCTCATGCCAAAGACAGACAGTGACCGTGAGCTATCGCAGCATTCACCACTACAGAAAGCGCGATGATGCCTAACCATGCGCTGCAGCGAACGGCGGCGGGCCATCGCGGTTGCAATCGGCGCGTCTCGTGGCCGCCGTCGCTGAGCTTGATTCGTTAGGCGCTTCTACGCACATCTTGTAATCCGATGCTCGAACTCATATTTCTGAGTCCGCTTCTCGTAGTTGCTGTCAGCGCTCTCATTGCGCGTTTTGCAGTTCGGCGTCGTCCGTTTGCTGCTCGTAGCTGGGCCGTCGTCGCAACCCTCGCAGTCGGCGCTTTCTTCCTGCCGTTGGCGGTTGGCGTCTGGATTCCCGACTTTGTCGGAACGACCCGCACGCTTGCCAACGTTACCAGTTCCACAGGCTACTCCTTTCGCGTGGCGCAGGCGTGGAACTACTGCGACTTTTACACCACGACCTTCTATATCACCGCGCCAGATGGCAGCGTTACGGACGCTTACCTCGACGGCGACGACAGCAAGAGCTGGAGCGTGCCAATCGCGCTCGACGAAGCCAACCGTATCGCTACCGTCACTCTCGGCGGCGGACGCCAAAAAGTCATTTACTGGTGAACGCTTTTCTTCCAACAGCCGAAGCGCCTAACCATGCGCTGCAGCGCCTATGAAGGTTGTCAAGAGGGGCGTGGAGTTTGCGCCAGCTTTTTGTCAGTGAGTCGGGCGCTCGCGCGGAGCGCAACGCTAGTGAAGCGCAGTCGCGCGCGA
>Ga0163153_10003791_pt1 | contig 19780 bp, 15 predicted proteins | sample OliLakLV19MP6IB1_FD_148629 | JGI IMG/M metagenome (GOLD analysis project Ga0163153, IMG submission 148629) | Freshwater microbial mat bacterial communities from Lake Vanda, McMurdo Dry Valleys, Antarctica - Oligotrophic Lake LV.19.MP6.IB-1 | ecosystem: Environmental > Aquatic > Freshwater >... | reverse complement strand
CCGCAGGGTCTTGCGTTCCTCGTCCGAAAGCGTGATGGCCACCGCGACTCGCATGGTGCTGCTCCTGTATTGGAGCAGTACCCGCCAGCCGCACATATGTTGCATCAATATTGCAACACTACACTAGCACCTTCACCAACATGCGCTCCGGCGCGTACTCGAGCACCCTGTTCATGCAGCCCGAGGAGGAGATCGTCTACTCGACCGGCGATCTGGGGCGGCGCCTGCACACCATGTTCTGGATCCCCGGCGAGACGATCCTGACGCTCCCTGGCCGCTTCCAGATGCGCTATTGCCTTGACTGGGGCGGCGACGACCTGATCTACGACTTCGGACTGGGTGACTACGTGCCGTACGACGGCATCCTCGGGTCGGCGGGCTGGACGCAACCCGCGGCGAGCTGGGAGAACTTCGGCGGCGGCGTCACGGGCCGACCGGGCTGGGCCTGGTGGGCGACGGACGATGATGCGCCGCCCTACGACACGGGCGGAAACCCGTACGACGAGGCCAACGCGGCAGATGTGGAAGCGCTCGCGCGCATTGTGCGATCCGCGCAGACCTACTTCCGTCTCGAGGTTCGCACTCGCGCCATTGCTTCGGACCCCTGGGGCAACCACGACGCGGTTCAGGTGAACATCATGCAGCCCGAGATCCAGCTCGTGGCGAAGGACACCTGCGTCAACGAGACGGAGAATCTCTTCGTCAATGTTCGCATCGACAACACCGCCGAAGCGTGGATGGCGGGACTGCAGACGATCGTTAACTTCGACAACACGAGGCTGTCGTTCGTCGGCGCCACGGCACAGGGTCCATTCCCTCAGGTTGTCTTCGGCCCGATCCAGAGCGGCGCGACGATCCGCTTCGCCAACGGTGTTGGATTCGGTGATCCCGAGGTCAACCCTGTCGGCACCGTGACCGTCGCGACACTTGAGTTCCAACCGTTGGCGGGCTCGAGTGGATGCAGCATCAGCAACCTGGTCACCTTTGGTTCATGGAGTGGCTTCTTCACCGATTTGACCGATGACTCTGGCACGAGCATCCTCTTTGAGGAAGCGGCGATTGGCACAGTCACGATCGACCTCTTCGATCCAGTGCTCGTCACCGTGCCTGGCAATGTGACGACTCCATGCGACGCAGGCGAAACGTTCGCCACGGTTCCGGTGACGGCGCCGACGGCCACTGACAACCTGGCGTGCGGCAACCCGGTGGTGACGCTCTTGGTCACCTATCCCAACCTCGACACCAGTCCCACGCTTCCGGCCGGGAACGAGTACCCGATCGGCGTCACCACGCTGCAGTGGACGGCAACGGATGCCTGCGGCAACACCTCTACCGCAACGACCACCATTACGGTCAACAACACGCAAGTGGTCAATCTCGACATCACGCTGTCGGGTTTCGTGGGTGGCAGTCACTCGCGTAATGTCAGAGTGCGTTGGGGCACTGGCGTGTTGAACGCGGTGGTGTTGGTGCCGTTCACCGGCGCCAACGGCACAGCGACCGTAGTGATCGCCCCTGCCGGCAGCTATGGGTGCATCAGCGTCAAGGACGAACTGCACACGCTGACCGATGCGGTGACACCTGTGATCTCCATGGGTGACTACAACGTGACAGCGTTCCTGACCCAAGGCGACAGCAACAACGACAACAAGATCGACATTCTCGACTTCGGCTTGTTCGTTGGTGACTTCGGTCCTGCGGCAGTCAATGGCCGGAGCAACTTCAACGCGGATCTCGCCGTGACCAACGCCGACTTCGGCTACATCTCGGTCAGCTTCTTCACCGTTGGAGAGAGCTGCGGTGGCTATGCGACCGACTCCGCGCCACTGGCGGAGGTCTCGGTGCACGCGCTCAAGAAGATGGGACTGTCGAACCTGATTCGCGCAGACATCAACAACGATGGCTGGGTGAATGCAGACGACATCGCCCTGTTCCTGCAGGGTGGGAATCCCTGAGTGTGATTGACGGTGCCCGCTCCGCACGGGCGCCGTCGATCTGACGGTATCGACTCCGCGCGGTATCGGGTCGGCGGTGTGCACGCGAGCGCATGCAACCGCCGGCCCGGACCGCCCGAGAAGGAGAGGGACCCATGGAGTTCCGAATCTGCTCGTATGTAAGTAGCGCGGTCGTGATCGCTGCATGCGGTTCGATCGGTGCAGGCGCGTCGGCGCAGAACCCACTGATCGGAGTCGAGCTGGTGGGTCCGGCCGCGAATGTCGTGGTCGGCGACACGATCAATGTGAAGGTGCGACTTAAGCGCGAGATCATCGATTCGTTCCAGCCGATCGGGCATTCGTTCGCGGCGTTCGACATGGTCTTCGCGTGGAATCCCGCGCACCTCAAATTGCTAGGCCGGACTCAGGTGGGCGCCGTGCCGTTGCTGGCTTCGTACTTTCCGTCACCCGCGGTGGACTACACCGGGATCAATGAGGTGGTGCCCCCGCAGGACGGGGATGGGCTCTACTTCGCTCTTGCACCGTTGGGGAACCCCGTGCAGGTGTCAGAGCAGGGCGTGCTGGTCACGACTCTCCAGTTCAAGGTGCTGAGCGCCTTCGTGGAAACCTGGGTCGATGTGCTCCCGGAACTGACGGTCACCTTCACAGGTAAGACCGCCGTCTACGACGGCACCTTCGCCGGACTGGACATCACGGGGACACTCACCCATGCGCTCATCCGACAGATCGATCCATGCCCTTCGGATCTGGACGACGATGGTGTCGTCAACGGCGCGGATCTCGCGATCGTGCTCGGTGACTGGGGGACGGCGTCGCCGCTCTCCGATTTGAACCTTGACGGCATGGTGAACGGCGCCGACTTGGCGATCGTGCTCGGTGCCTGGGGGCTTTGTCCGGGGACTTCGTAGTTCGGGGCTGTGCTGCACAGAACTGGTGCTGACGCCCCATCAATTGAAGGTGTACTCATGATCATTGCATTCGATCAGACAGAAGCGCTTCGGTCCGTCGTCTCAGCAGCGGTGCTTGCGAGTTCGCTCGCATGTGCCGCGCTCGGTACGCCGCCGGCAACGATGGCGCTCGAGTCCGCGCCATGCACAGGTGTCAACGACTTGATCGTCGTTGATGTCGCCGTCGGACTCCAGGCCGATCCGTGGGTCGGTGGTCAGGCCTTGCTGTCCTACGACACGAATCGTCTTTTCCTCGTTGGCCCGCTCAGCGGTGATCCGATCTTCAACCTACCGATCTACTTCGCTTCGAATCCGATCCTTGGCGAGATCGATCTTGCGGCAGGCATTGCTCCCGGTGGTGGCAGCACCTTCGGTGATGTCGTGCTCGCGCGACTGGTCTTTTTCACACTCAAGGCTCCCACGCCGTGTCCGATCGGTGGGCTCGTCTCTTTCCGCAAGCATCCCGATTTTGAGACGCGGCTTTCGATGAGCGATGGCACGCCGATCTACCCGACACTGCAGGCGCTGGGACTGCTCTCGATCACGGATGGGCCGACGATCACGCCACCTCCCAATCAGAGTTGGCGACTTCCGTTGCTTTCCGGCTGCGTGACCGGCATGCTTCCCGGATTCGCAACCGCAGGCGCGCCGTGCGGTGGACCGCCGGTCATCACCTGGATCCGCAGCGACGGCGAGATCACGCTCGACGCGCCCTATCGGTTGATCGACTCGCCCATCACGATCGAGTGGACGGCGACCGACGATTGCGGCAATACCGACATCGCCGATCAGACGATCACCGTCACGGGTTGCCTTGGCGACCTGAATGGTGATCTGGTGGTGAATGGCGCCGACATCGCCGTGGTGCTTGGGTTCTGGGGACTGGGAATCAACTACATCGCGGATCTCAACTGCGATGGAACCGTCGACGGCGCCGATATCGCGATCCTGCTGGGCCACTGGGGACCCTGCTGAACGCCGGGGTCGTAGAGGTGACGCGGGGCGCTCTACAGTGCCCGCGTGAATTGCCCGGACGCGCGCCACGATCGACAGCAACGGCTCGACTGGATCGGCGAGGCCGGCCAGCAAGGACTGCGCGGCTCTCATGCGCTTGTCATCGGCTGCGGGGCGCTCGGTTCGGTTGAGGCCGAACTGCTTGTGCGCGCCGGCGTCGGCACGATCACGCTGGTCGATCGTGATGTCGTCGAATGGAGCAACCTGCAGCGTCAGTCGCTCTTCAGCGAGCGCGACGCGCGAGAGAGTGCACCGAAGGCGGAGGCAGCGAAGCGACGCCTGCGCGAGATCGATTCATCGCTGCGCATCCACGCGTGTGTGGAACATGTCGATGCGGAGAACCTCGGCGCGCTGGCGAAGGGCATCAATGTCATCGTCGATGGACTCGACAACGCACCGACGCGCTATCTCTTGAATGACTTCGCCGTGCGTGAGGGCCTGCCCTTCGTGCACGCAGCCGCGGTCGGCATGGAGGGGCGTTCGCTTACGGTTCTCCCGGGCCGATCGTGTCTTCGCTGTCTTTTCCCGACGGCACCGGCACCTGGTGCGCTGGGCACCTGCGACACAGTCGGCGTCTTCGGACCACTCGTGAGCATGGTCGGCGCGTTCGCGGCATCGCAGGCGATCCGCGTACTGGCCGGTCGCATTGATCTCGTCGCGCGCGGACTGTGGGCACTCGATCTCGAACGAAGCCGGACGATCACGCTCGGTGCCGAGCTGGCGCCAGACCCCGCGTGTCCGTGCTGCGGCGCAAGGCGATTCGAATGGCTCGACTGCCCGGGCGAAGATGCCGCGGTGCTCTGTGGCCGCAGGGCCGTGCAGATCGCGCCGCAACGCAAGGGCGGTGCGCTCCACTTGCTGGACGTCGATCTCGCGGCCGTGGCGCGTCGATTGGCAACACACGGAGAGTTCACCGAGCGCGACGGCGTGCTGCGCGGCACACTCAACGGTGTGCGCTCGCCTGACGGCGCCACCGTCGAGATCACGATGTTTCGAGATGGAAGGGCCATCATCGGCGGTTCGAGCGACCCAGATTTTGCGCGCGGTATCTACGACCGTTTCGTGGGTGCCTAGGCGCGATCTCTGCGCTCACGGTGCGATCGCGCTGACAACGGCGAGGGCGCGTGTACGATGGCGTTTCAACAAGGAGAACTCATGACCACCGCCACGCAGCCTCGTCTCGCATCGCTCATCGTTCCCTCGCTACGCATGTCGATCGGATATGCCGATCGCCTCGTGAAGGACATTGCCGCGGAGAAGTTCGCGCATCTGCCGGTCCCGAATGTGAATCACCCTGCGTGGTGTATCGGCCACCTCAGCCTTTACGCGGAGCGCGTTCTCGAACTCGTCGGTCGCGCGGATCTCGCGTCACCCGATCAGCGATTCGTGGAGCTCTTCAAGGCTGGCACGACATGCGTCGAGGGAAAGCCAGGCGACCCATCGAAGGCGGAGATCGTGAAGCGCTTCAACGAGCGATGGGAGCGCGTCGCGACGGTGCTTCCGGAGATCGGTGACGATCGCTTCTTTGAAGCCAACCCGATGGATGGACGCATGAAGGAACTGCTGCCGACGGTCGGCGCAGTCGTGATCTTCATGTGCGGTTCCCATCACATGATGCACATGGGACAAATCAGCACCTGGCGCCGGCTCATCGGAATGGGCGCCGCAGCATGACGGCCGGCGCCGCCCCTGGCGCCGAGCTCGTGAACTGGAGGTCGATATGTTCGGCACGCAACGGCGAAGGGCATTCGCTCTTCTGGTGACTGCAGCGGTGTTGGCGTTCGGTGGACTTCGACATGCGACCGCGCAGTCGCAGAGTTTTCCGCCCCCGCTCTCTACCGAGGCGCTCGAACGAGGTCTCGGGCGCTATGTGAAACCATCGCCTGAGTCGAGGGCGCGCATTCACGCGGCGCACGATCGCTACCTCAACGACTACCGCAGGCTTGAGTCGGCGGAACTCGAGGCATTTTCCAGCGAACGACCGCCGATGATGACCGGCGGCGACATGGGCCAGTGGATGCGCAAGTACGGACAACTGCGCAGCAGGATCATTGCGCTGGACGCGGGGCTGCTCGCCGAGATCGCACAATCGGTCGGTGATGACCAGCGACTTGGCGTGGAACGCGTGCGCTGGGTGCGCGAAGGCGAAGTGCTCTCCAGCGGCTTTCTGAGTGAGATCGGTTCGGCGTTCGGCCGGGGCTCGCGAGTCGATCTCGGCGATGTGCTCTACGGCGCATCGCTCACTGACGCGGATCTGCTTCGAATCGATCCGCAGTTGCGCGAACATCAGTCGCGATACCTCGCCATGCTCCGGAAAGTCTCGGAGGAGACCGAATCGCTCATCATGGAGTTGACCGATCGCATGCAGCGCGAAGGCCTCTGGGGCCAGGCGCTCATGGACGCGCAGAACGATCCGGAGGCGGCCGCCAAGATGTTCGAACGGATGAGGGTCATCATGAGCGACACCTTCGGAGGCATTGCCATCGCGAACGGGAGAGTCAGCGAAGTCAACCGTCGGTCGTTCCGCGATATCCGCGACCGCGTGTCGTTCGAAGGTCGCTTGAAGGTCTACCCGCGCTGGTTGGAGTCGGCGTATCCGTCGTTGGCCAGCCAATTCCCACAGGGACTCGTGCGATTTGCGCGCAACGCGCAGAGCATGCCCGGTGTTGAACCCGATGCTCAGCAGACGATCGAACGCTTGCTCGAAGAAGCGGTCGGCCGCGTGATCTCCTCGCTCGACAACGCAGAACAAATGGCCGACAAGGCGGCGGTCGACGCGATGATGATGCAATTCTCGCGCGAAGAGGGCGGCGCCTCGCGTGCCGAGATGTGGGAGACGATGCAGCGCACTCAACAGGAAGACGCCGAGTCGCGGCAGAAGATCGTGGCGTCGGCCATTGAGGCGATCAAGGCGCAGGTGCCGCCGGAGATTGCCGCCAAGCTCGGCGACGGCAATGCTCCAGAGCCTGCCGAAATCGCAGCTGGCCAACCACTTTCGGCACCAGTGTCCAGCGCCGAAGCAGAAGCCGCCGCCGCCGAGAGTCTTGAGGTCGAGGAAACGGTCTCCAATTGGGAGATCGGGCTTCCGCTCGACACATTCTCGACGCGCGTGCGGCCCTACAGCGTTGCTGAACTCAAGCGCTTTCTGGGCGCCATCCAGGCGCGCGACACGAAGACCACATTGGCGGAGTCGTTGCACGGCGACTACCTGGCGCAATTCAACGAAACCGTGGAACCACTGCGGCAAGCGCACCATGATGCGCGCGCCAAGATGCACGAGGTCACTGAGGGTGTTGGACGGCTCAACATGGCCAAGGCCGACGAGTCGTGGGACTCTCTGAACAGAATGGTGCAGGCAATGATGGCGGTCGATGCGACCTTCTTCGATGGTCTCGCGACGGCCGTCGGAGACGACCACGCCGACCGTGTGAAGTGCGAACGCCTGGGGCGAGTGACAGCCACGCTGGGGCGCGCCACGGCGCGAACCTGGGGATATGCGCCGAACAGCGAGCATCCCGTCGATGTGATCGCCATCGTGCGCGATGCGGATCTTTCCGGCGGCGATCGAGCGATCGTGCTGGCGGTCGTGGCACCGCACGCAGAGCGGCTGGCGGCGACTTCCAAGGCTGCATTCGATACCAGCTTGGACTCGGCGCGCAAGTTGGAGCGGCTGCAGTCAGAGCTCTTCACCTCGAACCTCGCAGGCGAAGACGGAGCTCGCGCGGCGCAGGAGTACCAGCGGCGATCGCAGCAGATCGTTGTGGGAACGAAGCCGGTGCTCGATGCTCGCGCCGCGGCACAGCGCGAGGTGCTCGACGCGGCGCTCGAGCGTCTGTCCGAGCCGAGTCGCCCGACACTTCAGCGAGCGTGGAACGCCGCCAGCTATCCGACTCTCTTCCGAGATCCGCGGTCGCTCTTCAGCACCTTCAAGAAGGCCGAGAGCATGAACGACCTGACGGATGCGCAACGGGACCAACTCGTGATCGCGCTCATGGAGTACCGCGACTCGTATGAACTCGCGAGCGATGCGCTGCTCGCTGCATCAGCGACGCCCGTTCCGCCGATGGAAGCGAACAACGCGGAGCACTGGCTGGCCGTGCAGACGCGTGAGCGCGCCATCGAGCGAATGAGATTCGAGCGCGATGAAACGACGGCGCGCGCAGCGTCCAAGCTGCGACTGATCCTCACGGCGGAGCAGCTCGAGCGGTTCCGCAATCTCACTGATCCCGCCACAACGAACACGAAGTCAAAGAGCCCCTGGTGAGTCGCGCGGCCCGCGCCCAGTGCGCCATGCCGCATCGCTAGACAGCGGCCTTGCCGGGAGCGCGCCGCCGCATCGCAACAGCAATCCATGCCACCGACGCATCTGCTCGCGCTCGACCAGGGAACCAGCAGTTCGCGCGCCATCGTCTTTGATGGCGAGGGTCGCGCCGTCGGATCGGCTCAGCGCGAGTTCGAGCAGTTCTTCCCGCAGCCGGGCTCCGTAGAACACGACGCGGACGAGATCTGGCGGACGCAATTGGAGACGGCGAAGGCCGCGATCGAGAAGGCGGGCGTGGGGGCCAGCGACATTGCGGCGATCGGCATCACGAACCAACGCGAGACCGTGGTGCTCTGGGAGCGATCGAGCGGACGACCCGTGGCGCGTGCGATCGTCTGGCAGGACCGGCGCACAGCGCCCGAGATCGAACGACTGCGCGCGGCCGGACATGAAGCGGATGTGACGGCACGCACGGGACTGCTGCTTGATCCCTACTTCTCGGCGACGAAGATCGCGTGGCTGCTCGACCATGTGCGCGGGGCGCGGGAGCGCGCCCTGCGCGGCGAACTCGCCGTCGGCACGATCGACGCGTGGCTCATCTGGAATCTCACGGGCGGGCGCGTGCATGCGACGGATGTGACCAATGCTTCGCGCACGATGCTCTGCGACATTCACCGCGCCGAGTGGGATGACGAACTGCTTTCGTTGTTCAAGGTGCCGCGCGAGATTCTGCCGACGATCGTCTCCAGCTCAGGTGTTGTTGCAGTGACCGATCGGTCGCTGCTTGGAGCCGAGATTCCAATCGCCGGAGTCGCCGGTGATCAACAGGCGGCGCTCTTCGGCCAGCTCTGCACGAAACCTGGCATGGCGAAATGCACCTATGGAACGGGCTGTTTCATGCTGGTGCACACTGGGCACACGCCGGTCATGAGTCGCTCGCGCCTGCTCACCACGATCGCGTGGCGTCGCGCGGACGGGCCGATCGAGTACGCGATCGAAGGCAGCGTCTTCACTGGCGGTAGCGCCATCCAGTGGCTGCGCGACGGACTCGGCATCATCGAGGAATCGGCGGAGGTGAATGATCTCGCCGCGAGTGTGCCTGACGCCGGCGGTGTGATGATGGTGCCCGCGTTCACCGGGCTCGGCGCGCCGCATTGGGACCCGAATGCGCGCGGAACCATCCTTGGACTCACGCGCGGTTCGACGAAGGCACACCTTGCACGCGCCATACTTGAGGCGATCGCGTTCCAAGTCGCCGATCTTCATGAGGCGATGGTGAAGGACCTGAGCAAGCCGTTCGCCGAATTGCGCGTCGATGGCGGCGCTTGTGCCAGCGACATGCTCATGCAGTTCCAGGCCGATCTGCTCGGCATTCGTGTGTCGCGGCCGAAAGCACTTGAGAGCACGGCGCGCGGTGCGGCGATGCTCGCGGGTCTTGGCATCGGCGTGTGGAAGGACTTTGCAGCGCTCACGGCGCAACGGCGCGTCGATCGCGAGTTCACTTCGTCGATGGATGCGCCGCAGCGAGCGTTGCGGATCGCCGAGTGGCGCCGCGCTGTGGAACGCGCCAAGGGCTGGGCGACGGAGTCGTCGGAGTCGCCAACGACCGTGAAGTCACCCACGAAACCGAACACATCGGAGACATCGAAGTGAACCCCTTGTGTGCCAGCACAGGAGACGGCTCGCCGTCTGCGCGTGTGCACCCGCTCGCAGCACGTGCGAACGACCTCGCCGCGCTCGAGTCGGAGATGTTCGATGTGCTCATCATCGGCGGCGGCGCGACGGGCCTCGGCAACGCAGTCGACGCTGCGTCGCGCGGCTACCGCACGGCACTCGTCGAGGCGCACGACCTTGCCAAGGGCACCAGCAGTCGTTCGACCAAACTCGTGCACGGCGGTGTGCGCTATCTGGAGCAGCTCGACATCGGATTGGTGCGCGAAGCGCTGCACGAGCGCGGCGTGATGTCGCAGAACGCGCCGCACATCGTTCACGATCTGCGCTTCGTGGTGCCGCGCTACTCCTGGTGGGAGGCTCCGTTCTACGGAGTCGGACTGAAGCTCTATGACGCGCTGGCGGGCAAGCTCAATCTTGCGCCGAGTCGACTGTTGTCGCGCGACGAGACGATCGAGGCGATCCCGAATGTGCAACGAGAGGGCCTGCTCGGCGGCGTGGCCTACACCGACGGGCAGTTCGATGATGCGCGCATGGCCGTGACGCTGGCGCTCACGGCGCGCGATCACGGCGCCGTCGTCGTCACCCGCTGCCGCGTGACCGGGCTGCTTCGCGACGATGGAGCATCAGCGGCCGCGCCTTCGGGTGCCGCAGCGGCGGGCAAGCAACACGAGAACGCTGCGGGCCGGGTCAGCGGCGTGACCGTCACTGACGAGGAAACGAAGCGCACGATCAAGGTGAGGGCGCGCGTCGTCATCAATGCCACCGGCATCTTCGCGGACGCGATCAGGCGCATGGAGTCGCCGCGCGCGACACCGGTGGTCGAGCCCGCGCAAGGCGTGCACTTGGTGCTGCCGCGCGAGTTCCAACCGAGCGCGAGCGCGATCATGGTGCCGCACACCGATGACGGCCGCGTGCTCTTCGTCATCCCGTGGCACGATCGCGTCATCGTCGGCACGACCGACACGCCGATGCGCGAGCCGTCGATCGAGCCGCGCGCACTCGAAGAGGAGATCGAGTTCATTCTGCGCAACGCGGTGCGCTATCTCGAGCGCGATCCGACGCGCGCCGATGTGCTCAGCGTCTTTGCGGGACAGCGTCCGCTCGTCCATGCCGTGCGGAATGGCGATCGCGACGACGGCGGAAGCGGGGGGAGCGGCGGTGCCGACGGAAACGGAGGTGGCGGCGGCGGGCGCCGCGCCGACTCGGCAGCGCCGGGCGCGGGTGCGGCACCGGTCGCATCGAAGTCGATCAGCCGCAACCACGAGATCTTCGTCGGTACCGGTGGCATGATCACGATCGTCGGCGGCAAGTGGACGACCTACCGGCGCATGGCGGAGGACACGATCGATCGCGCCATCGAGTGTGGCGTGCTCGATCATCGCGCGTGTCGCACGCATGACTTGCATCTGCGCGGCTGGCTCGCCCGCGCGGATCTTCCAAAAGACCCGGAGTGGTCGTTGGTGTACGGCACCGACATCGATCGCGTGCGCGCCGTGCTCGCTGAGCGGCCCGAATGGTCCGAACCGATGGATCCGCGATTGCCTTATCCGCTCGGCCTCGCCGCGTGGGCGGTCCGCGAAGAATCGGCGCTGCAACTCGAAGACGTGTTGGCGCGACGCACGCGGGCGCTGCTTCTCGATGCGCGAGCCGCCATGACCTGCGCCGAGCGCGTGGCGCGCGTGATGGCGTCCGAACTCGATCGCGACGAAGCTTGGATCGCCGACCAAGTCAACGATTTCGTGGCGCAGGCACGCGGCTATCTGGCCGCACCCGAGTCGGCAGCCGGCGCGCCGCGGGACTGATCGCGCGAAGGATGAGTAAGCTGCGCGCATGACCCCATTCGTGGGTGAGCTCGTCGGCACGGCACTGCTGGTCCTGCTCGGCAACGCCGTGAGTGCAAATCTTCTGCTCTCCCGCTCGAAGGGCGAGAACAACGGCCACGGCGCTTGGATGATGATGAGCACGGGGTGGGCGCTGGCGCTCTTTGTCGGCGCTGCGGTCGCGGCTGCGTCGAGCGGTGCGCATCTCAATCCCGCGATCTCGATCGGCTTCTGGCAGGCGGGCACGCTGCCAACAGCGTTGCTGCCGAGTTACCTCGGAGGGCAATTCCTCGGTGCCGCGATCGGTGCTGCGATGGTCTGGCTTGTCTATCTGCCGCACTGGGGTCGCACCGACGATCCCGGTCGCAAGCTCGCATGCTTCGCCACAACGCCCGCCGTGCGCGCACCGATCTCAAATCTCTTCAGCGAAGCGATCGGCACGTTCGTGCTCGTCTTCGGCCTGCTGCTCTTCAAGTCGGCGACGATCGCATCGGCGACAGGCGCGGCGCCCTCGGCGATCCAGGCGCTCGCGGCGGTGAACGTCGATCTCGGTGCGATCGGTGCCATTCCGATGGCGCTGCTCTTCTGGGCGATTGCGCTGGGACTCGGAGGAACGACCGGCGTTGGATTCAACCCGGCGCGCGACTTCGGACCGCGCCTGATTCATGCGCTCGCCCCGATCCCGGGCAAGGGCGCGAGTGATTGGAGTTACGCATGGGTGCCGATGATCGGTCCGCTCGTCGGTGGAGTGGCCGCTGCGTTCGTCGCGAAGGTCGTTCAGTTGTGAGTTGGTCGAGTGCCACGCGCGTAAGGCGCATCGTGCGCTTGGCGCGGGAACGCTCTGCGTGCGAACGCCCGACGCGCGGTGCGGTGGCGCTGTTTTCCATTCTGGCCGCGGCGTTGGTCGCGTCGTCCGCATCGGTCGCTTCGTTCCCGTCTCTTGCTTCGTCCGCCTCGGTGACCGCCTCGTCGCCAGCGCAAGCACCCGCGCAGGCGAAACCACCGCCATGGCCGGTGCTGCTCGGTCTTCGTGTCGCTGATCTCGAACACAAGATTCCGGTGATGGATCGCGTCGTGCTCGTGCCCGACGAAGCGACCTATCTCGACGAGATCTCGCGATGGACGACGACGGCGCAGTGGCCCGTGCTCATCGAAGATGAACGATTGACGCCGCTCTTCGTGCGCGGTTTCAAGCCTGCGCAGGTCTTCAGGCGAACGGATCGTGCGGCGCCATTGCCGGCCGATGGCAACTCACGACGCCGTGCACTTGAAGCCGCCGTCGCGAAAGTCTGGAGCGGTGGCGAGCCGCGCGCTTCGCCGGCGGCTGCATTTGCGGCGGCTGGACTCGTGCCACTCGGACTCGTCATCACCTCCACCGAAGACCCGGCGTGGCCCGCTGCCGTGGCGCTTGCCGCAGGTCGCGGGCAGTTGCTCGGGTTTCTCGATGGCAACTGGGGAACGGCGGCTGACACGCTGAACGCTGCGCGCTTCGAGCAGCTTTCGTCGGCCGTGACCGAGCTCTTCCGCAGCGCGCAGTTTCAGTACAGAGGCCTCGGCGACCAACTTGACGCGTGCACGATCTGCCGTTCGATTGCTGCGAAGTGCACGCCGGACCTTCCTCTCAATCAGCGTTTCGCCGCCGTGGGCGCTCCCGAAACCGACCCGAAGGATCCGCTCGCGGTGACCGATGTGCTCTGTCGCAATGGCAATGGCTCGCGGTATGCGCTCTGTGGTGCCATCTGGGGCGACGCGCCACGAAGCGCCTACGCAGCGATGTGCAGCCTCTTTCTGCCGCGCACCTCCGTCACCTTCATTAGCGCGTACGGCGAAATGGGCAACTTCGCGGAGTTCGGCATCGCATCGATCCAGGAGCGGCTCGAACCGGCAGGCTATCGCCTCAAACCGCGCATCGGTTCAGACGCGACGCTGCGCGCTTGGCAGCTTGCGGCGATGGGGGGATTCGAAGACGACGTGCTCTTCGTGAACTCAAGTGGCGACACGGACACCTTCCACCTCGGCATCCCGGGACAAACGCCGCCGGAGAATCAAGGCACCGGACTCGACATCCCGCTGCTGGCGAAGCCAATGGCATTGCAGATGGTGCACAGCTTCTCGCTGCACTCACTCGGCAATCCGTGGACGATCGGCGCGCGATGGCTGGATCACGGCGTCTACTCCTATGTCGGCTCGGTGCAGGAGCCGTTCCTGCCCGCGTTCATCCCTCCGCGCGGAGTGATGGAACGACTCGCGAGTTTCGTTCCCTTCCTGGTTGCGGCTCGACACTGGGATGGACCGCTCTCCGTTCCGTGGCGCATCGCGACCTTCGGTGATCCATTGATGCTCGTGCCTCCGCCCGTCCAGCCCGTGCGCGTGCGGCTTCCGGCCACGACTGCGGAACCATCGTCAGCGTCGGGAAACGGACGCTCGCTCGAGGCGCTGCGCGACTCGGCAACGGAGATGCTGCGCGCCTGTCAAACGGATCCGACACCCGAGTCGTTTCGCCGCGCCTTCCGTGAACTCGACAAATTGGGCGATGACACGATCCCCGTCAAGCTGTGGGCGATCGCGTCACAGCGCGGCGTGCGCGACGGCGCGGCTCGGGCGGCGCTCGGTGCGCTGTTTCGCGCGCGAGATGTCGACGCGTTCCTTGACGCGTTCCGCGCCGTGAGTGACCCTGATGGGGAGGCACGCGACATGCTCTGGGGCCTGATGACACCGCGTTTCCAATCGCTCGACTCGGTTGCGGTTGTTGACTTGCTCGCCAACAACTCGCGGGCGTTCAGAACCGACTTGGACTTGATCCGTCTGGCGCCGGCCGTGGCGCGGCTTCGCAGTCGAGAGGCGGCGCGAAGCATGTTGCTGGAAGCCTCTGCACGGGCAACGAACGCGATCGCGCAGCAGGCACTTCGTGAGGCGGCAACGGAGTACTAGCCCGGATTATTCATGGCGTCGTGCCCGTTCACATCGTTTTCGCTGGAAATCGTCGTCGGATTCGCTACAACGCGGGGCCTTCCCGTTTCAGCACTCTGCTTTTGACTACGCGCGGCTATCCCCGTGTTTCGCGTGTTTTCCCGAGATCGTGAATAATCCGGGCTAGCGCGTGCCATGACACTCTCGGCGAGACTCAGCTCTGCCTCGCAGCGCGCAAGCGCGTGCCGACCTGCTCGGCGGTCGGAACGCCGCCCGGATAGACGCGGCATCCGGCGCTGGGTGCCTCGGGAGTTGGCATGCCGAAGAGATCGTGCCCTCCGAGAAGGGCCGTCGGCGCGGGATAGCCGCGCCGAAGGTCGTTGATGGGCAACTTCTCCTGATCGACATAGAGAATGTCAAATCCGCCGACCTGCCGCGCAGCGGCCTCGACGCTACTCAGAAAGCCGGCCGTGTTCGGGCAACCCTCGAATCCAAGCACCTCAATCGTCATGGGACCAACCTCTGAAGCGGTGGGTGAGGATCGGCAACCGGCGACAGTCGTCACCCCTGCGAGCGCAAGGCAGATGAGTAACGCGGCTCGCACTGCAACATCCTAGTCGGCGGACCACTCACCTGTTGCACTTGCCGTTGGGGCCAAGAGGCTTGGCAACGCACGACTCACGCTCACTTCAGGCGCAAACAGCGACTCTGCAGCGTCCCTCGACTGCTGAGCTCAGCTGCTGGGGCCCCGAGGGGGAAGGGTCACACCTTCCGGTACCGCCCCTTGAATCCGCGAGAGCCGTTGCTCTTGAGCACGGGAGCATGCTTCTTGCCGCCGAAGGAGAAGCCTTCGGTCACGCGCTTCCATGCTGCGGCGCTCTTGTCGATGTTCAGACCAGCGGCCTTGAGAATCTCGGCCTTCGTCTTCCAATCAGACGGAGCCTTGGCGGTGAGTGCCTTGTACATCTTGTCCACATCGGCGGTGGAAGTGCGGAAGCGCTTGCCACCTGACTTGGGCGCGGCCTTCGGTGCTGCGGACTTCGGCGCACTTGCCGTCGGCATCGCGTTCTTGCGCGGACGACCTGGGCCGCGTGTGCTGGCGCCGAGCAGCGTGGCGATCTCCGCCGTTCCTTGACGCAGTGACTTGATCTCGATCATCAGCGACGCGTGAGCCTTGCGGAGACGCTCGAGTTCACGGCTGTCGGCAACGAGGGAACGGACTTTGGCAGCGAGGGTTGATGTTGATGGCATGGAGGTAATGCTACAGGCAAATCGCAAAGTGCGGGCGCAGTCTTCTTCGAGCTGCGTACTGGTGGGCAAGCGCCGTAGCCACCAAGTCCATTGCACCGGCAGGTCAGGGAGTCGTTCCGGCGTCCCCGTCGCGTCGCCGACCTTCGCGCACCTGCGTCAGGAATCGCTCCCGCACCTTTGTCGGCTCGAAGCAGAGCGACTCATCGCATGCGACGACCACCGGAGCCGCGGTGCCCTGGGGCACTGCACACGATTCCGCGAGTTCGCATGCCTTCGCGAGCATCGCCATGGCACCGATGAAGGTCGGATGCAGTCGATCGCGCTGGAGCAATGCGCCGTCCCCTTTCTTGCTCCAGACGCGCCCGCGGATGGTGAGCGGTTCGCCTCGATCGAGTATGGGCGTCAGAGTCGAGAGGTGAAGCACGCGCACATTCGTCCGCGTTGACGCCCACTTCGCGAGTCGTGCATTGAGTGTGGTCAGCGTCTCGGCCGCAGGCATCTGGCTGGCGCTCAGCATCTTTCCGACCGCGTCCTTCATGTCGGGGAAGTCGCCGACAACTACCGGAACGCCGGTCGTGGCGACGCGATCGAGTTGCGCCAAGCCGACTTCGAGCAGTGCCAGTCGCTCATCTTCATTTCGAAGCGGCTTGCCCTCTGCGTTGATCGCGCCATAGCCGTACCAAAAGAGAAAGTCGACGGCGATGACGCAGGTGGGCTTGAAGCGCAGCACGCGGTCGACTTCGCTGCGCCCGGTGCCGAGCGGATCCATGAAGAAGAACATCGTGCCGTATCGGCTAAGCAGCGACGGTCGCAAGCACGCGGCGCGGAAGACATCGCCGAGGTCGGCACCGTGAATCTCTCGCGAGACTCCATCTTCGGCCACCGCATCGACGCGCACACCGAATCCGGCCGTGGCGCTCGCACCGATGAGTCCCACGCGATCGAAGATCGAAACCGTCGGCGGTGCCGTATCAGGTCGACTCTGCGTGGCACCACTTGGTGTCGCACCACTCTGAGTCGGATGGGTCTGCGTCGACTCGCCGGTCGTCGCTCCGCCCGGCGTCGTTCCATCGGTGTTGCTGCACGCAACCGCTGGCACTGCAAAGAGGAAGAGCGCAAGCAGGAAGCGAAGCGTCGTTGCAGGACGAAGGGTGCTCCAACGAGCCGAATGGAAGCGATCGCTCATGATCGCCGAGTCTATCGAGCGGCGCCGCGCGCCAATGCTGGAACCTCGATGCCCAGCGCCTCGGCCATCGTTCGTCCGATGTCGGCGGGGCTCTCGGAGACGCTGACTCCGCACGCACGCAGCGCATCGATCTTCGCCTGCGCCGTGTCATCGGCGCCGCCGATGATGGCACCGGCGTGACCCATGCGCTTCCCGGGAGGCGCCGTGCGCCCGGCGATGAACGCCACGGTCGGTTTGCGCATGTGCGCCTTGATCCATTGACCTGCGAGCGTCTCGTCGTTGCCGCCGATCTCGCCGATCATCACCACGCCGTGTGTTTCCTGATCAGCGTTGAACATCTCCAGCACTTCGATGAATCCCAGTCCGCGCACCGGATCGCCACCGATGCCGACGCAGGTGCTCTGTCCAATGCCAAGTGAGGAAGTCTGCCACACCGCTTCATAGGTCAGCGTTCCCGAACGACTGACGATGCCGACGGCGCGACCGCTCGCCGCGTCCACGCGATGCGTGTGGATGTAACCCGGCATGATGCCGATCTTGCAGCCGCCTTCGAAGCGCATCTCTCCAGCGCTGCGCATACGCCGACCCGGCGTGATCACACCCGGGCAATTGGGACCAATGAGTTTCACCTGCGGATACTCATGATCGAGCAGTGCCCGCGTGCGGATCATGTCCTGCACCGGCACGCCCTCGGTGATGGCGCAGATCACAGCGATGCCCGCGTCCGCCGCTTCGAGAATCGCGTCGGCCGCACCTGCGGGTGGAACGAAGATCATCGTCGCGGTGGCGCCGGTTTCGCGCACCGCATCGCGCACGGTGTTGAACACCGGCAGGCCGTTCGCATCGCGCGTGCCGCCCTTGCCGGGCGTGGTGCCGCCGACGAGCTGCGTGCCGTACTCAAGGCAGCTCTTCGTGTGAAAGGCGCCGGTTGAGCCGGTGATGCCCTGACAGATGACGCGTGTTGCACCGTCGATGAGGATCGACATAGGGGGCGAGAGAGTAGCAGCATCCGCTACGATCCGCGCATGATCGACGATCACGCGACGCACGCATCGAGCAGCTCAGCGCCGTCACGGGATGATGCGGACGCGCCGATGCCCGGCGATGCGATGGACGAGTCGAAGCACGATTCGGCCACGGTCGCTCGCGGCGCGAGCGGCCTCACCTATGCCGAAGCGGGCGTCGACATCGACGCGGGCGATGAAGTCGTCGACCTCATCAAGCCGATGCTGCGGCGCACGCACGGTCCGCGCGTGCTGGGCCGTCACGGCGCGTTCGCGGGCATGTTTCGGCTCGACTTCAACGAAAAGCTCTTCAAGCGAAACTATCGCGAGCCGGTGCTCGTGGCGTGCACGGACGGTGTCGGCACAAAGGTGTTGCTTGCGGCGGAGCAGGGCATCTACCACACGGTCGGCATCGACTGTGTGGCGATGAATGTCAACGACCTCATTGTGCAGGGCGCGGAGCCGCTCTTCTTTCTTGATTACCTGGGGTTGAGTCGCGTCAAGCCGGCGGAGACCGCGTCGATCATCGACGGCGTAGCGCGCGGTTGCGAGATCGCCGGTTGTGCGCTCATCGGCGGCGAGTGTGCGGAAATGCCCGCGATCTACAAGCCCGGCGACTTCGACATTGCAGGCTTTGCCGTCGGCGTGGTGGAGCTCGATCGCGCCATGGACTCGACGCGCGTGCGCAAGGGTGATGTCGTGATCGGCCTTGCGTCGAGCGGCATTCACAGCAACGGGTACTCGCTGGTGCGCCGGATCGTGAAGGACGCAAGGCTCGATCTCAACGCGCGCGAGCCCGAGTTCGCCATGACACGCGTGTCGTGGCGCGACACCGATGGTCCACCGCGCCTCATCGATGTCTTGCTCGAGCCGACGCGCATCTATGCGAAGCCGATCGTGAAGCTGCTCAACACCTACAAGCGCAAGAAGGTTGTCTCGGGCATGGCGCACATCACGGGTGGAGGGTTGCCCGGCAATCTCTGCCGCGCACTCGGCGACGATACCGACGCGGTGCTCGATCGCACTGCATGGGAGGTGCCGCCGGTGCTCCGCTATCTGCAGAAGCACGGTGGTGTGGCGGAAGACGAGATGTGGCGCGTCTTCAATATGGGCGTCGGCTACACGCTGATTGTGCGACCCAACTTCGTTGAGGGTGTGCTCAAGAAACTGCGCAAGTACGGTGAGACGGCCTTCGTCTGCGGCACGATCGAGAAGGGCACCGGGCAAGTGCGGATCTGATCCGCGCGGCAGGTGGTGCGGTGTTGACGCGTGAGTGGTGGTGCGGGCCTGGAACGCCGTGAGCACCAAGCAACAGTCTCTTTCGGGATCGGTTATTGACTGGAGCGCCGGACCTGCTAGCGTTTCTCCTGAGGCGCTCGATCGGGGGACCGTCGACCACCTCTCTCGGGATCCGGTCGGAGAGGCACCCTGCCCGTCTCCGCTCGAACTTGTAGAGGCTCTTGGCTTCGAGTTTTTTGCGGAGTTCGCAACATGGCTCGAGGGGCTTGACGAGGAGGAAGCAGCGTCGGTATTTGATTAGCGGGTCAAGCGAGGCGTAGCCGCGGCCGCTCGCCGCGCAGGAGCCGACTGATAAACGTCAGGGAATCGCGATGCTGCTGAGCGCACGTCCGGAGCACCGACTGCGCCTGCGCCCCCGCGTCCGTGCGGCTCCCGCCCCACACCTTCCGATTCACCACCAGGGGCCGGATCGCCTGCTCCGCGCGGTAGTTCGTCGCGTCCAGGCCCACGTGCGCCGGT
>Ga0163153_10003790_pt1 | contig 19789 bp, 17 predicted proteins | sample OliLakLV19MP6IB1_FD_148629 | JGI IMG/M metagenome (GOLD analysis project Ga0163153, IMG submission 148629) | Freshwater microbial mat bacterial communities from Lake Vanda, McMurdo Dry Valleys, Antarctica - Oligotrophic Lake LV.19.MP6.IB-1 | ecosystem: Environmental > Aquatic > Freshwater >... | reverse complement strand
ACTATGATGAACCGCATCCCTACTTTGGTCAGAAGGTAGCGGTGATTGGTGCAGCCAACTCAGCCGTTGATGTTGCGTTGGAAACCTGGCGGAAAGGAGCCGAGGTTACCATGATTATTCGCGAGGATGCCATCCGCGAAAGCGTAAAGTATTGGGTGAAACCTGATATTGAAAACCGCATCAAAGAGGGCTCTGTAAAAGCGTTTTTCAATTCAGAAATATTTCGGATTACACCCAACACCATTGAAATAAAAACTCCGGCAGGAAATAAAATACTAGAAAATGATTTTGTGTTGGCGATGACGGGCTATCAACCTCCTTTTGATTTCATGAAGTCGATGGGTATCACTTTTCATAAAGACGAATATCACACTCCGGTATACAGTGAAGAAACCATGCAAACCAACGTTACAAATTTATATTTGGCAGGCGTTGTTTGTGGAGGACTTAAAACAAATAAATGGTTCATTGAAAACTCCAGAGTTCATGCGGAGATCATCATCCATGATTTAAAGGGGAAAATGACAACAAAATAAAAGTGCACCTGTCGTAGCACTCTTGATGAAATATTTTGAGTCGATTATAGCGCGTTAGCAGTAATTGTAATATAAAAATTGAATTTCACAGAAAATGCCACCGGTGTTTTAGAGAGAGTGCCATTCATCAATATCATTTCTTGTTTGTCTTCGAGAAGTTTTGAGGCCAGTTCGTTAAATCCAGCCGTATCGGATGTTAGTTCGGTTTCAGCCGTGTTGGTAAGGTTCGCAGAGGCGGCTGAGGCAATTGTTTTTCCGGTTGAAGAAACCTTAAGCGCTCCGTTAGTAAAAATTACCGTGTTGGGATTTGCACCCGGAGAAATTGTGTAGGTGACTTTATTCACTTTGAATTCTTTGATTTTGCTGGCATACTTGGCTACTTCAGAATTGGCTGTAGCATCTAAAAGTTGCGTGTCTGAATAAGCCATTCCACCAGGGCTGTCGGCATTTTCATCAATTAAAAAGGTAAGCGGAACTGTAACATTGAAGGAAACATCATCGGCCTTATCAAGAAGATTGCATGAAGAGAATGTGCCAAAGGTAATTAGCAACAGAACGGAAATAAATGATTTCGTTTTCATAATGGTATGAGTGTAATGGATAGTAAAACCCTTTCAAAAACACTTTATAGTATACAAGTTAAGAATTTGCGAATAGAAGAAGTATGATTTTTATCAAATTTATTCAATCGAAATAAAAATGAATTGAGGTATTCGATTTTACATCAGATCAGTTTTTAGCACTAAAATCGATTCCCATTTTAAGCCCAAAAAAGAAATTTCTCCTAAAAGCCGCATTGTAATACCTGCCGCCTGCAGCATTCAAATCATTTCCGAGACTATATGTTTCATCCAACAAGTTATCAGCGCCTGCAAATAATTCAAAGGGGTGTTTATTACTCAATTGATTTTTGTACCCGGCCTTTGCACCCACTAATGTGTAAGCTTTTGCAAACACAGCGTTAGCATCGTTTAAAGGAATCTCTGAGGTATAGTTTGCAGTGAGAGTAAGATAAAATCCCTTTGCGAAAACAAAGTCAGCTCCCCCGGTAATGACTTCTTTTGGTGTGCCTGTTAATTGATTACCCGAAAAGGAGACATTGTCTTTTACGTAATCCTTAAATTCATACTGATTTAAGGTTATGCCACTCCATAATTTAAAAGATGAAAGTATCGAGCTGGAAATATCAGGTTGCCAGTTGAACAACACCTCCAACCCATTTTGATTGGTAGCGCCCGCGTTTACAAAGTAATCGGCACCATCCTCATCCCTTCGTACCACAATGGTTTCATCCAACACAAAATGATACAGCGCCATATCTACAAAGAACTTCCGGTTGGCAAAATATCCTTTTCCTCCAATTTCAATTTGTGTTCCTTTTTCAGGCCGAAGAGTTGTGTTGAAAACACCATTGGAAGGTCGCACCTCCGCTAATGTAGGAGGAGAAAATCCCCAACTCATATTTCCGTAAAGTGAAAAAGCTTCGTTGATTTTTCTTAACAACGCAACACGGGGAGTAATTACCGGGTTATAATTTACTTCTTGCTCCAATGCCGGTGCGCGATTCAGTTGCAACAAGTTATAGCTTACCCAATTTACGCTTAACCCTCCTGTCATTATCCAGTTCTCTTTACTCATTTCGCCTTGCCCGAAAACATTATACTGAAGAGTTCTTATTTCCTCATCGCTTTGTAGCAGACCAGGGTATCCACCCAGGTTCTGATAATTTTTTACAGGGGAATAGCCATGCTGAAATTCGCCTCCGCCCTGAAACGTTGCTTTCCACCCTTTTATTAAAAAGGAAAAATCAGTAACCGTTCGTGCTCCAAAATTTTGCTCAAGCCTGCGCTCATAATTACGGATAGCGGAATTGTTGAATTGAACAAAGTTGCCGTATACACCCGTGCGATTATGAATCTTTTTGGTGAAATGATATTGATGGGATACTCCTGTATAAAATGACCGGAGTGAAACGCCCGCTTGTTGTGCTACCGCTCCGGGCTGTGTACCCGCTGCCGGGCGTGCCTGCCTGGGGTTAGCCTTATACTCTGCTTCGTTAAGTCCACCAGGAGTTTGATAGTATAAATCGGTATAGAAAATCGCGGTTTCTAATTCTTCCTTGTCGGAGAACGAAAATCGAAATGTACTATTGAGTTGGTCGCGCACCATGCGGGTTTGCTCACGATACCCATCGGATTGCTGATGCTGGTACCCCACATAATGACTGGTATTTTTATTTCCTTGAGATAAGGAGAGTTGATAGTTCTTCAACCCATAACTTCCGCTCATCCAGGAGGCAGAAACTAAACTTTCATTTTCAGGTCGTGGTGACTTTAGTAATAAAACACCCCCGGTTCCTGCACCATAAAGACTTGAGCCAGGACCTTTAATTATTTCAATCTGGTTGATGGCGTTCGCATCCAACTGGTTGAGATAGGTATTTCCTCCCGGATCTGTAAGGGGGAGTTCGTTCCAATAGGCTTTCACATTGCGCACCCCAAAAGGGGAGCGAAGCGAACTGCCCCGAATAGAAAAGCGATAGCTGCCTGGCGAGCGTTCTTCCATACGTATGCCCGGAAGATTATTGAGTGCGGAAACCAGTGATGTGTTGCTGAATCGCTGTAAGTCAGAGTTCATCACCAGTCCAACAGAAGCCGGAACTTGTAATATCGGACGATTGGCTTCGTAGGAGCGAATGGTTACCTCCTCAAGAATTTTTACTGAATCGGTTTTCTGTGCATAGAGCCAGAAGCCCGGAAAGAAAATGAGTGTTGTTATAAGTGCCTTCATCAGAAAAAATAAGTAAGCGGGATAATAGTATGAACGAATAAGATAAGCAATTGAAGCCGATCAATAAGCAGTAAGAACATCCTCGAGGGATTTTGTGCCGTCAAAAAAACCAAGCATTTTCATAAGCACACGATCCACCAGTGTATCCGGACAAGAAGCTCCGCTGGTCAGCACAATTCGCAAGGGTCTCTTCTCCGGCAGAAATTCATAGGTCACTACTTTTTGTTTTTTATTATAATTGAAGTGATGAATCTCTGATGGAGATTTTATTTCATTTTCTGAATTGATAAAAAAGGTAGGAAATTTTCGCTCACAAAGATCAACAATGTGTGATGTGTTGGAGCTGTTGTATCCCCCCACCACTATGGCCAGGTCTGCCCCCGATTCCAAAAGTTGGTACGTGGAGCTTTGGTTATCGTTGGTGGCATAACAAAGCGTGTCGCGGGTGTCGGCAAAATGTTCTTTCAGACTTTTTTCTCCATATTTAGAAATCATGAGTTGACGGAAGAAGTCTGCAATTCCCTGAGTTTCACTTGCTAACATGGTCGTTTGATTAACCACCCCCACACGCTGAAGGTGTAAATGCGGATCGAATCCCGGAGAAAATTTACCGGCAAACTCTTCGAAAAACTCTGAACGGGTTTTGCTGCCTAGCAGATAGTTTGCGAGTTGTTGAGCTTCACCCATATCCCTGACAATTACCGATGGGCCGTAGTGGTTGCTATGAGAAAAGGTTGCCTTTGTTTCTTCGTGTTTTGGTTTGCCGTGGATAATAATGGTGTAATTTTCTTTTCCGAGTTTCTCAGCACGATTCCACACCTTTTCTACGAAGGGACATGTTGTATTATACTTCTGTACCTCTACTCCTTTATCGAGCAGTAAATTTTCAATTTCCAGTGTGGTGCCAAACGCAGGAATTATAACAACATCATCCCGACTGATGTTATCCCAGGGAATAAACTGAGATCCATCAGTATCCATGATGAATTTTATGCCGCGACTTTCCAGATCATTATTTACTTCCTGATTGTGGATCATCTGGCTAAGTAGATATACTTTTTTGCCAGGATTTTCTTCGATTGCGCGATAGCTTATTTCAATGGCATTCTCCACTCCGTAACAAAAACCAAAGTGACGGGCAAGCACAAATTGCACTGGGCCAAAGTCCAAAAGAGTGGGGAGGAAATCCTGTTTGCGTAGATCTTTTACTCTGCGCGATTCCTTTATTCTTCCTGTTATGGAAGACCTGTAATATGCCGGTATTTGGAATTTTTTGATAGCTAAGGATTTATATTCCTAACCGCAAAGGTAATCGGATTGTTCTGTACTTATGAATAGGGTCTAAAAAAACAAAGCCCCGATTTTGCCGGGGCTTTGCGTTATGCTGCTTTTGATAATTTGTCTTCTTTGACTTTATTCGTTCGGATTTCTTTGGCTTGTAGATCAAACCATTTTACTTCTACCAAATTTGACTTCAGGTACTTCAGTACTTCCATCACTTTACCATCTACTTTGCTGCGAACGCGTTCGCCTTTCTTAAATAGTTTTCTCATTCAGTTTAGAATTAAGTTTTACATGCGCAATGCGAATATATACTCTCTGGGATAATCTTCATACACTCCGGCAATAGTTATTAAGTCTCCGGCTTTCTTTTTATTTAAAATTTCATCTACTTCTTTCACAGATTTAACAATGACGTCATCAATGTGAGTGATTATGAAACCTTCTTTTATATCGGTATAGCGCTTTATCTTTCCATTGCTGAGGGAAGACACTTTAACACCCCCTGCAAGATCCATTCTTTTCAGGACTTTACTGTCTACATCTTCCAGATCCCATCCAAGAGTAGCCGCTTCAATTTTTTCCGCTCGCTTCACAGCAGTCGTTTTTCCTTCACGGTTTTTTAGGGTAACGGGAATGACCACTGTTTTTCCCTGACGATTTACAGTTACCTCAATTTTATCGCCTGGTCTTTTGCGACCCACATATTCGATGAGTGCGGAACTTGACTTGATGGCGGTCTCGTCTAGCTTTATCACCACATCACCTTCTTTTATTCCGGCTGCTTTAGCCGCACTGATGTCAGAAGCCTCTCCAAATCCGGCAACAAAGGCTCCCTCATTCACTGCAAGTTCATTTTCTTTTGCCAGGTCGCTGGTTACATTACGAATTTCAATGCCTAGCCAACCACGCTGCACCGTACCAAAGGCAATCAGGTCTTCAGTGATCTTGCTTACGATATTGGAAGGTACTGCGAAGCCATAGCCTGAATATGAGCCGGTAGGGCTGGCAATTGCCGTATTGATTCCAAGCAGTCCACCATTAATATCTACCAATGCCCCTCCACTGTTTCCGGGATTAATAGCAGCATCAGTTTGAATAAAGGATTCTATCGCTGTGCGGGCACCCGGTTGACCGTTAATGCCCGGGTTGCCTGAGTTGATAATGTTTATGTCTCTTCCCTTGGCACTAATTATTCCGGCTGTAACGGTTGAGTTCAAATTAAATGGATTTCCAACGGCCAACACCCATTGGCCCACTTTCGAATTATCCGAATTTACAAAGGATAGATAAGGGAGATCTTTCTCGTTGATCTTAATGACTGCCAGGTCGGTATCCGGATCGGTACCAACTACTTCGGCATTCACCTCGCGGTTATCATAAAGAGTAACCCGAACCATGTCTGCATTGTCAACAACGTGATTGTTGGTTACTATATATCCGTCTTTATTAATGATTACACCTGAGCCAGTACTTTGGCTGGGGCCCATGCTCTCAGGCCCTTCAAAGAAGGGACGGAATGCTTCTGGAATTTGTGGATTGCTGCGAGTGGTTTTTTCCTGTATAGATCGGATGTGTACAACGGCTTTGGTAACTTTCTCAGCAGTGCCTGTAAAATCCAGCGGCACAACTTGACCTTGTTCATTTAACGTATACGCTGCCTGCGAAGCGGGCGTACCTGTAATGTGTTCGATTTTTACTGATGATGGTTGTTCTTTCACCAACCATTGGGTGGCTACGATAGTTATCACGCTTCCCAACATCGCAGCCAACAAAAGTGATCCGAATCGTTTCATAGTTATTTAGATAGTTTAATGTGAATACGTTTAGCGGAAACAGGATGTGTTTCCGCTAAAAATTTAGTTGAATAATAGGATTGAATTTTTTTCCGCTCATTACTTCCCGCAAAATCAAAAGAAATACCAGTGGTTATTAGAACGAAAGCCGACAAGCTTTAGGTTCATTTTTGCTGATAAAATTTCCTGTTATTTTAGACAGAGCTGTCATAAAACGCTCAACTAAATCGCCTGATATATTGAGTACCTTTGTTCTTTGACAAAATCTCTTAAAGTCGCGTTACGTGGAAATTCTAGGAACAATTATTCTAAAGCAAGGCCGGGATCATTCAATAAAACGATTTCACCCATGGGTTTTTTCAGGGGCAATCCAGCAGATCACTGATGGCTTAAAGGACGGTGATTGGATAGAGGTGCAAGACTCATCAAAAAAAACATTGGGGTTTGGTCATTACCAAAAAGGAACCATCACGGTGCGGGTGATCTGGTTTGGAGCAATACCTCCCGGTGATTCTGTCTATCGCGCCAAAGTAAAAATTGCTTTTACCCAGAGGTGGGAGACACGGGTTGTTACGGAATATACAAATGCGTTTCGTCTTGTTCATGGCGAAGGAGATGGCTTGCCGGGGTTGATTGTGGATGTGTATCATGACGTAGCCATTGTACAGGCTCATTCGGCAGGTATGCATCGCGACCGGAATCTTATCTCGGATGCTATCAAGATGGCGCTGGAAGAAAAGGGATTTCAGATATCGGCTGTGTATTACAAGTCATTATCTGAAAAATCAGAAAGCGAATATTTGCTGGGAATGGCTGCCGTGCCCCATATTGTGCTGGAGCATGGAAATAAATTTTATGTGGATTGGGAAGAAGGACAGAAGACCGGATTTTTTCTTGATCAGCGCGAAAACAGAAAGTTGCTGGGCGAAATGAGCAAATACAAAACGGTCTTAAATACGTTTTGCTACACAGGAGGATTTTCAGTGTATGCTTTGCAGAACCAGGCTGCGTTGGTTCATTCGGTGGATGCTTCTGAAAAAGCCGTTACCATGACCAGAAAAAATTTAATGCTCAATGGATTTGATCCGCAACTGCACGAATGCGTAGTGAGTGATACATTTGATTTTATTAAAGACAAAAAAGATGTTTATGATGTGATTATTCTTGACCCACCGGCTTTTGCTAAACATAAAGATGCCCGCCACCAGGCAGTGAAGGGATATCAACGACTGAACACCGAGGCAATGAAAATGATAAAACCCGGTGGCATCATCTTTACGTTCTCTTGCTCACAAGTAGTGGACAGACAATTGTTTTATGACACCGTTGTGTCTGCGGGCATTCAATCAGGCCGACAAATAAAAGTGCTGCATCGCCTTTCTCAGCCAGCCGATCACCCAGTTTCACTCTATCACTCAGAAGGGGAGTATTTGAAGGGACTTGTGCTCTACGTTGAATAAAACATAGCCACAGATTCACAGAAAAATTAATCTGTGAATCTGTAGCTAACGTTATTTTACTACGGCTGCCGGGGGCTCCGGGTGTTTTGTATAACGCTCAAAAAACTCGATCACGCGAAGCATATGATCCATCATTTTTCCTGGATTTCCACTGCGCGTTAGTTCATGACCTTCGCGCGGATAGCGGATATACTCTACCGGCTTATTCATGATCTTCAAGCTTTTGTACAACATCTCGGATTGAATTACACCTGTGCGCAAGTCCTGATCACCATGAATAATTAACAAGGGAGTATTTATCTTTTCCACGTAAGTAAGAGGCGATTCCGAATCTAATAATGCTTTGGTTTCTTTCTGCCACGGGTAGCCACCGAAATGATCGGGCACCAATCTCCAGGCATTGCCCTCACCCATGAAGGTAGCGAGATCATAAACACCTCTCTGTGCGTTGGCAGCTTTGAAGCGATTGTCATGACCTACAATCCAGGCCACCATGTAACCCGCATAGCTTCCACCTTCTACAAACAGTTGATCTTTATCAATCCAGTTGTGTTGTTTCATGGCTTCATCTAAGGAAGCAAGAATATCGTTGGCGGGTCCATTACCCCAATCTTTGAAATTTCCTTTTTTGAATTTATCGCCATAGCCACCACTTCCGCGCGGATTGCAATACACTAAACCATAGCCCCAGCTATTTTCAAGTTGGTATTCATGCCACATGGAAAAAACACCAGGCCCCCACATGGCTGAAGGACCACCGTGAATATTTAGAATGGTTGGATATTTTACCCCTTCTTTCTTGCCGATCGGTTCCTGCACCCAATATTGAATTCTTGTTCCGTCAGGGCGAGTGAGCCAGTATTCTTTAGGAGAACTTACCAAACGATCTTTCATCCACGCGTCATTCAACTTAGTGAGTTGACGATTGGTCTTGTCTTTCAGGTTGTAGAGATAAACTTCCCATGGATTTTTTGTTTCAGTAAGGGCATACACTACTTTATCACCACGCACATCGAAATCATTGACACCATTGCTATCTCCAAAAATTTTGGTGATGACACCTCCTTTCGCGGGCACGCTGAATAATGGAATGTCTCCTTTGGTTTGAGATGAAAAATAAATGGTCTTGCTATCGCCTGACCAAACATTGCCTCCGATATCGCGATCCAGCGAAGCAGTGAGTATTGTTGGCTTTCCTCCAGTTGAAGGAATTACCGCCAACTGATTTTGTGTGGCGTGACGATTTTCAATATGAGTTGCGTAAAAGGAGAGCAGTGTGCCATCAGGAGAGAATGACGCATTGGAAACACTATATCCCGGCCAGGTTAAAAATTCCTTTGACGCTTTCGAAGCAACGTCAATTGTCCATAGGTCGTTATCTTGTTCGCGATCAGGATGGATTTTATAAACACGTGAATGACAGATGATGGTTTTTCCATCGGGTGACCAATCAGCAGATTGAAAATCCTGGAACCCTTGAGTAAGCTGAATATCCTTTTCATCGGACCCGATTGTCTTAATAAAAAGATGAGTGAAATTTTCTTCAGGCTGAAGGTTAAGTTCGCCTTGCAAGTCTTGTCTCCACACTACACGCGGATTATTATCCAATGTATTTTTTGCAAGCCACGCACGAACTTCATCCAATGAACCATCGGGACTGGTGACAATCTTTTTTCTTTCTTCTGGCTTTAATGCTTTAAAGTCGGGCTCATCGTCTTTGATTCTGCCCGGGCGTTCAAAGGTCCATGGTGTGCTTGCTTCTATTTTTGAAAAGGGGACGCTGGCTGAATATAAAATCTTTTTTCCATCCGGTGACCACCGGGGATTGCCGGCTCCATATTCAGATTTAGTAATCACAGATGCTTCGCCCCCGGTTAAAGGAAGTATCCACAGTTGTGATTTATCTCCATCGGTGCGCACAAAGGCTATTTGTTTTCCATTGGGCGACCATTGTGGTTGATTGTCATTCTTATCACCAAACGTCAGTTGTGTAGGTTCACTTTCCCCGAGCAGATAAAGCAAATATAAATGGCGTGTGTAGTAATAATCGTTTTCATTTTTTACTGCCTTGCGAATAACAGTCATCACCGCTTTTGAGCCGTCCGGAGAAATTTGAATTTGACCGGTGGTGGCGATTTTCATTAAGTCGGATGCGACAATAGGCTTTTTCACCTGGCCTAAAACCAGTGCAGGAAACAGGAACACAATAAAAAGAAAGGGTATTCTCTTTTTCATAGACAACGGATTTTCAGTTTTTAGATTAAGAAATGCTTTGAAAAGTTATTAGGCAGAGGCGACCATCGCAAGGATGTCTTCTACAAACTCGCGGGAATTACTTAAGCGGGGAACTTTGTTTTGGCCGCCTAGTTTTCCTCTCTTTTTCATCCAGTTGTAGAAGGTGCCTTCCGCAACCATGTGGATGGTCGGTGCTACAAGCGCGATGTCTTTGCTCCGCTTAGCGTCATAATCGGAGTTTATCTTTCTCAAGGTGTCGTCAAGGGTGTAAGCAAACTCACCCATGTCTCTGGGTTGCTTTACAAATTCAATAATCCACTCATGACCGCCACGCTTTCCTTTGTCAAAGAAGATGGGTGCTGCCGTAAAGTTATCGATCACGGCACCGGTTTGTTCGCAGGCACGGGTTATAGCAGTTTCCGCATTTTCGATAATCACTTCTTCACCAAAAGCGTTAATGAAATGTTTGGTGCGGCCTGAAATTTTTATTTTGTAAGGAGAAGTGGAGGTGAATTTTACAGTATCACCAATGTTATATCGCCATAGCCCTGCGTTGGTGGTAATCACCATCGCATAATTTTTCCCAACTTCCACTTCAGAAAGAGGAATGGCATCTGGGTATTCTTTATCGAATTCTTCTACGGGCATGAATTCATAAAACACTCCATAATCCAACATGAGCAAAAGATCATCGGAGTCTTTCTCATCCTGAATTCCAAAAAATCCTTCGCTGGCATTGAAGGTTTCCCAGTAAACCATTTTTTCACTGGGTATGAGTGTTTCAAACAATTTGCGATACGGCTTGAACGAAACCGCACCATGGAAGAATAATTCCAGGTTGGGCCACACCTCCAGGATAGAACTCTTTTTTTCTAAGGTGGTAATGTGTTGAATTAAGAGGACCGTCCAGGTGGGCACTCCGGCAATGTGAGTCACATTTACTTTGGCTGTTTCTCTGGCAAGTTTTTCTATTTTCTCTTCCCAGTTATCCATAAGTGCCACCTCAATACTTGGTGTGCGGATGAACTCGGCCCATGGCGGCAGGTTTTGCATGATTACCGCTGAAACATCACCATAGTGCGATGAGGAAGTAGGATCAAATTCATTCACACGGTAGCTTCCTCCAACACCTAACCCCTTGCCCGAAAAAATTTTTGTTTCAGGATATTTGTTGATGAGGATCGAATAGAGATCTTTTCCCCCTTTAAAATGACAATCTTCGAGGGCCTCTGGGGTTACCGGAATAAACTTACTACGGGCATTGGTAGTGCCGCTTGATTTCGCAAACCATTTTGTTTCGGTAGGCCATAACACATTTTGCTCACCACGCATTTGCCGGTCGATGTATGGAAAGAGTTGCTCATAGGTATGAACGGGGACTCTTCTTTTGAAATCTTCATAGTTGATAAGATCATCGAAGGCATACTTTTGACCGAAGTCGGTATAGCGAGCAAAACCGACAAGCTTTTTAAGAACCTCGTCTTGAACATCGTGTGGGTATTTTTTGAAAAGCTCGATCTGATGGATTCGCTTTTTGATTACCCAGGTAAGTATGGAATTAATGATTTGCATGCACCGTGATCTCAAAAATAGAATGCATGTCTGCTATAACCAAGCTTTTGCATTTATTGATTTGAAGGAGTAGCGGAGGCAGATCTGCGCAAGCGGAAGTTCTGGCCAAGATAAACTTTTCGCACCAATGGATCATTGGCTAATTCTTCAGCGGTACCCGTCTTGAAGTGTTTTCCCTCCACCATGAGATATGCCCGATCAGTGATTGAAAGCGTTTCATCTACGTTGTGATCGGTGATAAGTATTCCGATGTTTTTCTTTTTTAATCTTGCTACAATTCCTTGTATTTCCTCCACCGCGATAGGGTCAACCCCGGCAAAGGGTTCGTCAAGGAGCACAAACTTTGGGTCTACGGCCAGGGCACGCGCTATTTCAGTTCTCCGTCTTTCGCCCCCGGAAAGAACCATTCCAAGATTTTTACGAACGTGGGTCAAACTAAATTCTTCCAATAATTTTTCTACTTTTTCTTTCCGTTCTTTTTTAGGGATGTCGCGCATTTCAAGCGGGGCCATCAGATTTTCTTCTACGGTAAGTTTACGAAACACTGATGCTTCCTGTGCCAGGTAGCCAATGCCTCGCTTGGCCCTTTGATACATAGGCAAATCGGTGATGTCTTCCTGATCTAAATAAATTTTTCCTTCATTCGGTTTAATAAGGCCTACGATCATATAGAAGCTGGTGGTTTTGCCTGCACCATTGGGACCCAGCAATCCTACGATTTCCCCTTGCTCTACATACACCGACACGTTGTTTACTACCGTGCGCTTTTTATACCGCTTAATCAGATTGTCGGCTCTCAGTATCATGCGTTATCAAATTTGACATCTCTAATTCTTAATTGAAGGGACGTGATCCCGTTGTAAGTGTTTTCCTCCAGCGTAAAAGCGATGCTAAATGATTCTGCTTTTGCTAATTGATCGTAATGTTCAATCAGATCGAAACCTACAGCATTGAACATGGTTTCATTTCCGGCTTGACCGGCCAGGAATCGGATATGTTTGTCTTTAAAACTGGTAAGTGAATTCAGCACAGAAACATTCTTTGCTTCAAATACAGGCCGTTGATTTTCAGGACCAAAAGGGGCCATCTGTTTGAGTACGCTATAGAATTTAGAAGTAAGTGCATCAAACTGAACGGGCAATTCGATCTCAATGATAGGTGTTAACATTTCTTCAGTGATGGAAGAAGAAACAATTTGTTCGAACCTCTCCTGAAATGCCAGTAGATTGCTTTTATCCAAGGTTAGTCCCGCTGCGTATTTATGACCTCCGTATTTTTCCAACAGATCGCTGCAACCGCTGATGGCCTTATATAAATCAAAGTCTCTCACGCTTCGTGCCGAGCCGGTAATTTTATCATTTGATTCTGTCAATATCACAGTGGGGCGATAATATTTCTCTACGCAACGAGCAGCAACTATGCCAATAACCCCTTTGTGCCAGGTTTCTTTGAACAACACGGTAGATTTTGCTGAAAGGAGGGCTTCATTACCTTCAATCATGGCAATGGCTTCTTCAGTAATGTTCAGGTCAAACTCTCTTCGCAGATCGTTTTTGATATTTATTTTTCCCGCCAACGCGTTGGCATCAGCTTCGGTGGAGGCGATCAATAATTCCACAGCGCCCCGTGCATGGGATACTCTTCCTGCAGCATTAATGCGCGGGCCGAGGGTGAATACGATGCCCGATATATCTAATTCATTTTTGATGGCTGCAATTTCTTTTAGCGCCTTAAGACCGGGGCGTGGATTTTGATTTAGCTTTTGCAAGCCAAAGTAAGCGAGTATTCGGTTTTCGCCCGTGATAGGCACTATGTCGGAGGCAATGCTAACGACCACCAAATCGAGGTAGTCAAAAATTTCTTGTTCGTTGCGATACCTCCGGGAAAACGCCTGTATTAATTTAAAGCCCAGTCCGCATCCACTCAACTCTTTATAGGGATATTCACAATCGTCCCTTTTGGGATCAAGCACTGCAACCGCATTAGGAATATTGCCACCGGGCAAGTGATGATCGCAAATGATAAAATCAATTCCTTTATGAGTGGCCAACGTGACCATGTCGGAGGCTTTGATGCCTAAGTCGAGTGCGATGATGAGAGAGAAATTATTTTCCTCTGCCCAGATAATGCCAGCTTCTGATACGCCATAACCTTCCGCATATCTGTCTGGTATATAGAATTCGCAATGCGGATAAAAACTTCGCAGGTAATTGTGAACCAAGGCAACTGCAGTGGTGCCGTCTACATCATAGTCGCCATAGATTAGAATTTTTTCATTTTTATCGATGGCTGATTTGAGGCGAACCACGGCTGGCTCCATATCCTTGAGAAGAAAAGGATCATGCAGGTGATCTAAGGATGGCCGGAAAAATGTTTTGGCGCTTTCAAAATCCGTTATGCCTCTTTGTAATAAGATTGTTGAGAGGTAAGCATTGATATTAATGGACTTGCCAAGCGCCTCAATGGATTCAGCAGCAGGAGTGTTCTTATAGATCCATCGCTTTTTCATGCACTTAGTTGCTTAAAAAATTTATTGCCCCATTCTTACCTTCAACTCCTTCTTTCCCGCTCATGCCTCTTTTCCCATTGACACCATCATTGAATGGCCCCAAACCGCTTGAGCCACCAACCCCACCTTCTCCTGCCAACCCGGCATAGCCGCCATAATTTTTTACAATGAGAAAGGTGTGGATCAACCCACGAACGGTGGAACAATTTTTACATTGAATTGAAAGAGTTCCAGCATCACCGCCATTGCCACCATTAGCGCCATTGCCACCATTGCCACCGTTTCCTCCGGCACATACTCGCGTTCCGGGCCCACCACCACCACCACGGCCACCATCACCGCCATCACCGCCATCACCACCGTTGAGATTGATGGTTAGGGAACCTGCAATATTCAATTCAGTGAAATAAAGAAATAGATTGTTTGCAGGTAGCCCTGATGATCCGGGGTATCCGTTTCCCCCATTTCTTCCCAATAAGCAAGGGCCAACCTGATCAACACCAGCAATTCCTTCTTTCCCCTTTTTTGATGAAGAACCAACACCGAAAATTAGGCACCCCTTGCCAACGATAGTCACTTTGGCATGAATGAAATTATCTTTCTTATGGGGATTTAACACAATTTCTGAAGAGTCACCCATTATTAAAGTATCAGTTACTAAAATATCGGAGCCCTCAATAACATATTTTTCATTTTTCTCCAGAACTAGTTTGGCAAGCCTGATTTGGGCCATGCTTAGGGAACTGTAAACCAAAAAGAGAAATAAGGGCGCAATCCTCAACATAGTCCAAAAGTACATATAGAATCTTTGATAAATAAAAAAGGCAACGTGTTAGCGCTGCCTCCAATTCTGATATCAGGATTCTAATTTGAGGAGGAATTTTTTTCTGTTACCACGCCCTCTAATACATCCTTAATTTCTACACGTAGTCCATCCTTATAAGGAACGATCCACGCGTCCTTCACGCCCATTTCGCGCATATACTTCTTGAACTTATCAGCTTCCCAGTAATCTCTGAAAATACCGATGGTAAATTTTTGCTCCCCTTTTTCGGCAGCTTCGCCTCCAAAGTTTGGATTGTTATTAAAGTATTTAGAAAGATCTTTATTCTTGAATGCACCTATCTGAACTTTAAATACAACGCCTCTTGAAAAATCCATGGAGTTGGCGGCAGGTGCTTCTTTTAGTGTGGCAAGTTCAGAATTGGCAGTAGCCAGTTCACCACGCATGCGAGAAATCTGATCTTCTAATTCAGCAATGCGTGAATTCTTATCACTAACCTGCTTGTTCAGCGTGCTTACCTGACTCTTGAGGGCAGAGTTGTCAGTTTCAGCTGTCTGTTTTGCATCCGTGAAGTCTTTCAGGTTAGCTGGCTTCTTAGCGTATTCCTTGGCTTTCTTTTTCCATTCCTTTTTCTCTTGCTTGGAGAGTTGGGCGAAAACTTGCATGCCGGAAAAAATCAGCGCCAGGCAAAGAATGATTACTTTAGTTTTCATTTATGTTAGGGTTTATTTATGTGATAAAAGTAAGAAAATTATTCTGAATATAGGCTTTTCTACTATTAAAGGACATGTTTAGGAATAAACCATCAGGTCTATATCATTCAATAACTCATAGTTAGTCCAGGCTGCCCACCATTTTTTCAGGGCGAACCCACTCATCAAACTGTGCAGAAGTAACCAGGCCCAACTCGACCGCGGCTTCGCGCAAGGTCTTGTTTTCCTTGTGCGCTTTCTTGGCAATTTTAGCGGCATTTTCATAGCCGATATGAGTATTAAGGGAGGTGACCAGCATCAAGGAGTTTTCCATGTGTTGTTTAATGATGGAAAGATTTGGCTCAATACCGATCGCACACTTATCATTAAAGGAGACACACGCATCACCAATCAACCGGGCCGACTGAAGAACGTTTGAGGCGATCACCGGTTTAAACACATTCAATTCAAAATGACCATTTGCTCCACCAAAGGAAACGGCTACATCATTTCCGATAACCTGCGCGCACACCATAGTAAGCGCCTCGGGTTGCGTGGGGTTTACTTTACCGGGCATGATTGACGAACCCGGTTCATTATCAGGGATGATGATTTCACCAATGCCTGAGCGTGGTCCTGAACTAAGCATGCGAATGTCGTTTCCAATTTTCATCAAGGATACAGCAGCACGCTTCAATGCACCAGAAAGTTCTACCATCGCATCATGTGCTGCGAGTGCCTCAAACTTATTGGGCGCGGTGATGAAAGGATAGCCCGTTAACTCAGAAATCTTTTTTGCCACCAGCACATCATAACCTTTTGGTGTGTTTAATCCGGTCCCTACCGCAGTTCCTCCTAGCGCTAACTCACGCACTGCCTCCAATGCGTTGTTGATGGCACGCATACTGTTATCAATTTGCTGCACATAACCACTAAACTCCTGGCCTAACGTTAATGGAGTAGCATCCATAAAATGGGTACGTCCGGTTTTTACAATATTTTTATAGTCGGCTGATTTTTTGCCGAGCGTATCGCGTAATTTCTTCATGCCATGAAGCGTAACCTCAACTACCTGCTTGTAACTCGCGATGTGCATGGCGGTAGGGAACGTATCATTCGATGACTGAGATTTATTTACATCATCATTGGGATGTAACACTTTCTTTTCATCCGTAAGGTTTCCCCCACTTAATACATGAGCACGGTAGGCAATCACTTCATTGGCGTTCATGTTGCTTTGTGTGCCCGATCCGGTTTGCCAGATCACCAATGGAAATTGATCATCCAACTTGCCGGCAATAATTTCATCGCATACTTTGCCGATGAGATCTTTTTTATCGGCACTTAAAACACCCAACTCAAAATTGGTCATGGCAGCGGCTTTCTTCAGGTAGCCAAAAGCATAGATAATTTCTTTGGGCATGCTGGCCTCGGGCCCGATTTTGAAGTTGTTGCGCGAGCGCTCTGTTTGTGCACCCCAATACTTGTCAGCAGGCACTTGCACTTCACCCATGGTATCTTTTTCTATGCGGAAACTCATAATGTGTTTTTTTAGTTGAACAAATTTAGTTCTCAAAATCCCATTTGAAAATAAATCGTGTGAAAGTTACTATTCTTATAAATGTCGTAACCCGGCATGCTGATCCAGGATCCAACCGGTAAGACTAAGTCGGGGCCTTGTAGCTGGAAGCACTTCGTGTTCTAATAGATCGCTGCGAAAGCAAACCAGGCGGCCGGCAAGGGGCAGAACATCGATGTGTTTTTCTGGTAGATAAATTCGCAGCTGGCCACCCTCTTCTTCTCTCCAGTTTTCATTCAGGTAGCAGATTACCGAAAGTTTGCGATGGTCATCTTTTTTGAATTGATCAAGATGACGTTTATAATAACTACCCGCAGGATAGATAGTCATGTGCACTTCGTAATCTTTCAGGCTTAAAAAGAGATTTTGGTTTACAAAAGAAATCAATTCGTTGAGCCTGGTGAGATATACCCCTAAAGGTGACTGAGCCAATGTTCTGTCTACCCATTGAATGTAGTCTCCGCGGATCGCCTCATTGATCTGTTTGTCCTGAAGTTTTCCTATTCCTGCTTTTTTAAATTGTAACAATCCATCCCTGAACTCGTCCAGCTGAAGGACGGATTGTACTTCTGCAGGCGATAGAAAATCGTCTGCGATAGCAAAACCATTTTCAGCCAGCCCGTCCGCTATGAAATTAAGTTTATCGATAAGAGTGCTGTTCATGGTGCGAATTTAACGGCAGGAATTAACTTTGACGATATGATTACTTATTTAAAGAAGGTTGTTTCTTTTTCTTTGGTTGCTGCATTCTTGCTGTCAGCGGCTTTTTCGTGTGTTCCTAAAGAGGAGGTTGTCTTTAAAGGAATAAATAATATTTCAGTAGAATCTGACCTGAACAACCAGCCGGTATTAACAGCGGACGCCTTATTTTATAACCCGAATTCAGTGAGGATGAAGCTAAAGGAAATTTATGTGGATGTAATGGTTAATGGAAAACCCTCCGCGCAAGTGAGGCAGCAGTTTAAGTTATCTATTCGGGCAAAGTCAGATTTTTCTGTTCCGGTTACCGCACAGCTTTCATTAATAGAATTGGGACTTTTAGACACGATTGTAAACTTATTGGGAGGGAAGAAATACCAAATTCAGTACTCAGGTTATGTTAGAATTGCCGTGCATGGGGTAACCATCAAGGTGCCCTTTACTTATCAGGAAGAAATCAGATTGAGGTTATAATGTTCGTCTGTATATAAAAATCAGACCGACATTGCCTGGATAATATTCATACAAACTATGTGGATGACCGCGTTAACTTTATTTTCTGCTACATCAATCGTGTTGCTGATTGGGTTGGCTATTCGAAGCAAGGCCACAAATGTATTGACTGAATTACAAAAAAAGAGAATAGAAGAACTCCTCCAAATTCAAAAAGACAATGAGAAACAGATAAATGAATTGGAGTTCGAAAAGCAGCAATTGTTTAGTGTATTATCTCATGACCTGAAAGGTCCTTTTAACAGAATATTTGCATTGATACAACTACTGCAAAGTTCATCAGACAACTTTCAAAATGACCAAATAGAATATTTGGCAAAAATACACCGGGTGTTAGCAGATGGGTTGGGAATGATTCGCAATCTGATGGATAACCAGAAGTTAGAAAGTAAAGGTATTGACTTACATCTTGAGACGTTTAATCTTGCCTCCGCATTGGGGGTGCTGGCAAGAAATTATAAGGTAATAACTGAAAAAAAGAATATTGAATTACACTTGGAAATGCTGCCTACCATGATGGTGTATGCGGATAAGCATTACCTTCATCGCATACTGGATAATTTATTTTCTAATGCGCTAAAGTTCTCGAGCGAAAACAAAAATATTTTTATTAAGGCGTACGAGGATGGAAATTGGATAAGGGTAGATGTGCGTGATGAAGGCCCTGGTATTAGCCAGGAGGATCAGACGAAACTGTACAAAAAATTTCAAACGCTGACAGCCAGACCTACTGGCGGAGAAACGGCCACAGGGATTGGGCTATCCGTTGCAAAGGCCTTTGCAGAAAAAATGGAAGCGGAACTTTCGTGCGTGAGTAAACTCGATGAGGGGAGTTTGTTTACCCTAAGAGTAAGGAAGGGAAAAATTGTTTAAACAAAACAAAGTTGATGTAAATTCTTACTTTAATTAAAAAGGTAATAATCATCCTCTTTGCCCGAAAGGATGGACATCAATGAATCAATAACATTTTCGTCCTTGATAACATAGTCGCGAATACCACGCTGAATAAAACTCAACACCATATTGCCATCATCCAAAGAACTTAGCAGGATCACTTTATTCTTTTCAGTAATACGCGGTTTAATTTTCTCGTATACATCAATACCGCTTATGCCCGGCAATTTATAGTCGATGATCATTACATCAGGCAATGAACTGGTTAGGGATTTCAGGCATTCTTCTCCCGAATAGAATGTTTTGAGCTCATTGGCAGGATCGTTTTTTAAGGCCTTTCCTATAAACTCAGCGTAGATAGGGTCGTCTTCAATCAGGTAAATCTTCATAACAACGCAATATAGTAATGATCTTTATTTCCGGCACACCAAAACACGTGAATCATAGAC
>Ga0163153_10003789_pt1 | contig 19791 bp, 15 predicted proteins | sample OliLakLV19MP6IB1_FD_148629 | JGI IMG/M metagenome (GOLD analysis project Ga0163153, IMG submission 148629) | Freshwater microbial mat bacterial communities from Lake Vanda, McMurdo Dry Valleys, Antarctica - Oligotrophic Lake LV.19.MP6.IB-1 | ecosystem: Environmental > Aquatic > Freshwater >... | reverse complement strand
GCTTCATGTTCCCCAACGTGCTGACCGAGCCGCCCAGTCGATTCAAGGTCGGCTTTCCGGCCAACTTTCCGCCGGGCAGCGTGGACGAGAAGTTCAAGGCGCAGTTCGGTGTCTGGGTGGTCAACGCCGAGTACAACGGGCAGCCGCAAATCGTGGCGCTCAAGTCGGTTTGCACCCACTTGGGTTGCACGCCGAACTGGCTCGACGGCGAACAAAAGTTCAAGTGTCCCTGCCACGGCAGCGGCTTTTACAAGGACGGAATCAATTTCGAGGGCCCCGCGCCGCGGCCGCTGGAACGCTATGCGATCCGCCTGGCCGACGACGGGCAGCTTGAAGTTGATAAGAGCAAGTTGTTTCAGGAAGAGTTGGGGCAGTGGTCGGATGCGGCCTGCTTTGTCCCAGTCTAATCGCCGTTTGATTTCGCGATCGTGAATCTTCGATCGACTTCATTTTCGTTCATCAATCATCCGTCCCAAATCTGACGTTTCCTCATCATGTCGATCGGCGAGACGATTCGTAATTCGCAGGCTTGGAAGAGCGTCTTTCGGCATCCGATGCCGGTGGATCGCCGCAATCGCATCGTGGTGGTGCTGACGAACTTCTTCCTGCACTTGCACCCGGTGTCGATCAAGAAGCAGGGTATCGCCCTCAGCTATACCTGGTGCATGGGGGGCGTGACTTTCTTCTTGTTTCTGGTCGAGACGGTCACTGGCGTGTTGTTGATGTTCTACTATCGTCCCACGTTGGAGTGGGCGTTTCAGGATATCACCGCGCTCCGCGACGTGGCCTCGCTGGGCATTATGCGCGAGCTCCATCGCTGGGCCGCCCATGCGATGGTGATCACAGTCTGGCTGCACATGTATCGCGTGTTTTTGACGGGCAGTTACAAGCCTCCGCGCGAATTCAATTGGGTGGTCGGCGTGATCTTGCTCCTGTTGACGCTGCTGCTGTCCTTTACGGGCTACCTGTTGCCGTGGGATCAATTGGCGATCTGGGCGATCACCGTCGGTTCCAACATGGCCCGGGCCACGCCGATCCTGGGGCACGAGGGGCCGGGCGCAAAGCTGCTGGAAATCGGCGGCATCAATATGATCACGAACGCCTCGGACGCGCGGTTCGGCTTGCTGGGCGCGCGGTTCGTCGGCGAAGAGACGTTGAATCGGTTCTACGTGTTGCATTGCATCGCGATTCCCCTGGTGGTCTCGTTGCTGCTGGCGATTCACTTCTGGCGGGTACGCAAGGACGGCGGCATCAGCGGGCCGCTGTAAGCAGGATCGAGCGAGTTTACTCCGGGCGCGAACGCTTCCGGCTCCCAGTCACGCAGTCCTCATGTTGATGCGTCATGCACGTTAGTCCAGAAGCCCATCTCGCAAACGTGGCGCACGGCCTGGGGGTGTTCTACATTGCGCTGGCGCTGATGAACGCCATCGCCGCGCTGTATGTGTGGCAGCGCCTGAAGCAGACCGGCACGGCGATCGCCCTGACGGCGTTTGTCGCCCTGCTGTCGATGGTGGCCGCCGCCGCAATGGGCGGCATGCCGCCGGAAGTCCCGGCAGGCGTCAAAACGGTCATCAACAACCTCTCCGGCCCAGTGACGTACACGCTCGGCACGACGGTCTTGCTGACCGTGTTGTTCGTCGGGCGAAAGTTTTTCAGCCAGCCGCTCGTCGCCTGGGCGATGCTCAACGTTTCGCTGGTGCTGATGGGCCTGTCGATGGCCGACTCGAACTTTTTCAGCATCGTCGGCAAGCCGGACAACGTGCCGATTGTGGCGATGATCTTCCTGGTGGGCTATTTCACCTGGCTGGCCACGTACCGCGCGGTGCAGAACGACGAGCGCGACAAACAGGGCCTGCCGCCGTTGGAAGCGATGGAGGACGAAAAGGAAAAGGTCCTCGTCTGGCCTGACCTCGTTTATACCGAACTGATCTGCATGGTCGCCCTGACGGCGATCCTGATGATCTGGGCGATTTTGCTGCAAGCCCCGTTGGAAGAAGCCGCCAGCGCGGTGAAGACGCCGAACCCGTCGAAGGCGCCGTGGTACTTCCTCGGCCTGCAGGAAATGCTCGTCTACTACGATCCGTGGTGGGCCGGCGTGGTGCTGCCGAGCATGGTCATCGGCGGGCTGATCTTGATTCCCTTCCTGGATTACAACAAGAAGGGGAACGGCTACTACACGATCGCGCAGCGGCCGTTCAGCTATCTCGTGTTTCAGATCGGCTTTCTTGATCTCTGGATCACGCTGATCGTGCTGGGGACGTTCCTGCGCGGGCCGAATTGGAACTTCTTCGGGCCGTATGAATTCTGGGATTCACACAAGGTGGAAGCCCTGAACAATATCAACCTTTCGGATATTTTCTGGATCAAGGTGATGGGCCAGGGGCTGCCGACGGCGCCCTCGGGTTCCGGCGCCATGATGAAGCTGTGGTACATCCTGCAACGCGAATGGCTGGGCTTCGTGCTGGTCATCGGCTATGTGGCCGCGCTGCCGCCGCTGATGGCCGCCACGGTGTTCCGGAAGATGTTCGTGAAGATGGGTTTCGTGCGTTACATGCTGATGAGCAACCTGCTGCTGTTGATGATCGCGCTCCCCTTGAAGATGGTGCTGCGCTGGAGCTTCAACCTGAAGTACATCATTAGCATTCCGGAATACTTCTTGAATTTTTAGGAGGAGGGGGAGTAGACGAGAGGAGTAAGGGAGAGAGGGAGTAGAGAAGTCTCAAATCGCAGACGTTTGCTCCAGTTCACCTCGTCCTCCTTTAGTTCTGTTCTCCTTTACTCCTATTCTCCTTTACTCCTTTACTACTCCACCCCCTCCCCATGCCCTCGACAGAATCGATTGCCCGCGACCTGAAGCTGATGCACGTCGTATTCGGCGTGTCGGCGGTGGTGCTGTTGGGCGCCACGATCTGGATGCTCGCGGCGGATCACAATCGCGAGTGGAAGAGCTATCAGCGCGAAATGCGCGATATCGACACTAAGTTCATCGACTGGCGCTTGAACGCGGAGGAGACGACGCAGTTTCGGGCGGAGACGGAAAAGCTGGAAGCGGAGATCGCGGCCGCCGAGGCGACGCGGCCGAATGGCGACCTGGTTGCTCGATTCGAAGGTGAATTGGCTGCGGACGCAAAGCGCCGCGGCGTCGAAGTGGACTTGAGCGGCCTCGCGGACGCGTATGCCACGGCATCGAACGTCAGCGCCGATGAAGCGGCAGTGCGCGCCGGACGCACGGCGTTGCTGGAAGAAATGAATTCCTTCCTCGCCGACGCCAAATTCCGCGAGAACAGTTCGGCCACGCGGTTGAAGGTTGAGAAATCGTTGCTCGACAAGGTTCGTAGCGACTACGACCTGGGCGTTCACAATGGGTTGCCGGCGACGGAGCAGGAGCAGCGGCAGAAGGAAGTCAATCGCGTGAAGGCTGTCGCGGCGGAGTTGACGCTCGCCAGCGAAGCGGCCAAAACGCATCGCCTGGCCCTCGAAAAAATCATCACCGAGATCAACGCGCCAGTCATCGCCGCGGAGAAGAAGCTCGACGATCACCTCGGGTCGATCAAACGCCTGCAAGACAGCGCGTACGAACGTGCCGCGAATCCCGGCAAGTCGCTGTTGGAGATGCCGATTCTCGACGCTTTCATGGGGCCGTTGAAGCCGGACCAGATTTGGCTGCCGAAGTTGACGATCAACAATAATTTCCGCGACGTGGCGCGATTCGATCGCTGCACCACTTGCCATCAAGCCATCGACAAGACCGCGCCGGGCACCGCGTCGGATCCGGCCTATCCGCTTGAACATTTGATGACGGTCACATTGGCGACACCCGCGACTCCGCCCACCGCGGAAGCGAGTGCCGCGCCGGCAGCGGAAACGAGCGAAACCAGTGCATCGCCCGCCGAGCCCGCGGCCGGAGCGACGAAAGAACCGCCCGCCACCGAGTTGACCGAAGCCGACAAGTTGCGGGTCACCTATGGGATGCAGGTTGCGCAAGAAGGCGCTCGCCCCGGTGATGTGACGATCAGCGTCGTGTGGTCGGAAACGCCCGCCGCCGCCGCGGGCTTAGAGCCAGGCGACGTGATTGCCAAGATCGACGACGCCTCGATTACGCAGCGCACCGACGGCGTGGCGCGATTGATCGGCGGTAGCGTGAGTTGGGGCAAGCCGCTGGAGTTGACGATCAAGCGCGGTATGCCGCAGCCTTATGCTTCGCATCCGCGTTTGGACTTGTTCGTCGGCCCAGGCAGTCCGCACAAGCGTGGCGAGATGGGTTGCACGATTTGCCATGACGGCCAAGGCAACGGCACGGCGTTCAAGTGGACGTCGCACACGCCGAACAACCCGCAGCAGGCCAAGGAATGGACCGACAAGCACGGCTGGTTCAACAACCATCATTGGATTTTCCCAATGACTCCGGAACGGTTCACCGAGAGCATGTGCTTGAAGTGCCATCACGAAGTCGTCGAGTTGCAGCCGAGCAAGCGTTTCCCTGATCCGCCCGCGCCGAAGTTGCTGGCCGGCCACGCGATCATTCAGGACTACGGCTGCTTCGGTTGCCACGAAATCAACGGCTATAAAACGCCCGAGCAGCGCAACGGCCCGGACATGCGGGCGGAACCGCCGTACTACGCGGCCGCGCAGCAAGTGCTGGCCGACGAAAGTATTAGCCCGGAGATGCGTCAACTCGCGCAAGACGTCGCGCATCAACCGGAGGTAACGGAGAATCGCAAGCAACTCGCCGAGCTGATTCGTGCGTCGTTTGCACCGCCAGTCGCAGCGGAAGGTGAAGGCGCTGCCGAAGCAGACGCCGCGGCGACGGCAATGAGCAAAGACACGGAAGCCATGGCCGCGATCCTGGGCGCGGACGATGCCACGCCTGGCGAGTTGCGGAAAGTCGGCCCGAGCTTGCGTTACGTTGGGCATAAGCTGGACGAGAATTTCCTCTACTCGTGGATTCGGAATCCTTGGGATTTCCGCCCCACGACGAAGATGCCCCGCATCTTCGGGTTGCATGAGCACCTGGGCGAAGGCGCCGAAGGTCTCGCCGATGCGCAGAAGTTCGAGCCGGTGGAAATCGCCGCCCTCACGCATTACTTGCTCGATAAGACGCAGAAGTTCGAGTACATCGAACCCTGGTCGGGCGTCACCGCGGAACCCGACGTCGAGCGCGGCAAGCAGTTGTTCCAGGTGCGTGGTTGCTTGACTTGCCATGAACATCCGGACTTCCCGAAGCCGTTCGTGGCGAACCAAGGCCCGAACCTGGCCGACCTCGGCTCGAAGCTGACGGGCGAAAAAGGTAAGCAGTGGCTCTATAGCTGGGTCCGCGAGCCAAATCACTATCACGTGCGGACCGTGATGCCGAATCTGTTCTTGGAACCGATCACGGCGGCCGACGGCGCGGTGAGCGATCCCGCGGCCGATATCACCGCGTATTTGTTGTCATCGCAAGGCAAGACCATCGAAGCGGCGCCGGCGCTCGACGACAAGGCGCTCGATGATCTGGTGTTCATCCATTTGCGGAACGCCTTCACCGAATCGCAAGCCAAGGATTTCGTCGCCAACGGTATTCCGGAGTCGCTCCGCGCCGACGTGAAAGGTGACGAAGCGGAACTGGTCGGCGGCGCAAGTCGCGAGAAGAAGTTGCTTTACATCGGCCGCCGCACGATCACCAAGCAAGGTTGCACCGGCTGCCACGATATCCCCGGCTACGAAGACGCCAAGCCGATCGGCACCGGGCTCGCTGACTGGGGCCGCAAGGAAACTTCGAAGCTAGCGTTCGAGCAGGTCGTGCAATTCCTGGAGAATACCCCCCGCGACAAGGGTGGATTCAGCCACGGCGAAGTCTCGCACGAGGGCGAGGAATCGCATCACGGCATCGATCTCGATCGGCTTGATCAGGACACTGCCTACTTCGTCGAGAAACTCGAAGGGCACGAGCGCGAAGGGTTCCTCTGGCAGAAGCTCCGCGCTCCGCGCAGCTACGACTACAAGAAGACGCAGAACAAGACGTACCTCGAACGTCTGCGGATGCCCAAATTCAACTTCACTGATCAGCAGGTCGAGCAGTTGATGACGTTTGTGCTCGGCTTGGTGGCTGAACCGCCAGCGGAGCAGTTCGTCTACAAGCCCGACGCGCGGCAACTGGCCGTGCTCAAGGGGCGCGAAGTGCTGCAAAAGTACAACTGCGGCGGCTGCCACATGCTGGGCATGGAGACCTGGAAGTTCAACTACGACCCGAAGTGGTTTGCCGAGAACAACGACCTCACTGCGGCTTGGGACGACTACGCGTTCCTCGAACCGCACTTCACGCCGGCGCAAATCGCGGCCTCGAAGAAGCCGGCCGGCAAGGTGCATGGTACGGCAACCGTCACCGGCATGCCGCTGTTGACGGACGAAGATCAGGTTCAAGAAACCGAAGACGCCTCTGGCGAGGCGATGATGAACTACTTCTCGCAGTGGGAGAACGTGGCGATCGAAGGCCATGTCTTCGCGGTCGGCGGACCGGACGTGGGCATCCAACCGCAACTCGTGACGGCGAAGTATCCCTCGGACGGCGGCGACTTCACCAAGTATCTGCATCCGATCGCGCTGGAGACGGAACGCGCCGGCCCGAACCCGGCCGCGAAGGCCTCCGACGCTTGGGGTTGGTTGCCGCCGCCACTGGTGCGCGAAGGCAAGAAGGTGCAGAGCGATTGGTTGTATGAGTTCTTGTTGGATCCTTACGTCATTCGCCCGGCCACCGTGCTGCGGATGCCGAACTTCCATATGTCATCGAACGACGCGCGCTTCCTGGCCGAGTATTTTGCGGCCATCGACGACGCGGCGTATCCGACGGAATTCAGCCCGCGGCTGCAAACGTCGCATTTGGACGCCGCCGAGCAGGCACGCCCGGAGCGGTTGCAAGATGCCATGAAGATCGTGATGGATGGGCAGAACTTCTGCGTGAAGTGCCACTTACTGGGGAATTACATTCCGCCCGGCGACCCCAAGGCGCTCGCGCCGAATTTAGAACGCGTGTATCAACGGATGCGGCCCGACTTCACCGTCCGCTGGATCGCTAACCCAAAACGGTTGTTGCCGTACACGGGCATGCCGGTGAACTTCCCGCACAATCAATTATCGGCGCAGAACTTGTTCCCCGGCACGAGCCAACAGCAGTTGGACGGCGTGGTGGACTTGTTACTGAACTATGACACGTTCATGAAGTCGAAGAATTCGTACAAGGACCAGATCGTCGCGCCACCGGTGGCGCCGACCGATTCGGGCAGTGAATAAAGATGCCGCCATAGTCGCATTGACAAACATCACGTAGAATTTGGGAGTATCAACCAGCCGGGCGGCAAGCAGGCGACTCGCAATCCGCCGCCCTGAGAATTCGCTCCGGATTCTCTCGTTGCAGTCTCGAATCGCTACGTTCGCGCCCAGGGAAACTTTGAGGGCGCGGCCAATTCAAATCAATGTTCGCTGGCAAGATGCGGCGGACCTTGGAGGGAGAAAGATTGAAGATGAAACGAACTTCGTGGCAATCGTTGGCATTGCTGGGCCTGATGGCGGCCGCTGCGCAAGGGGCAGAATACGGCAACCTGACGGGGCAGATTCTGTTCGATGGCGAAGCGCCGAAGCCCGCGGTGTTGGTCGTGACAAAGGACGAGGCCTACTGCGGCCCGAAGATGTTGGTGAACGAGGAATTGCTCGTCGATCCCGAGACGAAGGGGATCTCCAACGTGGTGCTGTTCATTCGCAGCAAGGTCGACGAAAAAGACGTCCATCCGGAAGTCGTTGCGGCTGCTGTGGCCGCTGCGAAACTCCGGTTCGATAACAAGAACTGCCGTTTCGAACCGCACGTCACTTCGATCTGGTTTGCGAAGCAGGCCTTGGAGTTGCATAACTCCGACGACGTCGGGCACAACAGCAACATGGCCCCGCTCGGCGACAAGGCCGTCAATCCCTTGCTGCCGAAGGACGCCACGCTCGATTACACGTTCAAGAAGAAACAAAACCTGCCGGTGCCCGTGAGCTGCAACATCCATCCGTGGATGAAGGGTTACGTCGTCGTGCGCGACAATCCCTACACGGTCGTCACACCGGTCGACGGCAAGATCGAATTGAAGAACATCCCAGCCGGCAAACACGAGTTCGGCATCTGGCACGAGAAGTGTGGCTGGGTCGACACCAAGGCCTGGCCGAAGGGCAAGTTCGACCTGGAAATCAAGGCAGGCGAAAACGACCTCGGCGTCGTGAAGCTCGACGCGAAGTTGTTCAGCAAGAAGTAGACCACCCGGCATTCACGGCCCGAGGCGCGGCGCGCCTCGGGCATTTGATATCTTTCTCAGACGTTGATGGTATGAGCTTTTCGAAAACAACTCTCGGCGTCTTGTTGACGCTGCTGGTCTGCGTCGCTGGCTGCGAGCGCCGCGTGACGCTTAACCCCGCGGTGAACTTCGACGATCCCGAAGTGGCGAAGATCGTCACGGCGATTCGCGAAGGGGGCGAAGGTTCCGGGAGCGAAGAAGCCGGCGAAACTGCGGCCACCGGCACGGGCTGGGGCGGGCTGAAAGGACGCTTTCTTATCGACGGCGCTGCGCCGGCGATCGGTCGCATTAGCACCGGCGGCAAAGACGCCGACATGTGCGGCGACAGCGTGCCGGATCTGTCCTTCGTGGTGGATCCGTCCAGCAAGGGAATCAGCAACGTCGTGGTATTCGCGCGGAAAGTCAGTCGCGTCAAAGATCCTGCAACTCCCACGACGGAAGCGCTGTTCGATCAAAAGGGTTGCGTATTCTTGACGCATGTGTTGACGGCCAGAACCGGTCAGCCCGTCAAGGTGCTCAACAGCGATCCCAAAGCTCACAACACCGCGGGTAGTCCGCCGGGCGATGCGAACTTCAATCCGCAACTGCCGGGCGGGGGCTCGACGACGGTTTCATTCAAGAAATCTCAAAACGCGCCATTTCCGGTGACGTGCAGCATTCACCCCTGGATGAAGGGGTATATGTTCGCACGGGCCGACGGCTATGTCGCAGTCAGTGGGCCGGACGGTGCGTTCGAAATCAAGGATCTGCCCGCAGGCGAAAACATTGAGTTCATGGTCTGGCACGAACGCGTGGGCGGCGGTTCCGGCGGCGGGCTCGTGGCGAAGAGCGGTTGGAACGGCGGGCGATTTAAACTCACCATTCCGGCGGATGGCTTGGAAGACCTGGGCGACATCGCGGTTCCAGAATCAGCGTTTAAGTAGTTCAGTACAAAGCACACTAGCCCGACGCGCAAGCGAGGGAACATCGACGTCGCAGCGAAGCGACGGTGTTACTCGAGGCGACCGTTGGTCAGTGTAATTCATTCGAGGTAGTTGGCATGTCGGGGCGATCCCCAATGAATCAATCACACGAACCTGAGCAAGGTGCGGCGCGCCGGCTGGCGATGCTGTGCTGCCTCTTCGCCGCGTTGGGCTGCACGAAGGCGGACCCGGCGCAGTTCAAACTGAACATGGAGGGACTCGATCCGGCGGAGTTCACCGCTTCCGGTCGCACGGACGAAGCGCTCACGGAACGCGTTGCCGCAACGGAAAAAGAAATCGCCGACCTGCAAGCGTCGGATCCTGAGTCGAGCCGCATCGAATCGCTCGAAGAGCAACTCTCCGGTTTGCAAAACGAGCAGACCAACAACGCGAAGGCGAAAGGGCTCGTTGATATCAAAATCGCGCTCAACGCACTGTTTGGGACGCCGGACGAACCGTTCGTGGTCAAGGAACTACAAACGCAGCCGGACAATCCGGATGTCGGCTTTGACGTGGCGAAGTTGCGCCGCGCCGCCGGACCGGTCAGCAGCCTGGAAGATGGCACGCAGATCGGCCTGTATCGGCAACACTGCGTTCATTGCCACGGCGTCACCGGCGATGGCGTCGGCCCCACGGCGGCCTTCCTGGCGCCGTACCCTCGCGATTTCCGCAAAGGCGTGTTCAAGTTCACGTCGACGAACGAATCGGCCAAGCCCACCAAGGAAGACTTGAAACGGACGCTCAAGCAAGGTATTGCGGGCACTGCGATGCCGAGTTTCGCGCTGTTGCCGGAGGCCGATCTCGACGCGCTCGTGGAGTATGTGAAGTACCTGTCGCTCCGTGGCGAGATGGAGGCGGCGCTCTTCGAGTTGGTCAAGGCCGGCGATGAAGTGCCGATGACGCACGAGGATTTGCTCGGCGAGTTGCAGCCGTACTCGGAAATGTGGGACACTGCGGCTGCGGAAATCATCACGCCCGAGGCTCCGCCGGAATTGGACGAAGCGGGGTTCCTCGCTTCGATCGAAGAAGGCCGGAAGTTGTACCAGGACGCGAAAGCGCAATGCGTGCAATGTCACGGCCCGACCGGTTTGGGAGATGGCGCCGAAAAGCGATTCGACGTTTGGAATGAAGGCAAGACCGACGCGAACCTCGCGTTTTTCACATTGCCCAAGCAGCCGTTGATGCCGCGCAACCTGCGTACCGGCGTCTACCGCGGCGGTCGCCGCCCGGTGGATTTGTACCGGCGGATTCAAGCGGGCATCAAAGGCGCGCAGATGCCACGCCGGCCAAGCCCTCGGGCTTGACGCCCACGGAAATCTGGAGCCTGGTGCATTACGTGCAGTCGCTCCCGTACGAAGCGATCAGCGAGACCGGAGCGACGCAACAAAGCGTGCAGCGCGATTTGAATTAGTGCAGCAATTACGTCACGTGCGTCGAAACGCGCGAGACGGCCACACCGCATTCCCGTTATTCACGTCTGGGTAGTCGCCGTGTCGAGACTTTGGAGCCTGTTATTCCTCGCGGTGCCGGTCGTCGGCGTGTGGATCTGCATCTGGTCGGCCAATAACGGCTACTGGTTGCCGGACGATATTTCGTCGCACGGGCATACGATCGACCACTTGTTCAATTTCTGCCTCTGGCTTACCGGGGCGGTGTTTGTGGTCACCGAGTTGGTGATGGTCTGGTTCATGTGGAAGTACGACGCCAAGGCTCACGCCGAGCCGGTCAAGTACATGCATGGCAGCCATAACCTGGAAATCGTCTGGACGATCATCCCCGCGGCCACGTTGTTGTTTATCGCCATTTATCAAATGAACGCCTGGGCGAACGTCAAGATGCGCGTGCCGGAGCACCCGGACGTGGAAGTGGAAGTCGTCGCCCGACAGTTCGAGTGGCGGATTCGCTACCCGGGCAAGGACGGCGTATTCAACACGCGCGACGATTTGCATTCCGTGAACGACCTGCACGTGCCGGTCGGCAAACAGATTCTCGTCCGGCTGAAGAGCCAGGATGTGTTGCACGACTTTTTCCTGCCGCACCTGCGGATCAAGCAGGATGCCGTGCCAGGCATGGTGATTCCGGTCTGGTTCAAAGCCGAGCGAATCAGCAACGTGACCGGCGCCACGAGCGCTAAGTACGACCTGGTGTGCGCCGAGTTGTGCGGCTGGGGACACTACAAAATGAAGGGCCAGTTGACCGTCGAAACGCGCGAGGAATACGAGCGTTTCCTGGCCAATCTGGAGCAGCAACAAGAGGCCACGCAATGAGTTCAATTGCCGCCGGTTCGCACGCGCACGACGCGGCCGATGCGCATGGGCACGGCGATTCCATGTCGTTCCTGCGCAAATACGTCTTCTCACTCGATCACAAGGTGATCGGGATTCAATTCCTGTTTTCGACGTTGCTCTGGTTCGTCGTCGGCGGCCTGCTGGCGCTGGCAGTGCGCTGGCAACTCGCCTGGCCTTGGCAGGAGATGCCGATCGTCGGCCGGATGTTGTTCTCGGGCGAAGGAGGACAGATTTCGCCTGAGTTCTACACGATGTTGTTCACCATGCACGCTTCGGTGATGATCTTCTTTGTGATCATCCCGATCCTCGCGGGCGCGTTCGGCAACTTCTTGATTCCGCTGATGATCGGTGCCGACGACATGGCGTTTCCGACGCTCAATATGCTCAGCTACTGGTTCATGTGGCCGGCCTTTGCCTGCATGATCGCCAGCTTCTTTTACGGAGGCGGGCCGGCGTCCGGCTGGACGGCTTATCCGCCGCTGTCGTCCGTGGCGAGCGCTGCGCCGGGCAGCGAGCAAGCGCAGACGCTGTGGCTCTGGGGACTCGTGTTCGTCGGCATCTCATCGATGATGGGCTCGGTCAACTACATGACCACCATCATTCAGATGCGCGCCCCGGGCATGACGATGTTCCGGTTGCCGATGACGATCTGGGCGATGTTCATCACCGCTTTGTTGCAGGCCTTCGCGTTGCCGGTACTGACCGCCGCGCTGTTCATGCAACTGGGCGACCGCATGATTGGCACCAGCTTCTTCATTCCGGAGGGGTTGGTCGTCAACAACATGTCGGCCGGCTCCGGCGGCGGACAGCCGTTGATGTGGCAGCACTTGTTCTGGTTCTACTCGCATCCGGCCGTGTACATCATGATCCTGCCGGCGATGGGCATGGTCTCAGATATCATCTCGACCTTCGCTCGCAAACCGCTGTTCGGCTACAAGCCGATGATTTATTCGATCGCCGGCATCGCCGGGCTCGGGTTCATCGTTTGGGGCCACCATATGTTCATGTCGGGCATGAACCCCGCGTTGGGGCTGACGTTCATGCTTTCAACGATGATGATCGCCCTACCGAGCGCGATTAAGACCTTCAATTGGCTCGGGACCATTTGGGGCGGGCGAATTGAGTACACCTCAGCGATGTTGTTCGCGCTGTCGTTCGTCTCGATGTTCATCATCGGCGGGTTGTCCGGCATCTTCATGGCCGCGACGCCAGTCGATATCTTCATCCACGATACGTACTTCATCGTCGGGCACATCCACTACGTGCTCTTCGGCGGTACCGCTTTTGGCGTGTTTGGCGCGATCTATTTCTGGTTCCCCAAGATGTTCGGCCGGATGATGAACGAGACGCTGGGCAAGATTCACTTCTTCCTGTCGTTCATTTTCTTCAACGGCACGTTCTTTACGATGCACATCCTGGGGGCGAACGGCTTCCCGCGCCGGCTGGCCGATCCATATCACTATCAGACGTTCGAGCACCTGCAGGGCATGAATCAGTTCATGACGATTTGTGCGCTCGGCATGGGCGCTGCGCAGATTATTTTTGCGTTGAACTTCTTCTACAGCTTGCTCTTCGGGCCGACCTGCGGGCGCAATCCTTGGAACAGCAACACGCTCGAATGGCTCGCCCCGAGCCCTCCCGGACACGGCAACTTCGACGTGCAACCGATCGTCTACCGCGGTCCCTACGAATACGGTTCGCCGGCTTCCGATTCGATCAACTTCCCGCAGTGGCAGCCGCCGAAGGAAGGGATCGATGAAGAGGAGTTGGGGCACCATTAGGGAAATGATGAATTGAGGCGATTGACATTCATTGTTCAGACCGAGATGAGTTGACTTTACGACATTGAGCACTGAATCCAACATTACCATCTGGCTTCGACCGCATTTTTGGGCGGTGTTGTTGTGCTGCGCGACGTTTCCGCTGATTTGGGTCGGCGGGCTGGTCACCACGACTGAAGCCGGTATGGCGGTGCCCGACTGGCCGACGACCTATGGATACAACATGTTTTTGTATCCCTGGCAAACCTGGATGTTCGGCCCGTGGGAACATGGACACCGGCTGTTGGGCAGCGTCTCGGGACTGTTGTCGATCGCGCTCTGCGTAACGCTTTGGCTGTACGATGATCGCCGTTATGCCCGCTGGCTGGGCGTGGCCACGCTCATCGCGGTAATTGCTCAAGGCGTGCTCGGCGGGCTGCGCGTGCAGCTTGATCAGAATACGTTGGCGATGATTCATGGCTGCACCGGCCCGGCGTTTTTCGCGCTCACGGCGGTGATGGCTACAATCACTTCCCGCTGGTGGCGCGAGGCGGCGACGCAACCGCGCGGCGAAGACCACGCGCGCATCATGCCGCTGGGGGCGACGACGAGCTTGCTCGCGTTTCTGCAATTGACGCTTGGGGCGCAACTGCGGCATGTGCCGGTTGATGCCTCGCCTGGCTCGTTCCGTGCAATGGTGCTGTTGCATCTGATGTTGGCCGTCGTGCTGGCGCTATACGTCGGGATGCTCGTCGTGCGAACGCTTCGCGCTGGACGCGGCGAACGCCTGCTGACGCGGCCGGCGCATCGGTTGGCGATGCTGTTCACGCTGCAACTTGTGCTCGGCACGGGCGCCTGGGTGTTGAACTACCAATGGCCGCAGTGGCTCGGCGAGCATGCTTGGAACGCCGCCCACACCAACGTCCAAGAAGGTCTGCCGCAGGTGATGGTCACGACCGCCCACATGGCGGTCGGTTCGTTGATCCTGGTCAACGCGGTGTTGCTAACGATTCGTTCGGCGCGTTTGTTGCGTCGACCGGCAGGACATTCCACGACCGCTGGCTCGATCGGGCTGGGGGTGGCGGTATGAGCATGACCTCGATTGGCGTGCCGCAAACGGCGACTGGCCCGACTGACGTGTTGCGCGTCGCGCGCGACTATCTGGAACTGGCGAAGCCGAAGATCGCCGTGCTGGAATTGGTGACCGTGGCGACCGCGTTCTACCTCGCCGGGCACGGATCGCCGCAACTGCCCATGCTGTTGCACGCGTTGATTGGCACGGCCTTGGTGGCCACGAGCGCAAGCGCGTTCAATCAATGGCTGGAACGGGGCAGTGATGCGTTGATGCCGCGCACTGCGGATCGACCTTTACCGGCTGGCCGCTTAGGCTCGCGTGACGTGGCCTGGTTCGGTTCGATCACGGCTGTGATCGGCGTCTGCTATTTGGCGCTCGCCGTCAATCAAGTCACCGCTTGTCTCGGCTTGTTAAGCTGGTTCTTGTACGTCGTGGTTTACACGCCGCTCAAGCGCCGCAGCGCCACGAACACCGCCGTCGGAGCGGTGGCCGGCGCGTTGCCGGTGCTGATGGGCTGGACCGCGACCGGCAGGGCCGTCGACGTGAACGCGGCCACGCTGTTCATGATCGTCTTCCTTTGGCAGTTCCCGCATTTCATGGCGATCGCCTGGTTGTATCGCCGCGACTACGCCTTAGGCGGCATGCAAATGTTGACGGTCGTCGATCCGACCGGCCAACGGGCCGGCCGTCAGGCGGTGTTGGCCGCTTCCGTGCTGGTGCCCGTTACGTTGGTGCCGGTGCTGGTCAGCTTCGCCACGCCCATCTACGGCGTGGCGGCGCTCACGATCGGCATCGCTCAATTGGTCTGCGCTGTGCAGTTTTTCCGCAAGCTGGACGAAACCTCCGCGCGCCGACTGCTGCGCGCCAGCCTGTTATACCTCCCGGCAATCCTGGGACTACTGACCCTGGTGCCGCTGATTTAAAGCCCAAAAACTAGTTACCCAAGGAGCAGGAATGGTGCCTGCGGTTTGACGATTGCTGATCGGGTCTCGTTTGCCGACCCATTCATCATTCATCACTCATCATTCATCACTTAGTGCCTGCAAGAGTTGCTCATGTCCACCGCCGAACATTCCCATCACGTCCGCCTGGTGTATCAGCCCGCGTTGCCGTTGTCGAACGGCAAGCTGTTCATGTGGCTGTTTTTGTCGACGGAGATCATGTTTTTCGCCGCCTTGATCGGCGCGTACATCGTGATCCGCTTCGGTGCGCCGACCTGGCCGACGCCGCACGACGTCCACCTGGTGGAAGTCATCGGCTTCTTCAATACGCTCGTGCTCGTGCTTTCCAGCGTGACGGTCGTCTATTGCCTCGAAGCGGCGAAGTCGAACAAAACCGGCGTCGCCAAAGCCTTCATGGGCGCGACGTTGCTGCTGGGCTCGATCTTCCTGGGCATCAAAGTCTACGAGTACTCGTCGAAGTTCTCGCACGGCATCTATCCCAAGCCGCAGCACAGCGGAATCTATGAAAAGGCCGACTTGTACTACGCTTCGGCCGTCCGGGCAAGGCTGCAGGAAATCAGCGGAGCGCTGACCATTAAGCCCGTTTGGACGAACGAGGACGCGCAGGCGCTCGCGGCGCTGGACGCGAAGTCTGAGCTCACCGACGAGGAAACGACGCAGCGCACCGACCTTCGCACCAAGTATTCCTCGGCGATTACCGAGAAAGAGCAGAAGCAACTCGCGTTCGTCAAAGAGCTGGAGCTTAAAACGAACACGACCGACCTCGTGGCCATTAACGCGCTCGCGATGGAGATTGCACCGCTGGCCAGCGCCATGCCGAGCGGCACGCATGGCGAGGCGCATCACGAAGGCTTGAACGATCAAATGCCGTGGCTGCGATTGCCGATCATGATTCCCGGCGGCAATATGTGGGCGAGCAGCTATTTTCTCCTGACAGGCTTTCACGCCGTCCACGTGCTCGTCGGGCTGATTTTCTTTGCGATCATGCTCAGTTGGAATCTGAACGCCGCCAGCGCCGGTGCCATCGAAAATATCGGCCTATACTGGCACTTCGTCGATCTGGTGTGGATTTTCCTGTTCCCGTTGTTGTATTTGTTTTAGGAAGTAGGTGGAGTAGGTGCAGTAGTTAGTAGGTGAAGTAGTTGGCAAATGCGGCCATCCCTCTACTTCTCCTACTTACTACTCCTCCTACTTCACCTACTCCACCTCCTGCCTGGAGTTGCTCCGCATGACTGCACACGACCATTCCCACGCCAGCCACGGTCACGAGGGCGGACACGCGCATAGCAGCCACACCGGGCAGTACTTCGCCGTGTTCGTGGCCTTGTGCGTGTTGTCGGCAATGTCGTTTTTGACCTATACCGATTTCTGGCGCGAGCGGTTCCCTGTGGAAGCCGGCCGCACGTTCATGATGGCGGTCTCCTGCACCAAGGCGATGCTGGTGATCCTGTTCTTCATGCACGTGAAGCACGAAGCCAATTGGAAATACGTGCTGACGATTCCCCCGGCGATCATGGCCGTGTTCCTGATGCTGGCCTTGGTGCCCGACATCGGGTTGCGAGCCAGAAAATATTCGCCCGAGCGTGAAGCACGGATGGCCGATAAAGCGACGACCGAACCGGCCGATGCAACCCAATACGTCGAGCCGGCAGCCGACGAACCGACGCCCGCGGCGCATTGAAGCACTCGCGGCGACTACGAATTCCCCCATCGTCGCCTTTCGCTCCGCGAAAGGAATCGCTGACGCGGAGCGCAAGCCGACGATTTCATCTTCGAGACCACGTCGGTGTCCCGCGCGGCGATTGAAGTCGTCGAAGTGACGCATCGCTACGGCGAGCGAACGGCGCTCGATGCGCTCACACTGAACGTCGCGGAGCGCGAACTGTTCGTGTTTCTCGGCCCCAACGGCGGCGGCAAAACGACGCTCTTCCGTTTGCTCTCCACGCTCATCCCCATGCAGCGCGGGCGGGGCGCAATCCTCGGCCATGATCTCGCGCAGGACGTTGTTCGCTTGCGGGCGTCGATCGGTGTCGTGTTCCAAGCCCCGAGTCTCGACCGCAAGCTGACCGTCGCGGAGAACCTGCGGCACCAAGGTCGACTGTACGGCCTGTCCGGCCCGGGGCTGCGTTACCGGATGGCGGAGGTGTTAGAACGGCTCGGGCTGACCGACCGCGCGCGCGATCTGGTGGAGAAACTCTCCGGAGGTCTGCGCCGGCGCGTCGAACTCGCCAAGGGACTGCTGCATCGTCCGAAGTTGTTGTTGCTCGATGAACCGAGCACCGGTCTCGATCCCGGCGCACGGAGCGACGTCTGGCGTTATTTGCGCGAACTTCGCGATCAGGATGGCGTCACGGTCGCACTGACGACGCACCTTTTAGAGGAAGCGGAGCGCGCCGATCGGATCGCCATTCTCGATCAAGGCAAGCTTGTCGCGCTCGATACGCCGGAGGCGCTCAAGTCCGAACTCGGCGGCGATTCGATCACGATCAACACGCCTGATGCGCGTGGGCTGGCGGCGGAAATCGAACGCCGCTTCGCTTGTCAGCCAAGCATCGTCGACGGCGCCGTGCGCGTCGAGCATCCCGACGGGCATGTGCTGCTCGGCAAGCTTTGCGAGGCGTTTCCGGAGGCGATCACGTCGATCACGCTCGGCAAACCTTCTTTGGAAGATGTGTTCATCGCCCGGACGGGTCATCGCTTTTGGCACGAGCGCGAGGCGGCCCATGGTTAACGCGACTGAGCTTCGGGTACGCCCCTGGGAAGTCGTCGGCACGCTCGCGGCGCGGGAGTTGGTGCGATTCTTTCGCCAGCGCAATCGCGTATTCGGCGCGATCGGGCAGCCGATTCTGTTCTGGCTGCTGTTCGGCGCGGGCTTGAGCGGTTCCTTTCGCCTCGGCGGGCAAGCGGCTGGCCCCAGCTACCTGGAATACTTTTTTCCCGGCAACCTGGCGTTAATCCTGCTGTTCACGGCGATTTTCGCCACGGTGTCGATCATCGAAGATCGTCGCGAAGGGTTCCTGCAATCGGTGCTGGTCTCACCCGCCCCGCGCTGGGCGATGGTACTCGGCAAGATCACGGGCGGCACGGCGATCGCGCTCCTGCAGGGGCTCGTATTTCTCGCGCTGGGATTGACGATCGGCATCAAGTTCGACGTGGCGATGTTGGCCGCTTTGACCGTGTTCATGGGGATCGTGGCGTTTGGCTTGACGGCGCTCGGGTTCGTGCTGGTCTGGCGGATGGATTCCACGCAGGGCTTTCACGCCGTGATGAGCGTGCTGCTGATGCCGATGTGGCTCTTGTCGGGCGCGTTTTTTCCGGCGGATTCCCCTTGGTTGGCCTGGATCATGCGTCTCAATCCGCTCACCTATGGCGTGGCCGGGATGAGGCGTATCCTGTATTGGAACGCGGAGGGCGCGACATTGCCCGACGCACTGCCGAGCCTGCCCATGTGCTGGGCCGTCACGCTTGGCTTCGCCGCGGCAATGACGTTGGCCGCGTGGTGGATTTCGCGATATCGCACGCAGGGAGACATGCAATGAATCACGCGGCCGTCCGCATTTGGGCGTTTCTGCTGCTCGCCATCGTCGGCGTCTACGGCGCTTGGAGCGTGTACCGCTACGCCGATTCGGGCGCGGCGAAGTCAAACGTCTACATCGGCGAAGCGACGGTGGATCCCGATGCGCCGAAAACTCCCCAAGCGCCGTCATCCGACAAAGACCTGCGGTTTATCGAACGGAGCGGCAACGAGTTCAAGCTTTCCGACATGGATGGCAAGCTCTGGATCGCCAGTTTCTTCTTCACCTCTTGCCCGGGCGAGTGCAAGATCCTCAACAACGAATTGGCCAAGCTCCAGCACGAATACGGCGACCGCGACGTGACGTTCGTCAGCTTCACGTGCGATCCGACCAATGACACGCTGGAAGAGCTGCGCAAGTACGCCGACTACTACGCCGCCGATCCGCAGAAGTGGCTCTTCGTCCGCGGCGATATCGACTACACGTCTTTCATCGGCATCACGCGATTCAAGGTTTCCGTGGTGCAGAAATCGCACACCGATCGGATGATCCTGATCGGCCCGGACGGCAAGATCGAAGACTATTTCTCCGCCAAACAACCATCCGACATGCTGAAGGTGCGCAAGGCGCTGGACAAACTGCTGCCGGCGGAAATGTCCGAGCCGAATGTGTCGAATACTTCGGATTCACCACGGAGTCACGGAGACACGGAGAGGGGAGGATTCTACCGCGAAACACGCGAAATGACGCGAAAGAAATGAGGTGTGGGTTAGGCTCTGTTGACGATTAAATCCGTTTCAGGCGGATGAATCCGAGGGCCAGTTGGATGATTGCCAGAAATGTTTGTTTCAGTTTTTCGTAGCGAGTGGCGACGCGGCGGAACTCTTTGAGTTTGCCGAAGAGACGTTCGATCATGTTGCGTGTGC
>Ga0163153_10003788_pt1 | contig 19792 bp, 15 predicted proteins | sample OliLakLV19MP6IB1_FD_148629 | JGI IMG/M metagenome (GOLD analysis project Ga0163153, IMG submission 148629) | Freshwater microbial mat bacterial communities from Lake Vanda, McMurdo Dry Valleys, Antarctica - Oligotrophic Lake LV.19.MP6.IB-1 | ecosystem: Environmental > Aquatic > Freshwater >... | reverse complement strand
CAGAGTACGCGGACGCTGACGCTGCTTTCGTCCGCGAACTCTGCGACCGCCTCGAAATCCCATTGCACCTTGGTCGGCCCGAACGACCGATTCGTGGACCCGGACTCGAGGCCGCCGCTCGCCGCGCGCGCTACGCCTTTCTCGCAGGCGCGGCCGAGCGCTGTAGCGCCGTCCGCATCGCCACCGCGCACACCGCCGACGACCAGGCCGAGACCGTGCTCATGCGCCTTCTGCGCGGTAGCGGCGCCGACGGTCTCAAGGGAATTCGCTTGCGCCGCGGCCGCATCATCCGCCCCCTGCTCGAATGCCCCCGCGCCGACGTGCTCGATTTTCTCGCGGCGTCCGACGAGCCCTTCCGCGAAGACGCGAGCAACGCCGACCGCCGCTTCCTGCGCAATCGCGTCCGCCACGAGGTATTGCCTGTCTTGGCTGCCATCAACCCGCGTGTCCGTGCTGCCCTGGCCCGCACCGCGGCAGTTGCCCAGGCCGAAGCGAATTACCTCGAGCGGGCTGCACGCCACGCGTTGGCAGGAGCTGGGACCGTCGATGAGGAGGGGTTGTCCGTCGCCGCTTTGCGCCATTTACCCGAGCCGCTCCAGGCGCGCGTGGTGCGCCGTTGGTTGGCAGGGGCCGGGTGTGCCCACCTATCGTACGAGCGGCTCAGGACCGTCCTCGCGGTCGCCCAAACCGCCGCGGGAACGCGGGCGACCGGCTTGCCTGGCGGCGCCAGGGTCGAACGCGTCGGCGGCCGGCTGGTGGTGCGTCTGGACCCTCGCCGACAACCCAAGCCCGGCGCGTAGTTGCGGCGTAATCGGACGTTGCTGGCACGGGACCCCTATGTTAGGTTCGGCCTTGCTCCTGCGCAAAGAACCTATGGCGAACCAGTTTCCGAGAAACCCGGCCCTTTGGCTTGTCATCGCCCTCGCGGTGTTGCTCGTCATGAACGTGGTCACGTCGCCGCGCGGTCCCGATCCGGACATCGTTTTCAGCGACTTCGTCGCCGCCGTGGAGCAGGGCGACATCAAGCGGGTCACGATGACGGGCCAGAGCATTCAGGGCGAGTACCTGAATGGCGAGAAGTTCCGCACCTATGCCCCGGAAGATCCGACCCTGGTGCAGTCCTTGCGTGAACGGGGCGTCCGGATCGAGGCCAGGCCGGAAGACGACGACCCCTGGTACTACGTCGTTCTCCTTCAGTGGGCACCGATGCTGCTACTGATCGGCGTCTGGATCTTCTTCATGCGCCAGATGCAGGCGGGCGGCGGCAAGGCGATGTCTTTCGGTAAGAGCCGCGCCAAATTGCTCACCGAGAACACCCAGAAGGTCACCTTCTCCGACGTCTCCGGGGTCGAGGAGGCAAAGGAGGAACTCGAAGAGATCATCCAGTTCCTGAAGGATCCGAAGCGATTCACCAAGCTCGGCGGCCGCATCCCCAAGGGCGTCCTGCTCGTCGGGCCTCCCGGCACCGGCAAGACGCTGCTCGCGCGCGCCATCGCCGGCGAAGCCGGAGTGCCGTTCTACTCGATCAGCGGCTCCGACTTCGTCGAGATGTTCGTCGGCGTCGGCGCTTCGCGCGTCCGCGACCTATTCGTCCAAGGCAAGAAGAACGCCCCGTGCATCATCTTCATCGACGAGATCGACGCGGTCGGGCGGCACCGCGGCGCGGGCATCGGCGGCGGCCACGACGAACGCGAGCAAACCCTCAACCAATTGCTGGTCGAGATGGATGGCTTCGAAGCCAACGAGGGCGTCATCCTCATCGCCGCGACCAACCGGCCCGACGTGCTCGATCCGGCATTGCTGCGCCCCGGGCGTTTCGACCGGCGCGTCGTCGTGCCCCGTCCCGACGTGAAGGGCCGCGAGGGCATTCTCAAGGTGCACGCCCGCGCCGTGCCGCTCGCCGCTGACGTCAACCTCGAGACTCTCGCCCGCGGCACCCCTGGATTCGCCGGGGCCGATCTCGAGAACCTGGTCAACGAGGCCGCCCTGCTCGCGGCGCGCCACAACAAGGACAGCGTGTCCATGGCGGACTTCGAACTCGCCAAGGACAAGGTGATGATGGGCGCCGAGCGGCGCAGCATGGTCATGCATGAGGACGAGCGCCGCAGCACCGCATTCCACGAGGCCGGACACGCGCTCGTCGCCAAGCTTCTTCCCGGCAGCGATCCCGTCCACAAAGTCAGCATCGTGCCGCGCGGAATGGCGCTCGGCGTCACCATGCAGGTGCCGATCGACGACCGCCACTCGTACAGCCGAGACTTCATTCTCGATACGCTGGCGATCCGCTTCGGCGGACGCGCCGCGGAGGAATTGGTGCTCGGCCACGTGACGACCGGCGCCTCCGACGACATCGAGAAGGCGACCGACTGGGCGCGAAGAATGGTCTGCGAGTGGGGCATGAGCGAGAAGCTCGGGCCGATGACGTTCGGCAAGAAGGAAGAGCAGATCTTCCTCGGCCGCGACTTCACCCAGGCGCAGGAGTATTCGAACGACACCGCGGTCGAGATCGACAAGGAGGTGCGCCGCATCATCGCGTCGAGCTACGAGCGGGCGAAAGGCCTTCTCGCCGGCGAGATGGACGCGCTCCATGCCGTCGCCGAGGCGCTCCTCGAGCGCGAAGCGCTCGACGGCGCGGAGATTGATGTGATCTTGCGCGCACATCGCAGCGGCAGCCAGGGAGGCGCCCCCGCGGCGCCCGAGGCGGAAGTGACGGCCTGACGGCGATGCGCATGCCGGCATCGAGACCCCCGTCGAGATGTCGGTACGATGCGCGCGCGACCCGTCAGCCAACCGGTCGCGTATTGGCTGGTACGCTCAGCCGGGCTCGGAGCGATCGCAGCGGCAAACGGCTTTATGCAGTGAGCTCGCTGCGTCGCGCTCGGGTTGGTTCGTCCGCGCCGTTCAGCCATCGCGGCAACTCGACGGATGGACTCGAGGCGCAATACTGTCCGGACCGCATGATGCGATGATCGACCTCGCCGACCTGATGGCCAGCCTGCGCATTCAAGACGCGATCGACATCCTGATCATCGCGTTCGTGGTCTACAAGATCATCGACCTCATTCGCGGTACTCGCGCCGCGCAGATGTTGGTCGGCTTGGCGGTCGTCTTCGCCATCTTCCTCTCGTCGCAGACTCTCGAACTCTACACCCTCAATTGGGTGCTCGATAACTTCCTCAGTTCGATCCTGCTCGTCATTGTCGTCATCTTCCAGGACGATATCCGCCGCGCCCTGACGCAGGTCGGCACGCGCTCCTTTTTCGGCGGCGAGCACCATCTGCTGCAGGAAGACGTCGAGGAGATCGTCCGCGCCGCCGCCGCGCTCGCGTCGAAGCGCACGGGAGCGCTGATCGTGCTGCAACGCGAGGTCGGCCTCAATCAGTACATGGAGGTGGGAGTTCGCCTCGATGCTCGCGTCAGCCGCGAACTCATCATCAGCATCTTCCAGCCGACGTCGCCGATCCACGACGGTGCGCTGATCGTCCACACCGGTCGCATGATCGCCGCCGGGTGCTTTCTGACTCTCACCACCAACCCGTTCGTCAGCAAGACGCTCGGTTCCCGTCACCGCGCCGCGCTGGGCCTGACTGAGGAGACCGACGCCCTCGTGGTGGTCGTCTCGGAGGAAGACGGCATCATCTCGTTGGTGCGCGAGGGCCGCATCACCCGCGGCATCGACACGGCCACGCTGCGCAACACATTGCAGAAGGTAATGGGCTGATGGCCGACGCTACGCCCGCGCCGCGGCGCCGCCGCTTCCTTTCGGCGCTGCGCGACGCTGCCACGCGCAACGTCCCCCTCAAGGTGCTTGCGCTCGCAATCGCATGCGGCCTGTGGGCGTTCGTCAACTTCGGCGAACGCGATACCGAAGAGGCACTCAAGGTCGCGGTGGAACTGCGCAACATTCCGGCGGCACTGATGATCACCAGTTCACGCGTCGATTTCGTCGATGTGCGCGTCGTCGGCCCGCGCACCCTCCTCGGGCGCATTGACCACAGCCAACTCTCGATGCCACTCGACTTCAGCGGCGCGCGCCAGGGTCCGGCCGTGTTCACGGTCAACGTCGACCGCCTCAACCTCCCGCGCGGAGTACGGGTCGTCCGCGTCACCCCGGCACAGATCACGGTGACGCTCGAACGGGTCCGCCGCAAGTCCGTCCCCATCCAACTGCGCCTCGAAGGCGAGCCCCCCGCCGATTTCCGCGTGGTCGCGACCACGCTGACACCGGAGAAGGTCGAGGTCTCCGGCCCGGAGTCGTTGATCGCGCCGCTCGAGATGGTTGCCACCGAACTCCTCCGGTTAGACGATGCTGCGAGTGTCTCCATCAGGCAGACCATCCCGCTCGAGCCGCTGGGCGAATACGTCACGCCACGACCCGGGAGCGTCGAGGTCGAGGTCGCCATCGAGGAGATCCTCGTCGAGAGAATCTTCGAAGCGGTGCCGCTCGAAACCCGCAGCAGTGCCGCAGGCGAACGCCTGCTCGATCCGTCGGCGGTGCGCGTCGTCGTGCGCGGGCCGCGGCGCGTGGTAGAAGAGATCCGGCCGGCTGGGCTCGTCAGCGTCGACGTCGACGGGCTCGGAGCCGGCGCCCATGAGGTTGGCGTTGCGGTGAAAATTCCCGCCGAGGCAGAACTGACATCGATCGAACCGTCGTCGGTATCGGTCAAGATCGTCGTCCCGACTCCGCTATCCCCTGCCGATGCTACGCCTGCAGGCGTAGCGCTGCTGCAGCCCCCGACTACACCTCCCACGGAAGACAGCGAATGAGCCAAGGGCGCCGTTTGTTCGGTACCGATGGGATTCGCGGTGTCGCCAACACCGAGCCGATGACACCCGAACTCATCCTGCGACTCGGCCAAGTCGTCGGCTCCAGCTTGGCAGCGGGGGGCGGGGGAACGCGGCCCACAGTCGTAATCGGCCGCGATTCGCGTGTCTCGGGCCGGATGCTCGAGGCTGCCATGGCCGCGGGGCTGAGTTCGGCTGGCGCTGACGTTTTGCTGGCGGGCGTGGTTCCGACTCCGGTCGTCGCCTTCGTCACCCGCCAACTCGGCGCCGCCGCAGGCGTGGTCGTGTCGGCGTCGCACAACCCTTTCGCCGACAACGGCATCAAGCTCTTCGACCACGCCGGCTTCAAGCTCGATGACGCCGCCGAGGCGGAGATCGAAGCCCGCCTCGCCGAGCCCATGCTCCAACCGCGCCCTGCAGGGGCGGCGCTCGGGCGGATCGCCGATCTCGCCGATGCGAACGAGCGCTATCTCGCTTTCCTCGTCGGCTCGCTACGCACCGACGTGCGGCTCGAGGGTCGCCGCGTGGTCTTCGACGGCGCCAACGGTTCGGCCTACCGCGTTGGTGTCGAGTTGCTGGAACTTCTCGGTGCCGAGGTGATCGGCATCGGGGTAGCGCCCGACGGCATCAACATCAACGAGGGCTGCGGCGCGGTGCATGCGGATACGGCCGCCGCACAAGTGCGTCAACTCGGGGCGGACCTCGGCGTCGTCGTCGACGGCGATGCCGATCGCATCGTCCTGGTCGACGAGAACGGTGACCTCGTCGACGGCGACGAGATCCTCGCGATCCTGGCAACGCACCGGCCTGGAGCGATCGGTGCGGCGGTCGTGGGCACGGTGATGTCGAACATGGGCCTCGAGCTCGCGCTGCGGGCGCAGGGGGTCGAGTTCGTCCGCGCCGCTGTCGGCGACCGCTACGTGCTCGAGGAAATGCGCCGCCACGGTGCTCGCATCGGCGGCGAGCCCTCGGGGCATCTGATCTTGCTCGATCACGGCACCACGGGCGACGCTTTGCTCGCAGCACTGCAGGTGCTCGACGTGATGTCCGAAACCGGCAAGCCGCTGTCGCAGTTGCGGGGCGCGATGACGAAACTGCCGCAAGTCCTGATCAACGTCCGCGTCGCTGAGCGCCGTGCGCTCGACGAGATCGCGGCGATCACCGCGGTGATCGCGGACGTCGATTGTCTTCTCGACGGACGTGGACGCCTGCTTGTACGCTACTCCGGAACCGAGCCACTAGTGCGGGTGATGGTGGAAGGGCAGGATGCCGACGAGACTCAGGCGTGTGCCGAGAGAGTCGCGGCGGTGATTTGTGCCGAGCTCGGCGAGTGAGGAGTGCAGCCAATGGCGGAGATCAATCTGGGCGTCAATATCGACCATGTCGCAACCTTGCGACAGGCGCGCCGCGTTGCCTACCCGAGCATCGTCGCGGCCGCGCAAGCCGCGGAGCGCGGCGGCGCCGACGGCATCACCGTGCACCTGCGTGAGGACCGGCGCCACATCCAGGAGGCGGACGTCGAAGCGCTCGCGACAGCCGTCGCCACGAAGCTGAATCTGGAGATCGCCGGCGTCGGCGATATGGTGCAGATCGCCCGTCGGATTGCCCCGCGCGACGTCTGCCTCGTCCCCGAGCGCCGCGCCGAGCTGACGACCGAGGGCGGTCTCGACGTGGTCGGCAATGCCGCGGCGCTCGCGCCGATCGTCGCTGAACTGCGTGCGGCGAAGATCCGCGTCAGTCTGTTCATCGACCCCGACGAGGCCCAAGTGGATGCGAGCGCGCGCCTCGGTGCCGAGGTGGTGGAGATTCACACCGGCAGCTACGCCGACGCCCCGAGCGGCGCGGCGCGCGACGCGGAACTCGCGCGAATTCGCCGCGCATCGGAGCATGGCGCCGCGGCCGGCCTGTTGGTGAACGCCGGTCATGGGCTAACCCTGGAGAATGTCGCTCCGGTCGCGGCCATTGCCGTGCTCTTCGAACTGAATATCGGCCACAGCATCGTCGCCGACGCCATCTTCGTCGGCATCGAGGAAGCCGTGCGGCGGATGAAGGCACGGATGACGGCCGCGCGCCCACGCTGAAGCCGGGCCATGTTTGTCGTCACCGCAGCGCAGATGCGCCGGCTCGACCGGTTGACCATCGAGAAGTATGGCACGCCCGGATTCGCGCTGATGGAGCGCGCCGGCGGCGGCGCTACTGCGCTGCTACTGGAGCGCTTTCCCCACGTGCGCGACGGCCGCGTGCTCGTGGTTGCGGGCAAGGGGAACAACGGCGGCGACGGCTTCGTCATCGCCCGCGAACTCAATTCCCGAGGTATCGATACGGAAGTCGTCTTGCTTGCCGCGGCGGGCGATGTCGGTGGTGACGCTCGACGCGCGCTCGAAGCGTATCGTGCCGCTGGCGGCGCGATCATCGAAGCCCCTACGGACGAATCGATCGTGGCCCTGCCGCTGCGCCTGGAGGCTTGCGTGCTGGTGGTCGACGCGGTCTTCGGCACCGGGCTCAACGCTCCCGTGCAGGGTCGAATCGCTGACGTCCTCCACATGATCAACCTTTGCGGCCGGCCGGTCTTCGCGGTCGACATCCCGTCGGGACTCGGCGCCGACAGCGGTGAACCGCTCGGTGTTGCGGTCCAGGCGGAGGCCACCGCGACATTCGCCTATCCCAAACTCGGCCAAGTGATCTTTCCCGGTGCGCGCTACGTCGGTGATCTTGCGGTCGTCGACATCGGCATCGCTGCCGAGGCGATTGCGGCGGTGGCTCCCCAGGTACACCTCACCTTGCGCGACGACGCGGCAGTACTCGTTCCGATACGTGAGCCGGAAGCCCACAAGGGTAGCGCCGGACATGCGTTGATCTTCGCCGGCTCGCGTGGCCACACCGGGGCGGCCCGCATGGCCGGCCGCGCGGCTCTGCGCTGTGGCGCTGGTCTCGCCACCCTCGCCGGCCCGGCGTCGCTCAACCCGATCTTCTCCCAGGGCTGCGACGAACTGATGACCGCGCCGCTCGCCGACACGGACGGGTTCGTCGATTGCGATGAGATCGCCATCCGCTCCTTGCTCTCCGGCAAGAGCGCCGTCGTCGTCGGGCCTGGAATCGGTACCCACGACGCGGCAGCGGCACTGGTGCGTTTGCTGCTGCGTGATGTGCGCGTGCCGCTGCTGCTCGATGCCGACGCACTGACCTGCGTGGCCGACGATACCAGCGTCCTCACCCGTGCCGCGTGTCCGCTCGTGCTGACGCCGCACCCGGGCGAAATGGCGCGGCTGATCGGCAGCGACGCTGCGACGGTGCAGTCCGACCGCATCGGTATCGCGCGCAGCTTTGCCGCAGCGCATGGTTGCGTGCTGTTGCTGAAGGGCGCGCGGACCGTAATCGCATCGCCCGACGGCGAGATCTGGATCAATCCCACCGGCAACCCCGGAATGGCTTCGGGAGGCATGGGCGACGTACTGTCCGGGATGATCGGCGCGCTCCTGGCGCAGGGGCTCGGCGTCGCTGAAGCCGCCCGCCTGGGAGCCTTCCTCCACGGTGCCGCCGCCGACAGCGTCGCCGCCGCACGCGGCGAGATCGGCATGCTCGCGAGCGATGTGATCGAGGCGTTGCCGCCGGTGATCGCTGGGTTGCAGTCCGATTGGGTCGACGCAGCCTGGGAGACCGGCGAGTGATGGACGTGCGCGGCACCGTCGTGACGGAACACTTCGCCACCGAGGAGGCGACCATGGCAGCGGCCATGGCGCTCGCCCGCCACCTCCAACCGGGCGACCTGATCGCCCTGCAGGGGGACCTCGGTGCCGGCAAGACGACGTTCGTGCGCGGGCTCGCGGAGGGGCTCGGCGTCGAGCCGGACCGGGTACGCAGCCCGACGTTTACGCTCATCAACGAATACGGTGGCGGTCGCCTGCCGCTTTTCCACATTGATCTATACAGACTCGAGCCGTCCGCCGTGGACAGAATCGCCTTGCGCGAGTACTTTTACGGTGACGGTGTTTGTGTCGTGGAGTGGTTCGAGCGGTTCGGCGAAGACCCGCCGCGGCTCCATGTTTGCCTCGCCCACGCGGGTAATGAGGAACGCGACGTCATGGTACAGGCAATCGGGGCGCGTTATGTTGTGCTGGCCTCGCCCGAGATCTGGGGCGCGGGCAGAGCCTTGGAAGGGTGAGGAGTTCGCGTGGCGTTGATCGTGCAGAAGTATGGCGGCACCTCGGTGGGGTCCGTCGAACGGATCAAAGCAGTTGCCACCCGGGTGGCGGCGACGCGCGCGGCGGGTAACTCCGTCGCCGTCGTGGTTTCGGCCATGTCGGGCGAGACCAATCGCCTCCTCGAGCTCGCGGCGCAGGTCGCCAGCAAGCCCGACGCCCGCGAGAGCGACGTGGTGATCGCCACCGGCGAACAGATCACTGCCGCCCTGCTGTCGATGGCGCTGCAGGACATCGGCGTCCGCGCCACCTCGATGCTCGGCTTCCAACTTCCGGTGCTGACGTCGAGCGTCTACGGACGCGCACGCATCAAGAGCATCGATGCGGACCGCCTGCGTGCTGTTCTCGACACCGGCGCAGTAGCCGTGATCGCCGGCTTCCAGGGAGTCGACGCCGGTTCGAGCATCACCACTCTCGGACGGGGCGGCAGCGACACGAGCGCAATCGCCATTGCCGCGGCGGCGAAGGCTGACGTCTGCGAGATCTACACCGATGTCGAGGGAGTGTTCACGACGGACCCGCGTATCTGTCCGGCCGCGCGCAAGCTCGCGCGCATCTCGTTCGAGGAGATGCTCGAGCTTGCGAGCCTCGGTGCCAAGGTGCTGCAGATCCGTTCGGTGGAGTTCGCCAAGCGCTACAATGTTCCCGTGCACGTGCGATCGAGTTTCTCGGATGCGCTCGGCACATGGGTCGTTCAGGAGGAGGCAGGTATGGAGGATGTTCTGGTTTCGGGCGTCGCTGCCGATCGCAACGAGGCGAAAATCACGCTCCAGCGGGTGCCGGACCGGCCCGGGCTCGCGGCCAAGATCTTCGGCCCGATCGCCAAGGCGCACATCGTCGTCGATATGATCATCCAGAATGCGAGCGAGGACGGCACCACGGACCTCACGTTCACCGTGCCGCAGAACGACTACAATCGCGCCCTCGAGATCGTGCAGCCGATCGCCGCCGAGATCGGCGCTGCCGGCGTGAAGTCGGATACCGACGTCGTCAAGGTCTCCGTCGTTGGCCTCGGCATGCGTAGCCACGCCGGCGTCGCCGCGCGGATCTTCGCCGTCCTCGCCGACGAGGGCATCAATGTCGAGATGATCTCCACCTCCGAGATCAAGGTCTCCGTCGTGATCGCCGCGAAGTACGCCGAACTCGCCGTGCGCGTCCTCCATAAGGCGCTCATCGAAGAGAGCTTCGACGAGGAGTCGGCGTGACCCGCACTTCCAAGGTCGATCTCTACGATACGACGCTGCGCGACGGCTGCCAGGCCGAAGACATCAGCTTCACCGTCGAGGACAAACTGCGCATCGCCGAGCGCCTCGACGATTTCGGCGTGCGTTACGTCGAAGGCGGTTGGCCCGGCTCGAATCCGCGCGATGAAGCTTTCTTCGAGGCGGCAAAGAAGCTCAAACTCAAGCAGGCGCGTATCGTCGCGTTCGGCTCGACCCGCCGCGCCGGAGTCCGCGCGAGCGCGGACAACAACATCAAGAAGCTGCTGCGCGCCGAGACGCCCGTCGTCACCATCTTCGGCAAGACGTGGGACCTGCACGTCCGCGACGACTTGCGGATCCCAAACGCGGAGAACCTCGAGGTCATCTTCGACAGCATCCAGTACCTGAAGCGCCACGTCGATGAGGTCATCTTCGACGCCGAGCACTTCTTCGACGGCTATCGCGCCGACCGCGACTTCGCCGTCGAGTGCTGCCGCGTCGCCCGCGAGGGCGGGGCAGATCTGCTCTGCTTGTGCGATACCAACGGCGGCCGCTTGCCAGCAGAGATTGCCGCCGCTGTCGACGATGTGCGCGCAGCGACCGGCGCACCGATCGGCATCCATTGCCACAACGACTCCAACCTCGCGGTCGCCAATTCGCTCGTCGCCGTCGAGCACGGCGCCACCCAGGTGCAAGGCACGATCAACGGTATCGGCGAGCGCTGCGGCAACGTCGACCTGTGTTCGGTCGCCGCCAACCTGCAGCTCAAGATGGGCTACAAGGTCGTCAGCCCGGCCCAACTGAAGCGATTGCGTGAGCTTTCGCACTTCGTCTGGGAACTCGCCAACCAGGAGCCGAACAAGCGCCAGCCCTTCGTCGGCCTGAGCGCTTTCGCCCACAAGGGCGGCATCCATGTCGCCGCGGTACGCAAGAACCGCGAGACCTACGAGCACATCGACCCCGAGGTGGTCGGTAATCGCCAGCGCGTGCTCGTCTCCGACCTCTCGGGCCAGAGCAACATTCTCCACAAGGCAGGCGAGTTCGGGCTCGACCCCGAGGAGATGAAGCCCGCCGTGCGCGCCGTGCTCGCGGAGGTCAAGTCGCTCGAGAACCAGGGCTTCCAGTTCGAAGGGGCGGAGGCGTCGCTGGAACTGCTCATGCAGAAGGGCATCCACGGCGAGCGTACCCGCAACTTCGAACTGATCGGCTTTCGCGTCATCGACGAAAAGCGTACGGAATCCGAACAGCCGCTGTCCGAGGCGACCATCATGTTGCGCGGCCCGGAAGGGCAGATCGAGCACACCGCGGCCACCGGCAACGGTCCCGTCAACGCGCTCGACAACGCCCTGCGCAAGGCGCTCACCAAGTTCTACCCCGAGATCGAACAGATCCGCCTGCTCGATTACAAGGTGCGCGTACTCTCCGGTGCGGGCACCGATGCGCAGGTGCGCGTGCTGGTCGAGTCGGGCGATGGCGAGGACCGCTGGGGAACCGTCGGCGTGTCGCGCAACGTCATCGAGGCGAGCTGGCAGGCGCTGTGCGATAGCCTCGACTACAAGCTCTACAAGGATGCCAAGCGCCGCCGCGCCAAGACGACTGTCACGCCAGGAGCAGGCGCGTAGTTGCACGTAGTGAGGCCAAGCCCGATGTTGCGGCGAACCCGGCAGGAACCGATCCCCGTCCCAAACCCGTTCGTCCTGAGCCCGTCGAAGCGCCCGATCGCCATTCGCGAGACCCGCGCCCGTGCTTCGACAAGCGCAGCACGATCGGATATTGACCGATTCCGGAACCGCTTTCCGTTCGCTCTGCGCCTCTCGAAGGGCACCCAGCATCCGCTCGTGAGATGACTATCTACTGCGACCACAATGCGACAACCCCGGTTCTGCCCGAGGCGATCGCAGCGCTGCTGCCGACGCTGGACGCGGATTTCGCGAACCCGTCGAGCACCCACGCGCCGGGTTCACGCGCCCGCTGTGCCGTCGAAGAGGCGCGGCGCGAGGTCGCCGGCCTGCTCGGCTGTCGGCCGGCAGAGGTGGTCTTCACCAGCGGCGGTACCGAGGCCAACGACGCCGCCCTGCGGGGAGTACTGCGGCTCGTCAAGCGCTCGCCGAAGCGTGTCGTCACCACGGCGATCGAGCATTCCTCGGTGCTCGCGAGTCTGCGTGATCTCGATGACGTGGGCGTAGATTTCGCTCCGCTCGATGCCGCCGGCCGCGTGCTCGTTGCGGAACTCGAGCGTCTGCTGCGCCAGCCTGCGGATCTCGTGAGCATCGGCTGGGCCAACAACGAGATCGGCACGCTCCAGCCGATCGCTGCCATAGCCGAGCTTTGCCGCCTCCACGAGGTTCCGCTCCACGTCGACGCGGTGCAGGCGGTCGGTAAGATCCCGATCGACCTGAGGGGGGTCGCGCTCGCGTCGGTGTCGGCGCACAAAATCGGCGCACCGAAGGGTGTCGGAGCGCTCTATGTGCGCGATGGTGCACCGTGGCGCCCGATGCTCATCGGCGGTGGCCAGGAGCGTGGTCGCCGCGGCGGCACCGAGAATGTTCCCGGCATCGTCGCCTTCGGTTGCGCCGCGCGCGTGCGGCGCCGGGACCTCGCTGCCGAGTCCGTGCGACTTGGCGCTCTACGCGACGAACTTTGGCAGCAGTTGCGGGCGATTGACGGAGTCGTCCGCCACGGCGGTTGCGGCGACGATGCGTTGCCCAATACCCTGAGTGTCCGCTTCGCGGGCGTGCGCGGCGAGTCTCTCGTGGCCGCACTCGATCTCGCGGAAATCGCCGTATCGAGCGGTTCGGCGTGCGCCGCCGGCGCCGCGGAACCATCGCACGTACTCCGCGCCTTGGGTCTCGACGAGTCGACCGCCGCCGACGGAGTGCGCTTTAGCTTTGGTTCGACCAACGGTGCGAGCGACGTCACGACGATTGCCGCGGCAACAGCCACAGCGGTCGCGCGAATCCGCACGGTGAGGAAAGTCGCATGAGCACGGTCCGCCCGCGTGTCGTCGTCGGTATGAGCGGCGGCGTCGATAGCTCCGTTGCGGCAGCCATCCTCGTCGAGCAGGGATACGAGGTGATCGGCATCGCCATGCGGCTGTGGGGCGGCGAGTCGACCAGCGGCTGCTGCTCGCTCGACGACTTCCTCGACGCGCGCCGGGTGGCGGCGCAACTCGGTATATCGTTCTACGTCATGGACTTCCGGGCCGAGTTTGCACGCACCGTCGTCGACCCGTTCGTGAGCGACTATCTCGGCGGCCGTACTCCGAGCCCGTGCGTACGCTGCAACCAGTTCGTCAAGTTCGCCAGCTTCTGGGATCGCGCGCGCGAGCTCGGCGCGCAGTTCGTCGCTACGGGCCACTATGCGCGGGTGGTGCGCGACCCCGGCAGCGGCAAGGCTCAGCTTTGGCGCTCGCGTGACCTCGCCAAGGACCAGTCGTACTTCCTGTTCACCGTGCAGTCGGATGTGCTCGAGCACACGCTGTTCCCCGTCGGCGACCTGACCAAGGCGCAGGTGCGGGAAAAGGCGAGAGCGCTCGGCCTGTCGGTGGCGGAGAAGCCGGAGAGCCAGGAGATCTGCTTTGCGCCCAAGGGGCGCTACGCGGAGTTCGTCGCGCAGCGCGCCGGGGGAGGCGCGAAACCGGGAGCGATTCTCGACGGTGCGGGGCAAGAGATCGGTCGCCACGAGGGCGTACATCAGTTCACCATCGGCCAGCGCCGCGGCCTCGGCGTCAGCGCGCCCGAGCCCTTGTACGTCACCGCGATCGATGCAGCGCGTGGCGAGGTTCGCGTCGGTGCCAAGGCGGCCACTCTTGCTCGAGGACTGGTCGCCGGGCGGGCGCATTGGATCGCAGCCGAGTCGCCCCGGGTTGGCGACGAGTACCTGCTCAAGATCCGCTCGCGCTTCGAGCCGACGCCGGTGTTTCTGCAGCATGCGGCCGATGACTCGTTCACGGTCGCGTGCGCCGCTGGACTCGCTGCCGTGACGCCGGGACAAGCCGCGGTGCTGTACGCGGGCGACCGTGTCCTCGGCGGCGGCTGGATCGAGAATGGAATCGCCTGAGTCCTGAGATGCGAATCGCCGTCACCACTCTAGGTTGCAAGGTGAACCACTACGACAGCGCGTCGATCGAGACCCGGCTGCGCGCCGAGGGCCACGAGATCGTCGCGTTCGAGGCGGGTGCCGAGGTGTACGTCGTCAACTCGTGTTCCGTGACCGACCGCGCGGACGCCGAAAGCCGGCAGCTCGCGCGTCGCGCCCGGCGCTTCAATGATCAGGCGCGCGTCGTTGTCACCGGATGCTATGCGCAGACCGATCCGAACGGTGCAGCGCTACCCGAAGTCGACCACGTCGTCGGCTTGAATCGCTTCGACGACCTGATCGGTGCGATTCGCGGCGAACGCTCTGAGCACCGTATCCTGGTCAACGATCTGCGCACGGCGCGACGCGTCGATACTCTCGGCGCTGAGGTATTCACCGGGCAGACACGCGCTTTCCTGAAGGTCCAGGAGGGATGCGACCTGTTCTGTAGCTTCTGCATCGTTCCCTTTTCGCGCGGCAAGAGCCGCAGTGTGCCGCCGCGCAAGGTGCTCGATCAGTTGGCAATGCTCGCCGACCGTGGCTTCGTCGAGGTGGTGCTGACCGGCGTCCATCTGGGGGGCTACGGGCATGACCTCGACGCTGCCATCGACCTGCGTCGCCTCGTCGAGATGATCGTCGAGCACCGCCCAGTGCCGCGAATTCGCCTGAGTTCGATCGACCCGCCGGAGGTGAGCCGGGAGTTGCTCGCCATGGTGCGCGACCAGGATGTGCTGTGCGAGCACTTGCACATTCCCGTGCAGGCGGGCGCCGATGGCGTGCTGCAACGCATGCGGCGGAGGTACGGCGCGGCTGCACTGCGGGAGATGGGCGAGGAGTTGGCGCGCTACCTGCCGGACGCCGCGATCGGCACAGACGTGATCGCCGGGTTCCCCGGCGAAACCGACGCTGAGTTCGAGGAGACAGTGGCGATGCTTCGGGAGCTTCCGATCACCTACTTTCATGTCTTCCCCTACTCGATACGTTCGGGGACGACGGCCGCGAAGCGCGACGACCATCTGCCGCCGGCAGTGATCAAAGCGCGGGCGCATCGCCTCCGTGAACTCGGCGTGGAAAAGCGCGCGGCGTTCGCACAGCGCTTCGTCGGTTCCGAGTTGGAAGTGCTGGTCGAAGGCGAAGAGAGCCGTCGACCGGGATGGATGTCGGGATACAGCCGCAACTACCAGCGCGTCGAGTTCTGCGCCAGCATGGAATTGGTGAATCGCGAGGTCCGGGTAAGAATCGAGGACTGTCGCGGCGATCGGCTGGTCGGGGTACGGGTGCCAGCATGAGTGCGAGTTACGAGACTTGCGCCGAGCCGGCCGACGCAGCGCCATCGCTCAGGGATCTGGAGCGACGGATCGACTATCGGTTTCGCGACGTGGCGCAGCTCGAGAAGGCGCTGACGCATTCCTCCGCGGTGGAGGGCAGGGGGCCGCGTGTCTCCGAGCGCCTCGAGTTTCTCGGCGATTCGGTGGCCGGCCTCGTGGTGAGCGAGCTGCTGTTGCGCGAGTACCCGAATCACGACGAAGGACAGCTGTCGAAGTTCCGTGCAGCATTGGTCAACACCGGCAGTTTTGCCGCGATGGCGGTGCGCGTCGGCCTCGACGAACACTTGCGGCTCGGCAAGGGTGAAGAGAAGAGCGGCGGGCGCCGCAAGGAGTCGATCCTCGCGGATGTCTACGAAGCCGTCATGGGGGCCATTTTTCTCGATGGTGGCTACGAAGCCGCGCGCAGGGTCATCGGCGACCACTTCGAGACACTCGTAGCCGAGGTGTCCGAGCGCTCGACCACCGACGCCAAGACCGAGCTGCAGGAACTCTGCCAGGAGATTTGTCGCGCGACGCCGGTATACCGTGTAGTGGACGCGGCGGGGCCCGATCACGCGCGCGAGTTCATCGTCGAGGCGGTAATCGGTGAAACCGTGCTCGCCCGAGGATGGGGCCGTAGCAAGCGCGTCGCAGAGCAGGCGGCCGCACTCGATGCCCTGGAGAACGAGCGTGCGACGATCGAACACATCGGCGCTTCGCCGGCAGCAGAGCCAGAGGAGCCGTGAATATGCGCTAATTTCCGTGATCGCGTCGCTTTCATCACGGGTGGCCTCCGGGATCGGGCTGACCATGGCGCCCCAGCTTGCGGCGGCCGGAGCGCGCGCATTCGCCGATGCGGGTCTGCGTCTACGAGTGCCTCGGCAGATCGACGATGAACACGCATCCGTGCCCGGGCAGATCGCGCACATCGATCTTACCCGCGTTCGCCTCGATGGCCTGCCGGCTGATTGCGAGACCAAGGCCGAGCCCACTTCGGTCCGTATCTCGCTTCTCGAACTTGTAAAAGAGGTCCTCGACCTTCCCGGGTGGCAGACCGCCGCACTCGTCTTCGATTTCGATCCGCACGCGATCGTCGGTGGTGATGGTTCGCAGCGATACGTGCCCATGTGGAGAAGTGAACTTGAAGGCGTTCTGGAGCAGGTTCGTAAGGGCGGAAATGACGAGGTGCGGGTCGGCGTCGATCGTGATGCCGGTCGCGGCGGGTGCAACGGTGAACTGGCAGCCACGACGCTTTGCTTCGATCTCGGCGGTGATTGCCACCTCTCCGATGAGCCCCCCCACCGACACGACCTGATTCTGGTTGTGGGTGCCGGCTTGGAGTCGCACTTCGACAAGCGAGCGGTCGATGATTTCACACATCCGCTCGTGGGAGCGAGCAAGAAGGGCGCCGGTGCTCCCGTTCGCGCCAACGGTTCCCTTCTGGATGACCTCGAACGAAAACATCGCTGCAGCGAGCGCGTTGCGCAACTCGTGGGTCAAAAACCCCAGCTGCTCGAGGCATCCATCAGAGACGGTTTGTTCTCGCTGCCGTCCGACCTCGGATACGGCTGAGGCAATCGCGTCGTCTAGACACCCGTTTAGGGTCTTGAACTCGCTGTTGGTGATCAAGACTTTATCTTCGACGGCAATCTCGGTGATCGCTTGGCAGAGTTCGCCGTAGTTATGGACCACCTGGCCCACACTGAACCCCATCCGCAGCAGGTCGCCGCCGTGTTTAGTGGCGCTCGCGCCGATTTCGGCGGTGCTAGACGCGGGGGGTTCCTGCAGGATCGTAATAAGCTGGGTCAAGAACAGTGGAATACCGTGTTCCAACTCAGCCGCGGTGGCGCGGGGCGCGATTCGTTTGGCGCTCTTTGCTCTCGAGCGGGCGATGATCTTGTCGAAGTCGGAGCTGAGGAATTGGTGAAGCATGCGAACCTCCGGGTACGTCTTGCGCACTGGCGAGAATGGCCGCTCCAGCGCGTTGTCCGATTGTACGGGAATGACGAGGGCGCAGTAACCTCGCATCGCTACGCGGGTAGTTCTGCTGGCATACTCTTACGGTCTCACGGGGCTCGTCGGGATCAGATAGCGTCGTTGGTGGAAAGGAGATCCATATGTACTACGGAATGAGCGCTGGTGGCATCGTCCTACTGATTGTCGTCATATTGCTGTTGACCGGTCGATTGTAGTCTTGGGAGCGCTGCGATCGCCCTCATCCAGGTGTCCGCGATCGTGGTGGCGAGCGTTGCAACGACCCAGTCTTTGCGGTGGCTGAAGTAGGGCCCGGAGAAGCGGTCCTCGCCGCGGAAAAACCTCGATGACAAAAAGGGGGGTGACGGATCGTCCGTCACCCCCCTCTTCGAGCTTGTCGTTTCGCCGCGTGCCGGCGACGCGAATCTACTGCGGCGGCGGCTCGTCGGCGACGACGCGCAACTCGACGCGGCGGTTTTCGGCGCGTCCCTCGGGCGTCTCGTTGGTCGTCAGCGGCCGGGCCTCGCCGTAGCCGATGACCTGCATGCGGTCCGGCTCGATGCCGCCACCGCGCAGGTACTGGAAGACCGTCTCGGCGCGGCGAATCGCGAGCGCTTCGTTGTACGCGTCGGTGCCGAGTGCATCCGTGTGGCCTTCGACGGTGATGCGGACGTTCGGGTTCTCGCCCAGAATGCGGATCGCCGCGTTCAACAGGGGCTCCGAGTCGGGCCGGATGATCTGCCGGTCGAAGTCGAAGTTGACGCCGCGCAAGACGATCTTCTTGCTCGACGCGAGCGGCAGCTCGGGCCGAGGCGTCGGTGCCGCCGCCGGTGTCGGCACGGGGGTCGCCGTCTCCGGGTCAAGGAAGTAGTGGCCGGCCAAGCCGCACACCACCGCGCCGACCAAGGCGCCGGGGATCGCGCCCTTCCAATAGTCGGGATCGTCCTTGGTCCGCGACTCGATCACGCTGCCATCGCCGCGCTGCACGAATGCTGAAGCCGTTCCGCGGCGCGCTTCCTGGATGCCGATACCGGCGCCCGCGCCGGCCAGCGCACAGACTGCGGCTGGGATGTAGGTGCCCTTGCCCCAGGGCTTCTCAACGTAGCGGCGCGAAAACTCGCAGCCCGAAAGGGCTATCGAGGTCATGCAGACGATCAATAGGGTCAACCAGCGTGATTTCATTCGCATCCTCTTCCGCTGCACCGGGGCGGCAACACCCGGTTCCCCACCCATCCCGACGCTTCTCATCCCCGCGAACCCTTATTCCGTAACGTCCGCGTTTTCAAGTCAATTCGCGCCCTATGGCCGTTCGGACCGCCCGCCATGAGCGCAGGCGCATCTGGAGGCGGGGTTGGTGGGCTTTCGCGCGCGGTCGCTTGCCTATAGATTCGAAGGGCTATGCTACCAGCGAAGGGCAGTGCGAGCGTCCAGCAGGCCGATTCTCCGGATTGGCATGCGCTCCCAGCTGACGTCGTCCTCGAACGATTGTCTAGTTCGCCTGCCGGGCTCGGTGGCGACGAGGCCACTCAGCGCTTGGAGACCTACGGACCGAATGCGATCGAACGCGTCCGTGCGGAAGGTCCGCTGACGATCCTCTGGCGCCAGATCAACAACCCGCTGATCTGGGTTCTCATCGCCTCCGCGACGCTCGCCGTCGCCATCGGCAAAGTGGCGGACGGGCTCGTCGTGCTCGCGGTCGTCGTGATCAACAGTCTGATCGGCTTCGTGCAGGAGTCGCGCGCCAGCCGCGCGATCGAAGCGCTGCGCGACATGGTTCCGGAGTTTGCGACGGCGCTGCGCGGCGGGCGCAAGCAGACGGTGCCCGTCCACGACCTCGTGCCCGGTGACATCATTTGCTTGGCGTCGGGCGACAAGGTGCCCGCCGACCTGCGCTTGATTTCGTCGAAGAGTCTACACATCGAAGAAGCGGCACTCACGGGCGAATCGGTGCCGACCGAGAAGCAGGTGCAGGCGGTCGCCGCCACCGTCGGCATTGGCGATCGCCTTTGCGTTGCCTTCGGTGGGACCCTGGTCACCTACGGGACCGGCAATGGGGTCGTCGTCGCCACCGGCGGACGTACCGAACTCGGCCGCATCTCGCGCATGCTGCAGGAGACGACCGATCTCGAGACGCCGCTCACGCGGGCCTTGGCATCGGTTGGCGCGATGATCACGATCGCCATCATCGTCATTTCCGCCATCATTCTCGGTGTCGGCATGATACGCGCCAGCCAAGCCGGAGTGGCAC
>Ga0163153_10003785_pt1 | contig 19801 bp, 13 predicted proteins | sample OliLakLV19MP6IB1_FD_148629 | JGI IMG/M metagenome (GOLD analysis project Ga0163153, IMG submission 148629) | Freshwater microbial mat bacterial communities from Lake Vanda, McMurdo Dry Valleys, Antarctica - Oligotrophic Lake LV.19.MP6.IB-1 | ecosystem: Environmental > Aquatic > Freshwater >... | reverse complement strand
CATGTTAATCTGCTATGCCGGCATGACGGTGATCACGTATGCCTGGGGACAAAAATTTTATCCCGTTCCTTTTGAAATTCCTAAGATTCTGGTGGCACTGGGTGGTGGGGTATTAATCTATTTAATAAGCCTTTGGATAAAAAATAATTTGGAATTGAATAACTGGCTGGTATTTTTTATCCATAGTGTGTTGATAGGATTTTTTGTATTCTGTTTATTTGGAAAAGTGATTGTTCGGCAATTGAATTTATTGAGGGCTAAATAAACCCAGAATGACAATGGTTTTAAACAATTTTGAAATACTAGTCCACCGTGTATTAATAGGATTATTTGTGATTATTTATTTGTAAAAATCATGCTAAAGAATTGAAATTTATTTAGGTTAAATAAATCACAGAAAAGGTAACCTTTCCCGAAATAATGAATATCAAGCCGGACAGCGCCGACGAATACCGTGAGATATCCTTCCTGGCATATAATCATCAGCCCACGGTTAAAACCGTGGGCTGGATGATAAACCCAGAATGACAATGGTTTTAACCATTGGAATATGAAAAAGCACCGAATAGAAAACCCTTCACAATAAATTCAAATCACAGAAAAGGTAACCTTTCCCGAAATAATGAATATCAAGCCGGACAGCGCCGACGAATACCGTGAGATATCCTCCCTGGCATATAATCATCAGCCCACGGTTTTAACCGTGGGTTGATGATAAAAACGGAAGGACAATGGTTTTAACCATTTTAATAAGATATAGCACCGAATAGAAAATCCTTCACAATAAATTCAAATCCCTTCGCCAGAAATTCACTCGTATACCCCCTCCTATATATTTCGTTACGTCCGATTTATTATTCAAATCTTTCCGGTAATAGGAATTGAAATCTATAAAATAATTGTGAAAAACCTCATAGGATAAAGTAAGCCCATAGTGCCGGATATTCCTTAGTACACCTTGCCCGGTTACATTATTGTAATCACCGATGCGGCTTGTATAAGGTTTGGTCAAATCACCACCATAATTGGATGATCTATTGGGATCGTCTCCCCAATGATAAGCCATGAGGTAAGCATGTATATTCCATCTGTGTGCCGGCCGGTACCTGATATTAAAAATGGCTTCTTTAAAATTGGCCCCCAGAGGGTGGGCCAATGGAGTCAACTGATGGGTATAATTGGCCGTGCTGTCAAAATGGGAATAGGTATAGGGCCGGACGGAGTTGTATTCCAATTGAAGGTCCAGACGGTTAATCCCAAACGCATCCAGGTATTTTATACCCAACTGACCTCCGAATTTATTTCCCCACCAACCCTTGCTGCTGCTAAAAACTTCTTTTCGAACGAATTCATCAATCAGCAATTGACCATAAACAGAAAACCTACGGGCAATATCGTATCGGCTATTGATGCCCAGCATGACATTGTCCGGACTGCCTATTGATCCTTCCACGGAGCGGTATATAATGACGGGATTAAGGTATTGAAATTCAAAATGATCGTTGCGGTTGAAAATCACGGTTTCAAACAAACCCAGGTTCCATTGTGGCAATACCTGGATTTGCAGGGTGTGAGAGGCCATATATTTTTTAGGTAACAGGATATTACCAGCTGTAGCGGCCTGGGTCGTTGCGCTCAATTCAGCAAATAAACTTTGATAATGCAGTTTCCAGATCCTGGCCTGGGTCTTCAGGTAAAAATATTCCTGTGCATAATCTGATAAAAATAACGATCTCAATCCATCGCCGGTAAAATTAGATCCATGCCCCAGTTGAATATGAAAATGTTTGCTCAGCCGGAAACCCAGTTGACCGTTGCCGATAAAATAATCATATCCGGTTGGCTTAAACAGACTGCTGTTAAAGTACTTATAAAAACCCGCACCGGGTAAAGCCTTGTGCTTTTCCACTTTAGCCCTGAAAAAAGCGGGCAGGGAAACCTGATTCTCCAGTATGGTGGTTTGAGCATAAATTTTATTATCCAATCCCACCCTCAGATCGATTCCACGCTGGTTAGCCAGGACCCAATCCCCTGCTATCCGTTCCCGACCAGCCTGCATATTGATTACCGGATTGACCCGGAGGTAAAAATCGTTTTTATTGACTTCCAGCAGATGTCCCGGACTGCGGTAAAAATATTTTAATATTGGTTTTCGGCTGTAATAATAACCGGAGTGAGCAGAGGGGATCGAATCGGATGTGGCTGTGAAATTGTAAAATAAAATATTGCTGTCCACGGGCACGGATGCTGATCCGGAGCCTGTATGTTGGCTTGTGACTATTGACTTTATCCATACCCATTCATTATTTTCATTCAATAAATACCGGATGTCCTCCAGGTCGGCGTTGGCCAATACGTTTAAGCTGTCCCAATATTGAATCAGGTCGATCACATCAGCACGGAAATAAGGTTTAATCGTGCGGTGAAAAAAATCCGGGTTACCGTATTTAAGACTCAGACGATCGATCAGGAATTCTTGTTTTGAACCCAGGGGGATCAGGGTGCCCTGAGCCGGTAGCAGCGTCATGGCATACATCAACCAAACCCAGCAAAAGCTAATTAATCTCTGCAAAGTTTCAGGATTTAAATTCCAGCAGTTTCTGGGCAAGGATGTCTTTAAATTGGTTTTCTTCATTCCATAAAAAACTCACCTCTACAGGCAGTACAAAAATCGGCAATTTATTTTCAAGGATATAATCACGATGCAAGGCCAGGCGGGTAGCGTCTTTCTCTGTGGTCAATATGATTTTATTGGGTCCCGGCAGTTGGTCATATTGCCTTTTAATTTGGCCCAGATCATAATTGGAATACCAATGATGATCGGCAAAAGAAAACAACTGAAGAAAATTGATTTGTTTCCTGAGGTAGGTTTGCAGGTATTCGGTATTGGCTATTCCACTGACCAGCAAACCAAAAAATTCGGGTCTCCAGGGAAATTGAATACTCCGGTCAAAAATAAAATAAGGCCTGTTATAGGTGTATTCGGTAAAAAACAAACTTTGATGGGGCAACAACCTGAGTTCTTTTTTTAGTTTAATACCTTCCTGCTCAACCATATCCGGCGGGCACTTCGTGACAATAATAATATCAGCCCGGCGATAACTGGATCTCCATTCTCTTAGGCGGCCGGAAGGCAATAAATAATCACGCGTGAAAGGCAATTCATAGGAAGTTAAAAGAATGTTGATATAGGGTTTAACACTGAGGTGTTGAAAAGCATCATCCAGCAATATCAATTTTACTCCGGGAAATGATTTTAACAAAAGAGGGATCCCGGTTTCCCTTTGTTCCGCTACGGCCACCGGTATTTCTGGAAATTTCATCAGGAATTGAAACGGTTCATCGCCGATGGCTTTCACCGATGGAGTATGTTGCCCGATTTGAAAGCCGGTACTTTCCCTTTTATATCCCCTGCTTAAAATAGCGACCGGCAGATAATCTTTAAGCCAGTTAACCAGGTATTCGATATGGGGTGATTTGCCCGTCCCGCCAATGCTCAGGTTGCCGATACTGATGATGGGAATATCAAATCGGACGGGTCTTAATATCTGATATTTATATAACAAATTGCGGCAGGTGATGGCCATTCCATATAAAAGCGTAAGAGGAGATAAGAGTATACGGATAATAAATTCCCTGATCATGTGATGGATTTGAGGAGTTGATGGCCAATACTGCATTGCAGGCATTTTTTGTGCTCGCAATATTGAGATTTAAGTTGAATTTGTGCCTGAGTGTGCAGGGCATGGCTGGCCGTCCAACCCAAATCAGACCATGTGCGGGTGACCAGGTTATTTTCGGCAGGCAGGTCCTGGAGATACTGGATAGCACGTTCCTTTTTATTTTCATCGTCTACACTCGTTCCATAATAAAACAGGAGCGGTACGATGGTATTGATTACGATATGATAAAGGGTTGGTTTCCCCAGTTTTTTAAATTGAGTCCTGCTTTCCGATTTAAAGGAATAATGGTTGGCCCAATAACCTCCCAGGGTGACATCCAGGGCATGGATGATTTCTTTTACAGATATGGCGGCAATAAATTTTGAAAATAAATGATCCGTAAGATGGATGATTTTGGCCAGTTGTGCAATGCGTACGGTAGGAAAATTGGCGGGGCGCAGTCGTAAAAACTTCCATTGAGCCGGATTCATAGGTTGAAGTTGGTATTTACTTTTAAGGAAAAGATATTCATTTTTAAGCTGTAAAGGATAGTCCCCATCCTGAATATCCTCCAATAAGCCTGCCTGTCCAAACAAAAGTGCTTCCAGTTGGTTCAGTTGGGATTTGTGTTTATTCAGGATACTTAAAGGAGTCCAGACCGCCAGGGTTTCCATGGCATCCCCATTGACAGAAGAACCCAGACCGCGGGCCAGTTTTTGGTAACATACTTCTTCCCAATTTTGGAGTTGGAGGTCCAATGCCTGTTGGATAGCTGCCGTCTTCAACTCAAGCCGTTCAGCCATCAATCGATGGGACCAACTTTCAATGATCAATTCATCAACCAGGTGGAAAAGGGAAGCGCAGGGTATCCATTTTTCATTTTGTAACAGAAAATTATATTGATTGATCACCACCGGGTCCACCCGGTTAATTAATTCCAGGCAAGGCAACATCGCCCCTGCCAAATTATAAATCTCGCGATCTGCTTTCCAAACCACATGTAAGATGACATTATTGTAAGCAGGGTCCTTGTGGTGTTGGTGCAATTCCCAATCAGCGGAACGGACATGCATTTCTACCTGTCCAATCCAAATGGTTTCACCTATCCTGATTTTGGCTTGTAAAAAATCCGGTCCGGCATTTGGGTTTCGGATCCCGGGATGGAGTATGGCAAGGGGTTCATTCGCCGTAGTGGATAAGGATTGAAGTTTAAAATAAAGGTGTTTCCAGATATAATACAAAAGCTCTTCATGTGGCAACATAAGGGTGTGGTGTTTGTGTTCGTAGTCAAAGATAAGGGACTCACGAAGTGTTGTGCGGGGATTTGTCAATTTAAAATACTTCCGCGCCTTAATTCGGGCCTGCTGTTTAAGCTAATTGTAATTAGAGAAGGTTTTAAGTCCTGAGTATGTAAGGGGTGACCAAAAAGTAAAAATTAATTAGAATTGATATTGGTTCGAGTCCCGATTCGTATTCTTCGGGTGTCCCGATCGGTCGGGAGAAAACTTCAAACCAATATATTTCAACTCACATTTGCAATAGGACTTTTTGGTCACCCCCTACTTGATCCAAATAGGAGTACCTCAAGTCACCGAAATAATCCCGAAATTTCGGGATCGATGCACATACAACCCCAAAATATCACTTTCAAATGCATGATTTTAAGGGAATAATCGCCTATTGCCTTGCATTAATTTCAATAATTGCTCCTGATATGTTGTTGATTTTAATTGAATTAGATATTTATCAGCAGACCCTAATTAAATTCGATGTTATAAATGATGAACCCCTTATAAAGATCCGGCTTGGTTAGATTGTATTTCACCATAAGTATATTTTGCCCCAATTTTAATTTGTTGCCTGGAATCTTTAGTTCGGAAATGCCTAGACTATTTTGTCCGATTCGTTTGGGTTTGGGAATGGCATAATGGTCGGCATTGTTAATATGTAAAAAGGCCTCTTTATCCGAATCAATCCCGGTAGATTCGATCGTGATCCCCAACCCTGTGGACAAGTGGGTTTGGTTAACATTAAAACCTAAACCGGGTGAGACCTGCCGCCCTGTCGGTTTGCCCATCTCCAGTAAGGTATTGTGTTTAAATTTTTGCGCCTGATTCCTGTCCCATAAAAACAATTGAACGCTTCCATCCTTGCAAGCACCGGGAAATAAAGTAAAATTTTTAAATACCAGGTCTCTTGCTTTAGGGTCAGTCAATGAATTGTATAGATAATAATCTGCAATCAGCCAAATCCGGTTAAAGGACTCCATGGTCTTATAAAGGTCTTCGACAGAACTGGCACTGGGTATACTGGCCGAGTGGCCCATAAGCACAAAATTCCTGGTTTCTGGATTTAATCTCATTTGGCGGAACAAGTGTACCTGGTATTGATCCTGCTGGTTGATGTAAAAATTGACGGCATCGGGTACAGTAGATAAAACCACATCACCTTTTTTAATATTCTTTTTGATATACAAACTGGGTTCTTTCCAATTAGTGAAATACCAGATAGACAGTTTGCGGTCGATCGGGGCACCATGATTTTCTGTGGTAATCAGTTTAAATGGATTGATCAGCGCCTTACTGACAAAAAGCATTAATAGGAACCCCAGGATGGATATATAATAAGAATTGTCCCTGATTTTTTGGTTTCCTGGCGCCAACTTTCCGAAAATCAATTTGGGGACATAATAAAACCCACAGGCAGCCGAAATAAGAAAGAGCGGATAAATAAAAGTATGGTAGCGCGGCAGACAGGGATCTAAAAAAACAAAACTCATCAGTAAAAACGGAGGTACATAAAAGGAAAACAGGATGATAAATTTGCGAAAATGGAGGAGGGCAAGACTTACCCAACCCGCTATGGCAATATAAATCATGTAAGGCAGGTCCGTGGTGATCACACCCCAATACACCTTAAATTGGTTAAACTTATCCGCTGAAACCAGTTTGGTTTTGATGTATTCAAAATTGGGCAGGATAAGGTTGACCATATTCTCCGGCATCAGGCGTTGGAATAGGGGCTTTAATACCATGGCATTCAGCGGGGAAAAGCTCAGGACGAAAAAAAACAATGAGGCGAGAGCTACAAGGATTATCCGTATATTTTTTTTATCCGTGGAGAATGATTTGCTGATCATTCCGGATAACCATAAAACAGTACAATATACTCCGAAAGAAAATACAATAAAATAGCTGATAAAATTGGTGGCAAATGAAAGCATGGTAATACCCACCAGGAATCCTAATGCCCCGATATCTATATTAAATTTACCCAGGACAGAGACTTTTGGGGCCTGAAAGTGTCCCCGCTGGACGTACAAAACCGCAGACAAGACCAACAACAAATAAATGGTGGGGATGGGGCCGTATTGCCTGTCCAGCCTCGACCAATGGATCAAATACTGCGAAAAAACCACCAGAATGGCGGCCATGAGCGCAACCGGTCTGTTGAATAAAATTTTACAGAAATAATATATGACAGGCACCAGGGCGGTACCGATCAAAACCATAAAAATCCGGCCACCGAATTCATTCCTGCCAAACAGCCCAAATCCCACCACATTGAGAAGGGTAACTAAAAGACCATTTTTTTCACCTTGAAATAAATGGGAGGGATTAAAATCTTTTAAAAAACTGATTGCGCGGTTAACATGCATGTATTCATCTACCCAAAAAGAAAGATGACCCAGACGATATACCCGGATTAAAAAAGCCAATAATATCAGAAAGAGCAAAATTTGTTTCTCGCGGGTCTCTATTGTTTTTTTCAGAAACTCAATCGAAAAGTAACTGCCCGATCCCGTTCCGGCGGTCCTGGATTTATGATTACTTGCCGCGGACTTTGTTTTTTTGCTCATTCCTGAATTATTTAAAGCGATTGCCAAACCGATATTGCCACAATACTGCCAGGGTCGTTTGAATAGTCTTCCGGACATTCATTTTGCTGCTTCCTTTCTTCAGGTCATATCGCAGGATCATTGGAAGTTCATGGCAAATCGGGCGAAAACGGTTTAATTTCAACAATAATTCCACCATACAACTGAACCCTTTTTCTTCAATCAGCCGCTCTCCAAAATAATCAAAGCCTTGTTTTAATAATTCCAGACGGTAGGCTCTGAAACCACACGTATAATCACGCACCCCTTTCACCGGGGCGAAGATCATAAAAAGGGATCCGGCTAAAAAACTGGTACAGGTGCGAAAAAAACTTAAACCATAACTACGTGCACCCTGCCGGTATCGTGAAGCAATCACCAAGCTGCTACCTTCCCGGATCTGTTGCACCATCCGGGGGATAAGATGGGGATTATGGCTGTTATCAGCATCCATTGTGATGACGATATCACCCTCTTTTAAATGATGGATAGCATACCGTAATCCATCCTTCAATACCTTACCCAGTCCGCCGTTTTGATCATTATCCAGCAAATCCAATGGTATACTGCCTTTAAAGTTTTTTACCACTTTTGCAGTTTGGTCTTTGCTGCCATCATTGACTACCAAAATATTTAATGAAATGTCAGGGTGTTGAGCAAGGCTTTCATAGTTTTTTAACAAATCCACTATGGAAGCTTCTTCGTTGTATGCCGGTAAAATGGCCAGTATTTTTTGCATCTCAGAGTTGGGCTTTCAGTATGTTCAGAATTTTATCGGCGGCAGTCCCATCGCCATAAGGATTATGATTTTTTTTAAAACTTAAATAATATTCTTCGTCATCACACAATCGGTCCATTGCTGTTGTTATTTTTAGACTATCACTGCCCACCAAAACGGCCGTGCCCGCCTGAATTGATTCGATACGTTCTGTGACCTCTCGAAGGACCAGGACAGGTTTTCCCAGTGAAGGTGCTTCTTCCTGTATTCCACCGGAATCGGTGATCACAAAAAAAGATTTGTTCAGGAGCCAGATTAGGTGGGGGTATTCCAGCGGTGCAATTAAATGGATATTGGAAATACCCGATAAAATCGGATAGACGATATTATGGATATTCGGGTTTAAGTGTACGGGATAAACCACTTGAATATTGGGATGCCCAATTGCGAACGTTTTAATGGCTTCCAGGATGCGAATTAAAGGCGGGCCAAAGTTTTCTCTCCGGTGGCAGGTAAGAAGAATGATTTTTTTTGAAAAATCTAAACCAGGAAAATGGTCGTAGCTGGCTCCTTCCCCTTTTTTATTGAGCAGGTCCAAACAAAGGAATAAGGCATCGATGACCGTATTTCCGGTCACAAAAATATTTTTGAGGATACCTTCCTCATTTAAATTTTGTTGCGCAAGGGCAGTGGGCGAAAAATGGAAGTCAGCCAAACGGCTGGTCAAAACTCGATTTATTTCTTCGGGAAAAGGACTGTATTTATCCCAACTTCTCAACCCCGCTTCCAGATGGGCGATTTTAGTTTGATGATAAAAAGCGGCCAGAGACGCCGAAAGTACAGTAGAAGTATCACCCTGTACAAAGACCAAATCGGGCTTTTCTTTTTCGATCAGCACAGAAAGCGCCATCAAAGATTTGGACAAAAACTCCGCCAATGTTTGATTATTCGACATTAAAGCCAGGTCACAATCGGGTTTGATCTCGAAGAAGTTGGCTGTCTGATAAAGCATCTCCTTATGTTGCCCGGTAAAACAAACCATTGATTTAAAATGCCCATCCTGATTTATTTTATGGATAAGGGGTGCAAATTTTATGGCCTCCGGACGAGTACCGAGTATAAAGAGAATTTTCTTTTTGGAAGGATCAGGATCCATGTCCATAATTAGGGAACAAGATAATCAAATCAATGCTTTCCACCGGGAAATCCGGAGCGGACATTTTTTGGAGAAAAATTAATTGTATACCCGGGTTTTGGAGGAGATTACCTGAATAGAAATAAGGATTGAACAGGTCATCCGTCAATCCTTTTTTTATAATTTCTGATCTGGTTAATACAGATAGGTTAAGGCAGTTTTATCATCATTATTAAATGGCCGGTCTTGACCTGAAGCGATACAGGAAAGCATCCAGGATTGTGCTGCAAGTGTGGCTGTAGATGGAGTCCCCGGGATGATTATGGCACCCACACCTCCATTACCTTCATTGGACGCAGACCCGCCACAACTGATGGCGCGGTTGTAATAATCGGTGTGCCGGAATCCAATACAATGCCCCATTTCATGAGCGAGTATAGATGCCACAGTGCCCTGAGATTGACCATTCACAGCACTGAGGTTAAATAAAATACTGCTGTACGGATTACCGGTAGAGGAGGGAAAACCCGCAGATGCCAGGTATTGCGCAAAAAAGGGTGCTTTAGTTATCTTGATATTGCCATTATTGTTTACTCGTTGAAATTTTATGGTCAATGGTTCAGCATTATATCGCGCAATGGCTTCATTTAAAGCATTCGAGATGGTAGAAAGATTGTTTGCAAGACTGACTGTGATCGTTCTGGTGCCGGTCACACTCACCAAGTTGGTTGTGCGGTATTGCTCCAGGATAGGTAATTTATGGTTGGGAAGGGATACCAGGTCTTCATCGGTAAGAAAGATATCTCCCTCTATCATATACCCGCCTTCCACTTTGTAAGAATCCTTGGGATTAAATCCAAGATTGATGATTTTGGCTTTTATTTCTGCAGAAATACCAGTCAGCTCTTCTTCAGAGGGAGTAACCCCTGATTCAGGCTGGCAGGAAAAAATAAATAAAGCCATCAAAAAACCAGTTAATTTAATGAGTCTCATTGGTAATTATTTTAAAGAATTAATTATTTTAGGTTACTAAATTAGTATAAAGAGGACTTTTTGAAATAAAATTCGTTGTAGGTTTAATTACGTCCCCAATTTAATACAAAGCATCACCTTTGCCAAATTCTTTCGCATTTTAATGATTACACTAAAAAAGGCTGGAGTACTTTGGTCCGTATTAATCTGCCTTTTGGGTCCCGGTTCGATTGGTGCTCAATCCCCTTCAAATCGTTTAACCGGTCAATACCTGCTTAAGGATACCGTATATAAACTCGTCTCCGGTCGCCATGAAAATATCGTGCCTGTATTGCAATCCCTCCATTGCCGGATTTTGAATCAGTATCCGCTGGATACTTTTTTACTGGTTTATTTTACACCAATGCGTGAAATCAAATTATCGGATCACCCGGAATGGCAGGTATACCGGTGCCCTGCGCCACACGAAGAACTTTGGATCAAAAGAATGGACGCCACCGTGAATTACATCAATGCCGCCCATCAGACATTTCCCGATGAACTTGGCCAGGGTATTCGGGCATCGGTCAAAGAATTTCTTTTCGATACCACAGATATCGACCTACGCCCGGCCTATCGATATTCTCCTACCCAACTGCCAGTGGTCCAAACCCACTCCACTATCATGGCTACCTTGATCGGTGGCCGGGGCAATACGGCCCCTTCTTCTACTGGTGTTGCCCCGGAACTGGAATTGAGCTCATCGGGTTTTGTTCTGCCTCTGCCCGATACCGGGGATTTTTATTCCAGAAGCAATACCACGGTTCAAAATCATTCCTATGGAGTTGAAATCAACAATGAATACAGCCCCGAAGCTTATGCCTTTGACCTGAGCGTATGGAACAACCCCTCTTTGTTGCATGTGTTTTCCAGTGGAAATCAGGGGGGCGAAAGCAGTACAAGCGGAAAATATAATGGAATCCAGGGCTATGCCAATTTGAGCGGTAGTTTTAAAATGTCGAAAAATACCCTCTCGGTTGGAGCTATAGATTCCATGGATGTATTAGAGAGCCGAAGCTCCAGGGGGCCCGCATTCGATGGGAGGATCAAGCCTGAAATGGTGGCCTTTGGTATTGAAGGGACTTCCGGGGCTGCCGCCCTGGTTACCGGTGCTGCCTCATTGATACAACAGGTGTATAAAAAAGACCATAACAACGAATTGCCTCCCGCTGCTTTAACCAAGGCCATACTCATCAATTGCGCTTTGGACCTGGGAAACCCAGGCCCGGATTATGGCAACGGCTATGGGAAACTGAATGTTTTACATGCATTAAAAACGACCATATCCCGAAGGTATATTCTGGATCAGTTAATTCAGGGCCAAAACAATCAACATTCCATTCTTATTCCGGATAAAGTCAAAAACCTCAAGTTCACCCTGGTGTGGCAGGAACAGCCAGGAACCCTTTTTGCAGATCATGTAATGCGAAATGATCTTGACCTGGTCGTTACAGATCCGCTTTCCGGAATGTCGATTTATCCCTGGATTCTGAGCATCCACCCGGATAAAGACTCATTGTCCAAGCCAGCCATCCGCGGAGTCGACCATGTCAATACAGCGGAACAAATAACAATGGAATACCCTCCGGCAGGATTAATCCAGGTCAGTGTAAGCGGTAAATTGAAAGAGGGGTCACAAAACTATGCCATTGCTTATGACTGGGAGATTCGGGACCAGATGACCTGGACTTTCCCACAGGCCAAAGATATCTTGAAGGCTGGAAAAACCAATACCCTGAGATGGATTTCAAGCTTTGAGAATAACACCACTTCAAATCTGGAGTACAGCCTGGATAGTCAGCGTTGGAATACTATTCATCGGGCGATTGATTTGGAAAACGGGTCATGGCAATGGGTGGTGCCCGATACCAATGCCGTGATTTTTCTGAGGCACCTCATTGGCGATCAAATTTATACTACAAAAAGTATGGTGACCAGGGAGTTAAACCTGCAGGTAGGATTTGTTTGCGGGGATAGTGTAGCGGTTTATTGGGATCGTATGCCTGGGATCGACCGTTACCAGGTTTATCTCCCCGACTCGGGACAAATGAAAGTGGTCAGAGAAACAGAAGATACTTTTTATTCTTTTAAAATTCAGCCTCTGTCCTTTATTGCAATTGGACCGGTGATAAATAAATATGCAGGGACAAGATACCCTTCGATGAACTACCAAAATCAGGGAGTAAGCTGTTATGTAAAACAATTTCTCGCTCAAAAGATAACTGAGGTAAAAGCAAATTTGATTTTGAGCTTAGGGACAGGGTTTGATATCAAAAACCTGGCAATAGATCAGGTTACTTCAACAGACCTGATTACCGTCTTAAATCAAAACCATCCTGTATTGACCGCCTATTCGCTGGATGTCTCCCTGGAAGAGGGGATAAACCGGTTTGTACTCCGCATACTACTAAATAATGGTAAGTTAATCCGGGATACCATAAACCTGTTTAGTCTGGGTGACCGGGTTGCGGCCATCTATCCAAACCCCGGCCGCCAAGGTCAATCCATAAATATTCTCGCCCAGAAGGTGGTCATCACACAAGTCCTAATCCACGATCTCCAGGGCAGGTTAATCTTAAGCGAAAAAGGGTCCAATATTAACTCCATTGAACTCCCGGACCTAATACCTGGTGTATATATTCTCAGCTTGCTCGATGGCAGGAAAATGGTTTTTCAGAAAAAACTGGTCATCTATTAAAGTGTAAATTAAATCTTCCGAGAGAGGTCCTCCCGGCAGAATTATAACCTTTCTTTTTTACTTCAGCTCTTTTCCGCATCTTTGCGCCCCAATTCAACAAACAATGGCAGGTGAAAAAATAATTTTTTCCATGGAAGGGGTCAATAAGATCTACCCTCCAAATAAACAAGTCCTTAAAAACATTTACCTCAGTTTCTATTACGGAGCAAAGATTGGCGTCCTGGGTCTCAACGGGTCGGGTAAAACCAGCCTGTTGCGGATCATCTCCGGAGCAGATCAGAATTATCAGGGTAAAGTCATTTTTGATAAAGACTATAAAATAGGCATGCTGGAACAAGAACCGGCCCTGGATCAGGATAAGACGGTCAGACAGGTAGTCGAAGAAGGTGTACATGAGGTAGTGGCATTGTTGAAAGAATACGAGGACGTATGTAATCGACTGGCTGAACCCTTAGAAGATGAAGAAATGAATAAGCTGATCGAGAAACAAGCCGACCTGATGGACAAACTCGATCATGAAAATGCCTGGGAACTGGACAATAAATTAAATACAGCTATGGAAGCCCTCCGTTGTCCGGAGGAAAACCAATTGATAAAAGTTTTGTCCGGAGGAGAAAAAAGAAGGGTGGCACTTTGCCGCCTGTTATTGAGTAATCCGGATATCTTATTACTGGATGAACCCACCAATCACCTGGATGCAGAAAGCGTTTTGTGGCTGGAACAATATCTCCAAAATTTTCAAGGCACTGTAATCGCAGTGACCCACGACCGTTATTTCCTGGATAATGTGGCCGGATGGATTCTGGAACTGGACCGGGGTGAAGGCATTCCCTGGAAAGGTAACTACAGCAGTTGGCTGGAACAAAAAGCCAAACGCCTGGAAATGGAGGAAAAACAGGAGACCAAACGGCGCAAAACCCTGGAGCGTGAACTGGAATGGGTACGCATGTCACCAAAGGCTCGTCAATCAAAAGGCAAGGCCCGCCTCAATGCCTATGACAAACTCCTGAGTGAAGAAGTAAAGGAAAAGGAAGCCACGTTGGAGTTGTACATTCCTCCCGGACCCCGATTAGGCGATGTGGTCATCGAAACTCAAGACCTTGGAAAAGCCTATGGAGATCGGGTGCTATTTGAACATATTAATTTTTCAATTCCCAAAAACGGGGTGGTCGGCATTATAGGACCTAATGGGGTTGGAAAAAGTACTTTGTTCAGGATCATTATGGGATTAGAACAGGCGGATCAGGGAAAGGTAGTCCTGGGGGACACCGTCCATCTGTCTTATGTAGACCAGACCCATAAAGATCTCAATCCTGAAAAATCGATTTACGATGTAATCAGCGGAGGCAATGACATCATCGTAATTGGCAAGACGGAAATCAATGCCCGCTCTTACCTCGCCCGCTTCAATTTTACCGGAAGTGATCAGCAGAAAAAGGTGGGAGTCCTCTCCGGGGGTGAGCGCAATCGACTGCACCTGGCGATGACGCTCAAAGATGGAGGCAATGTACTCCTGCTCGATGAGCCTACGAATGATATAGACATCAATACCTTGAGGGCCCTGGAAGAAGCTATTGAACACTTTGCCGGTGCTGTTTTGGTGATCTCCCACGATCGTTGGTTTATCGATCGATTGGCAACCCATATCCTGGCGTTTGAAGACGATGGACAAGTCGTTTATTTCGAAGGCAACTTTACAGATTATGAAAACAGGAAAAAAGAACGCCTCGGGGACCTTACACCCAAAAGGCCTAAATTTAAAAACGTGATCAATAGGTAGGGTTGAGGGTTGAGGGTTGGCAGCCTCCCAATTTAATTCCAGCAATCCGAAATGATTTTCCATTACTGCGCCATCTATCCGGTTGTCATTGGGCGTAGCAAAATCCCAAGTGGAGGTGATACCGCTGGCCGTGACATCGTAAATAGGATACAAGCCAGGTTGATTTAATTTTGAAATTTCAGCGTAATGCACATTACCTGAAATAAACACCACTCCATTGGCCCGGGTTGATTTAACCAGATCGAGGAACCTTTTTTGTTCGTGTGGAAAATTAGCCCAGGCTTCATATCCATTAAACGTGATACCAAACTGGGAACTGCTGGCAATTATCCTCATATCGGCCGGCACCGAGAGTTGTTTTTCCAGCCAGTTCCATTGATCCTCACCCAGTAAGGTTGAATCCGTTGTTTCGTAAGGCAGGTAATCCAGAGCATAAAAAAAACGGCTGGTGTCGACCGGTTCACCTTTGTATAATCTCAGGTCATCCCGGAAAGTACGCATATCCTATACTATAATTTGCAGGGTGTTTTTTTTATCCTGGAAATAATAACTGGTGTAGATCCCCTCCCTTTGATGGCGTATGTCTTCCTTAGGGATATTCCAGAATTTTAAAAACAATTCTTTAGATTCAAGTTTCAGCGGGTAATGCCTGCCGGCATCATTTGCTCCATATTAATAGTCATCCCAGGTTGAGATCATCGGACAAGTAGCCGAAAGGTTTTGGAACTCTTTTTTGGAAGCCAGTCTTATGTATTTGGCATCTAGTGTATCCAATACTTCGCTGTCTCCATAAATATTATCTCACAGCCAGATGAATAAATCTGGGTTTTTAGAAACAGCAAGGTCAAGCACGGGTTGGGGAAGTTCCTGTGAACCACAGGAACCAAAACCAATGCGATGAATTAACGGAGCCTGATGTTCAATCAACTTAGGGTCAGTTTTGATTTGCAAGTGGAAAGAAATCCAATAAAAAAAAACAAGCCTGTAATAAGGATCATGGTCCTCATTACAGGCTTAGTCAAATTATTCACTACTAAAGCGATTTGATTTTAATATTTCTAAACCATACCGTATTTCCATGGTCCTGGAGTGAGATACTACCCCGGGCGATGGCGGCAAAACCAGGCATGGTTTTAAACTTACTGCCACCGACCAGCTTTTTCCATTTTGCATCGGTTACACTGGTACTTACCACTTTTTCACCATTGAGATACAAATCCAAAACCCCGGCCTGGCTGACGATTTCAGCCTGATTCCATTCCAAAGCGGGTTTGACCGTTTCTTTGGTACTGCTGATCAGATCATATAAATCGCCGGCACGGTGTTTTTTGATTTTTGCGTCCGGATGACAGTTGTTGTCCAGTACCTGCATTTCGGGCCCGGTATGCCATACATATTTATACTTGGCAGTGTCTTCCTGAACAAAAAATATGATTCCACTATTGCCACAGGTATCGATTTTCCATTCCAGTTTGAGGTGAAAATTTTCAAATTCTCCATCCGTCACCAGATCACCACCGCCCTGGGATTGCCAATTGGCTTTATTGCGGGCATCCAGCATCAAACTGCCTTCTACTACTTTCCAGGCCTGACCAGGGGCTTCTGCACCATACTTATGCCACCCTTTGGTGGAGAGTCCGTCGAATAACAACTGCCAGCCATTGGCTTTTTCTTCATCTGAAAGTTTTGCCATATGGGTGGAGTCAATTGTGGGGGCTGCCGAGGCTGCCGGGGTGGCAGACATTGATGAATCCATTGCAGGTTTTTCTTTGCTTTTACATGCTACCATGGAAATACCCAGGAGCAGTATCAGATAATAATATTTCATAATTGGTTTTGTATTTATTAGGGCATTAAAAGTATAAATAAAATTCTGATCCGCCTTATTTAATATCCGGTCGAAAGGGTCTAAGGTGATCAGGATTAGGCTTTCTCTTCTCCCTAATTGTTTTTAATTTCACCCACACCATCCCGATCAAATGGAGTCACTATTATGTCACAGGTTTCAGAGACTACTTTATCCACATTGCTTTAAGCCCTTTGACATTCATTTTTGGACTTCAAGCCTATAAAAGAAAAGAAAGGAAAAGAAATATAATATAATTTTTTCTTAAAAATGAAAAGTTTAAATTTTTGAAGCTCATACTTTTGCTCTTTTTCGATGCATTCTCTTCGATCATTGATTGGATGGTGTGTATTTCTTTGGATTTTTCTGATTACGTTTGTGTTTATGCCGTTGCGGGACTTTGAAATACTAAACTGTCCCACTGCCTGCCCCGATGGCGCGAAGCAAATGGGAGTGACCAAACATTGAACGAAGATAAAAACTTAAACATACACTTCATCGCACAATAGTATAAACATTTAGTTGGTGGCTGTGTGGCTTTCACTTCACTTCTAGTCCGTATTTTTGTTACTTATCATTTATGTTTTGTTCGTATTTCATTGGCTGAATTAAGGATATAACTTTTAATGTTCATCAAGTCTTTTTGACTAAGTCGACCTGAAAAATTGGGCATCCCTAGGGTCAGGTACATTCCCTTCAATACAATGTCTTCCATAATCCCAAACGTACCTTCACTGGAAAAGGTTAGGTTGGGTATGGAACCACCGTTATCACCCATCCTGCCATGACAGGTGCGACAATTGGAATCGTACAAAGTTCGACCATTGCTGATTTCAGCAGTTGATGCAGAAACCGGAAGTTGAATGAGTTCCGTGGACCTGTGCGTATTGAATTGCGGATAAGCCTGATTTGCATCCAGGGCGAATGTGTATATCGTGCCAGAATAAATTTCTTTGGTGAACCTAACCCGGTTACCTGGATTTCCACCCCAGCCAACAGCAATGGATACATATTGTTTCCCATCAATCATAAAGGTAATGGGTGGAGCAATCACACCGGAACCAAGATCAGTTTCCCAAAGTTTTTTCCCATTAGCAGCATCATAGGCTACAAACTTACCATCACCTGTTCCCTGAAAAACGAGGCTCCCAGCAGATGTCATTACTCCGCCATTCCAGTAAGTTGCCGGATAATTCACTCTCCAGATTTCCTTTTGAGTTTTGGGATCCCATGCCAGCAATTGTCCTTGATCCATATTTTCAGGTGAAGTCAAATCTGCCTTTGTTGGAAGATCAACTTTGGGCATGGAAATATTCCAGCCTTTGTCATTATACTTCCATTTTGAATCACCTCCGTAAGGGAAGGAATTGATATGAGAGGGCAGATATACCAATCCCGTCAATGGATTAAATGCCATGGGCTGCCAATTATGCCCACCTGGAGGGCCGGGAGAAATGACCCTGTTTTCATTTTTATATCTGCTGGAATCTGTCTCGATGGGTTTGCCGGTAGTCTTATCAATGCCAGTAGCCCAATTCATGTAGGTATAAGGTTCCCCTGAAATTAGTTTCCCAGTTGTTCGATCAAGAACATAAAAGAAACCATTCTTGGGTGCTTGCATGATTACCTTTCTTGGTTGACCTTCAATTTTAATGTCAGCAAGAATAAGATGTTGGGTTGCCGTATAATCCCAATCATCTCCGGGCGTGGTTTGATAATGCCACACATATTCGCCATTGTCAGGGTTGAGTGCCACGATGGAAGAAAGAAACAGATTATCACCTTGACCGTTACTCCTATGGAACCAATCCCATGGTGAACCATTACCAGTGCCAACATAAAACAAATTAAGTTCAGGGTCGAAAGCCATTGCGTCCCAGGCTGTTCCACCACCTCCATATTTCCACCATTCACCTGACCATGTTTTGGAGGCCATCTCCATGGCCTTTGATTCGAATGGTTTCGATGGATCTCCAGGCACAGTGTAAAACCGCCACTGCTGTTTACCAGTTATCGCATCATAAGCAGTGATATATCCCCGTACTCCAAACTCTGCCCCTCCATTTCCAATGATCACTTTCCCTTTCACAATTCTTGGGGCACCTGTGATAGTGTAATATTTAGTAGTATCAACGGTGAGCACTTGCCAAATAGGTTTGCCATTAGAAGCATCCAAGGCAATCAATCGTCCGTCCAAAGTCCCTAAAAAAACGCTTCCTTTATATAAAGCCAAACCTCTGTTCACCACATCACAGCAGGCTTTCTCGCCATATTTTCCGGGCACTTCAGGATCGTAGGTCCAGATCATTTTTCCGGTTAGTGCATTCACTGCATAGACTTTACTCCATGGACCGGTGAGAAACATAATTCCGTCTACAACTAAAGGTGTAGCTTCAATGCCTCGTGTTGTCTTTAGGTTCAACGCCCAAGCCAGACCAAGTCTTCCCACATTCTCATTGTTGATTTGCTTTAGTGAACTGAAACGATCTTCCGCATAGTTCTTTCCGTATGTTACCCAGTTTTCTGGCGTATTGTCCGCATGTGTCAAATAATCATCAGTAACAATTGCTGTTGCCTGTTTGATGTGTTCTTCAGAACCAAGTTCAGGCTTACTCTTGCATTGGATTGAAATTATAGTCAATACTAGCAGTATTAACATGATAAAAATATCTTGCCTTAAGGACACTCGTAGTTTCATAATAATAAAGAATAAATCTTGTGAATGTAAATCAAATATCGATTTTATAAGTCTTTTAAAAATTCAATTTTGTTAGCCCAGTTATCATTTGACTACCATCATTTGTTTTTCAGAAACGAGTTTGTCAGACCTTGTACATAAAAATCTTTGTAATTGAAATATCACTCGTTAGTTGTCTTCCTTGGCCTGTCCACATTATGACTAACGTTCCATAACTCGTTGATTTACAATTGCAAGTTAAGGTCGTCAGTTGTGATTTCAAATTTAGTAATTAGTCGTTTCATTGCAGCAATTTTTTTTCTTTTCTGGTCCACAAACTGATATTCTGTTAATGGAACATATGCAGTTCCTTTTACCACCATGTTCCAAATGATTA
>Ga0163153_10003784_pt1 | contig 19804 bp, 16 predicted proteins | sample OliLakLV19MP6IB1_FD_148629 | JGI IMG/M metagenome (GOLD analysis project Ga0163153, IMG submission 148629) | Freshwater microbial mat bacterial communities from Lake Vanda, McMurdo Dry Valleys, Antarctica - Oligotrophic Lake LV.19.MP6.IB-1 | ecosystem: Environmental > Aquatic > Freshwater >... | reverse complement strand
GAGCGCCCGCTGCCGGAAATCCGCGAATACCTCCACTCCCGCCCCACCCAATGCCTGCGCCTCCTCGCTCAATGATCTCTTCATACCGAAAGACCCTGACTGTCCCCCCACTTCTCCCGGCAAGGGAGTTGCCAAGCACGGATGCATCCACTAATTCATTCGCAGCTTTTATGAGCCTGCCGAACATCGTCACCATCCGCGAACTGTCCAAGGAATACCGGCAGGGCGAAATCAACGTCGTCGCCTTGAACAACATCTCGCTGGACATCGCGCAGGGCGAGTTCCTCACGCTCATGGGCCCGTCCGGCTCCGGCAAGTCCACCCTGCTCCACATCATCGCGGGCATTGATCGTCCGACGAAAGGCGTCTGCCGCGTGCAGGACATCGACGTGACGAAGCTCAACGAATCGCGCCTCGCGGACTGGCGCAACCAGAACGTCGGGTTCGTGTTCCAGACCTTCAACCTCATCCCCGTGCTCACCGCCTTCGAGAACGTGGAGCTTCCGCTGCTGCTCACCCGGCTCAGCGGGAAGCGCCGGCGCGAGCAGGTGAACACCGCGCTGGAACTGGTCGGTCTGGCGGAGCGGAGCAGGCATCTGCCCCGGCAGCTCTCCGGCGGGCAGGAACAGCGCGTGGCCATCGCCCGCGCACTGGTCACGGACCCGAAGCTCATCGTCGCCGACGAACCGACGGGCAATCTGGATTCCGGCTCGGCGCAGGAAGTCCTCTCCATCCTGCAGCTCCTGAGCCGGCAGATCGGCAAGACGGTCATCATGGTGACGCACGATCCGAAGGCGGCGGCGTTTGGCTCGCGCTCGATTCATCTGGAGAAGGGGGAGCTGACCAATTGACCATCGCCGGATTCATCGTGCGCAATGCGCTGCGGAACAAACGCCGTTTCCTGCTCTCGGTTTCGAGTGTGGCGATGAGCCTGTTTCTCCTGGTGACGTTGCAGGTCGCGCTGCGCGAGCTGACCAACCCGATCAACGACGAAGGCTCCACGCTGCGCATCATCGTTCGCAACAAGGTCTCCCTGGCGCAGCCGTTGCCCGCGCGGCAACTGCCGACCATCGAGCGCATTCCCGGCGTCGCGGCCATCACGCCGTTCAGCTATTACGGCGGGCTCTACAAGGGCGACGAGAAGTTCACGAGCTTCGCGCAGTTCGCCGTGGACCCGGCGCGCGCCCTCGATCTGCTGTCGGACGCGAGGGTGCCGCCTGAACAGATGCAGGCGTGGATTGCCGACCGCACTTCCGCCATCGTCGGCAAGATGACGGCGGATCGTTACGGCTTGAAGGTCGGCGACCGCATGCCGTTCACGGGACAGATTTATCCGTGCGACCTGGAGTTCAAGATCGCCGGCATCTACCAAGGCACGGCGGATGATCGCAACGTGATGTTCCACCAGAAGTACCTCGACGAAGCGCTCGGCGATCCCGGCACGGTCGGGACGTGGTGGGTGAAGGCGTCATCCGTCGAGGAGGCGCCGCTCGTCACGGAACGCATCAACAAGGCGTTCGCGAACACGAGCGCGGAAGTGCGCGCCGAGACGGAACGCGCGTTCCAGCTCGGCTTCGTTTCCATGTGGGCGAACATCAAGATATTGATCGGCGGCATCAGCATGGTGGTGGTGTTCGCGCTGCTGCTCGTCACGGTGAGCACGATGAGCATGGCCATCCGCGAACGTTTCCGCGAACTCGCCGTCCTAAAGGCGCTCGGATTCCGGCGGCGCGAACTGTTCGCATTCATCCTCGCGGAGAGCTTCGGTCTGGCGACGCTGGGCGCGTTCTTCGGAGCGGGCGGCGCGTGGCTCCTGTATCGCACGCTGGACATGCCGAAGCTCACCGGCGGAATGTTCGTCGTGTTCGAAGTCACGCCGCAGATGCTCGCGCTGGCCTTTACCATCGCGGCGGTGCTCGGCCTGCTGTCAGCGGTCGCGCCGATGATCGGCGTGGCGCGCACCAGCGTGGTGCAAGGCTTGAAAACCCTCGACTGAACCATGGCCCTGCCTCTTCGCTACAGCTTTCGCAATGTGCTGATTCGTTGGCGCTCGACGTTCGCCACCGTGCTCGGCATCGCGCTGGTGGTGTTCGTGTTCGTCCTGCTGCAATCGCTCGCTGCCGGCATCGAGAAGAGCAGCGGAAACACCGGCGACTCCCGGAACATCATGATTGTCCGCAAGGGTTCGACCGCCGAATCCGCCAGCCTCATCTCGCGCGAGAACCTGCGGGAGATTCAATACTTCGAGGAGATCGCCCGCAACGAACGGAACGAGCCGCTCATCTCGGCGGACGTGCTGGTGCTGGTGAGCCTGCCGCGCATCGATGGCAGCGGCGAGGCGAACGTGCTCCTGCGCGGCATCTCGGCGCGGGGAGTGGAACTGCGTCCGCAGGTGCAGTTGGTCGCCGGCCGATGGTTCACCCCTGGCAAGCGCGAGATTGTCGTCAGCTCACGGATGGCGAAGCGGTTTGCGAACTTCAGCCTCGGACAGTCGTTCAAGGCGGGCACCGCGTCGCTCACCGTGGTCGGCTGGCTGGACGGCGGCGGCAGCGCGTTCGATTCCGAATGCTGGATGGACGCGGACGAGTGCCGCTCCCTGTTCGAGCGCGATCTGTATTCGAGCTTCCTCGCGCGTCCCGTGGATGAAGCGGCGGGGGCGAAGCTGCTGGCACGCATCGAGGCGGACCGCCGTTTCAAGCTGAAGGCCGAGAAGGAAGTGGCCTATTACCAGAAGCAGACCATGACGGCCGCGCCCATCAAATGGCTCGGCGGCTTCCTCGCCATCATGATGTCGGTCGGCGCGGTCTTCGCGGCGATGAACACGATGTATGCGAGCATCGGCGCGCGCACGCGGGAGATCGGCACGCTCCGCGTCCTGGGCTTTCGCCGGCGTTCGGTGGTGGCGGCGCTGCTGATCGAAGGCGCGCTGCTGGCGCTGATTGGAGGCGTGGCCGGCTGCGCGATTGCGTATCTGTGGAACGGCTACACCACGGCGACGATGGGCTTCGAGACGTTCAGTGAAATCGTTTTTGAATTCACGGTGACGCCCCGCCTGATGGGCGAAGGCCTGATCTTCGCCGTCATCGTGGGGCTGATGGGAAGTTTCCTCCCCTCCGTCCGCGCCTCCCGCCTCCCTGTGATCAACGCGCTGAAGTCCGTGTGAGGGCTTCGAGCAGCAGCGCCGTCGGCGCGACATCTTTGTAGAATTGCCCCCATTCTATTGTTCCTAAAGCTCCGTAGAAGCGGCATCTCGGAACCATCCCGCTACGGAGCTAAGGAGTGTTTGATGGGCGTCGCCTCCTTGAAAATGCTCGCGACTGGCTTTCCAAGGCTCCAGAATATCCGCATGACGGCCAAGAAATTTTATGACTGGCAAACGCTCGGCGGCACCGATGACGTGATGCGTCTGGTCGATTGCCTGGAACGCGCGGACATCCCGTGGTGCGCCATCGGCGGAGTCGCAGTCAATCATTGGGCGGCGGAGCCGATGGTGACGCAGGACGTTGATTTCGTGGTGGCCATCGATGACATCGACCGTGCCGTGACTTTGCTCAACGAGGCCGGATTCCCCTCCGAGAAGTTCCAGAGGTCAATCAACTTCAAGGGTCGCTCGAAGGTCAGCCTGCAACTGAGCACCGAGGATTTTTACCGCGAGTTCCCGGCCAGGGCCGTCCCCGCCGACGTGCATGGCATCCTGCTCCGGGTCGCCTCGCTGGAAGACACGCTCAAGGGCAAGATCAAGGCGTGGAGCGACACCGCACGGCGGCAGAGCAAACGAATCAAAGACCTGGGCGACATCGCGCGGCTGGTTGAGACGCATCCGCATCTGTGGGCGCATCTCACCGATGAACTCAAAAGGCAGATCGAACGTCCTTCAGCCTGACGTTGCGGGCCGGCCCCGGTGGGATGTCCATCGCAGCGCACGCCGATCTCGCCCTCACCCTTTCAACTTTGTCCAGGCGGACACGGCTGTTAGGCTCGCGCCGCTGATGAACAACGCACGTCGGGTGTTTCAATTCTTTCGTCCGGATGCGCGCCGGATGGTGCTGGTAGGCGCGCTCATGCTGGTGAGCATCGGGGCCAGCCTGCTCAAGCCGTGGCCGCTGGCGGTGATTGTCGATTCGGTGCTGGGCTCGGCTCCGCTGCCTTCGTGGCTTAAGTCTCCACTCGGCGGACTGTCCAAGGAATCGCTTCTCCTGACACTGGCTGCGGCGGTGCTCGTGCTGCATCTCGGCCAGGGCGCGATTTCTTCCGCGCAGAACTTCATCGCGATCCAGATCGGGCTGAACGGACTGCGGCGCGTGCGGGTGGAGGTCTTCGCGTGCCTGCAACGGCTGTCGTTGCGCTTTCATCAAGGCAGCCGGAGCGGTGACATCATTCATCGTGCGGCCTGGGACACCTATTCGTTCCAGACGTTGTTTCAGCAAGGCTGGATCACCTCGGCCACGGCGACGCTGTCGCTGGTGAGCATGAGCGTGTGGATGTGGCTGTTGAATCCGCCGCTCACGCTGGTGTCGCTCGCGATTGTGCCGGTGCTGCTGCTGGTGATGAAACGCTTTGGCCAGCGCATGACGCAGCGCGGATCGGATGCGCAACAGGCGGACAGCCAGGTCACGTCCTTCGTGCAGCAAAGCATCGCCGCGCTCCCGCTGATCCAGAGCTATACGCGCGAGGCGCTGGAGGAGAACGCCTTCACGGCGCGGACTTCCGTGGCGATGGAGAAGCGGCTGTCGCAGCATGTCTGGGAGCTGATTTACTGGCTGGCGATCTCGGCGGTGTTCGCGCTGGGAACGGCGACGATCATCTGGATCGGCAGCCGGCAGGTGCTCGCGGGAAAGTTGAGCGTGGGCGAGCTGCTCATCTTCCTCGCCTACCTCGCGCAGCTCTACGAGCCGCTGAACCAGCTCTCCCATGTCGGCGCGACGATAGCGAACGCGAAGGTCGGCACGCAGCGCGTCTTCGAGATTCTCGACACGCCGGAGGAAGTGAAGGACGCGCCGAATGCGCGCGCGCTGGTGAAGGCGCGCGGCGAGGTGGAGTTCGATCAGGTGTCGTTCAGCTATCAGCCGGGCCAGCCGGTCTTGCAGAACCTGAGCTTCCGCCTGAGCGCCGGGCAATCGGCCGCGATCATCGGGCCGAGCGGCGTCGGCAAGACGACGTTGATGAACCTGGTCCCGCGCTTCTTCGATCCGACGCAGGGCGGCGTGACGCTGGACGGCGTGGACTTGCGGGAGCTGAAATTGAAGGATCTGCGGACGCAGGTGGCGCTGGTCTTGCAGGAGCCGATTCTGCTCCCGGCCAGCATCGCGGAGAACATCGCCTACGGGAAACCGGGCGCGAGCCGCGCGGAGATTGAAGCTGCGGCGCGCGCGGCAAATGCGGACGTGTTCATCGCGAAGTTTCCGAACGGCTACGAAACGGTGGTGGGCGATGGCGGCACGCGGTTGAGCGTGGGCGAACGGCAGCGGCTGAATCTCGCACGCGCCTTCCTGAAGGACGCCCCGATCCTCCTGCTCGACGAGCCGACCAGCGCGCTGGACGCGGACAGTGAGGCGCTCGTAGTGGCGTCGTTGTTCAATCTCATGAAGGGACGCACGACGCTGATGTCGCGCATCGCCTGACGACGATCAGCCGCGTGGACAAGATTCTCGTCCTGCAAGAGGGCCGGCTGATGGAGGAAGGTTCGCCGGCGGAATTGAAGGCGAAGTCCGGCTATTATGCGCGGGTGATCAGCGGGCAGGTGGAGCTGGAGTAGGGGGAAGTTGGGGAAAGCGAGAAAGTGGGAAAAGGGGCAGAGGGGAAGAAGCGGAGCGTCGCCTTCAGCTCACCTGCTCACCTGCTCCTTCGCTCATTTTCCCCTCTGCTCCTTTGCTCCCTTTCCCACCTGCTTTCCACTTTCCCCAACTCCCCAAACCGGTTTGCCACTAGACAAACCTTTGCTGTCCGTTAGCCTCGCCTCACAAGACTTATGACCGATCCGCGTTACAACAAGCTCGCCAGACTGCTCGTCGAATATTCCACCCAGTTGAAGGCCGGCGACCGCGTTCTAATCGACGCCATCGACATCCCGGACGACTTCACCGTGGAGCTGATGCGCACCGTCCGCCGCGCGGGCGCGACGCCGCTCGTCGAGGTCCGTCATGGCCGGGTGACGCGCGAAGTGCTGCGCGGCACGGACGAGGAGCACGCCTCGACCATCCGCGACATCGAGATGTTCCGCATGAAACGCGTGCAGGCCTACATCGCGCTTCGCGGCAGCGCGAACATCAACGAATCTTCCGATGTGGACAGCGCGAAGATGGCGCTCTATTCCCGCGTCGTCCGGCCCGTGCTGAACTATCGCGTGAACAAGACGCGCTGGGTCGTGCTGCGCTGGCCGACGCCGAGCATGGCGCAGGCGGCGGGCATGAGCACCGAGGCGTTTGAAGACTTCTACTTTGAAGTCTGCACGATGAACTATCCGCGCATGGCGAAGGCGATGGGACCGCTGGAGAAGCGCATGAAGGTGGCGGATCGCGTGCATATCAAGGGCCCCGGCACGGACCTGACCTTCAGCATCAAGGGCATTGGCGCGAAGATGTGCAAAGGCGACCGGAACATTCCTGACGGCGAAGTTTTCTCCTGCCCGGTGAAGACCTCCGTGAGCGGCCACATCCAGTTCAACACGCCCACGATTTATTCCGGCACCCGCTTCGACAACGTGCGGCTCGAGTTCAACGACGGCAAAGTGGTGAAGGCCACGGCGAACAACTCCAAGCGGCTGAACGAGATTTTGGACACCGACACCGGCGCGCGTTACATCGGGGAATTTTCGCTTGGCTTCAATCCGCACATCTACACGCCCATGTGCGACATCCTGTTCGACGAGAAGATCGCCGGCTCCATGCACTTCACGCCCGGCCAGGCCTACGAGGAGTGCGACAACGGGAACCGGTCCGCCGTGCATTGGGACATGGTGCTCATCCAGCGGCCCGAATGGGGCGGCGGCGAAATCTGGTTCGACGGCGAACTCATCCGCAAGGACGGACGTTTCCTCCCGAAGGATCTGAAGCCGCTCAATCCGGAAAACTTGAAGTAACCCCAGCCACCACCGAAAGCCCATCACCATGACCACCGAGGAACTCAAACGATTCGAGATCCCCGGCCGCGTCACGGTTCTCGGGGACAACGGCGAACTGCCGAAGGTCGTGGTGACGACGGACACCAGCTCCGCCGAGATTTATCTGCACGGCGCGCACGTCACGGATTTCAAAAAGAAGGGGGAGCCTTCGCTCCTCTTCACCAGCCAGTGCAGCCGGTTAGAGGCGGGCCAGCCGATTCGTGGCGGCGTTCCGATTATCTTCCCGTGGTTCGGTCCGCGCGAAGGATCTCCGGCTCATGGATTCGCGCGCACGGCGGACTGGGTTCTCCAGGAGACCGCCAGTGTTCCCAGCGACGGCGTGAGCCTGCGGTTTGGTTTTCCCGGCTCCAAAGAAAATGCGCTTTGGCCGTCGTTCTCCGCCTACTACGTGGTGACCGTGGCGGACACGTTGACGCTCGAACTCATCCTCACCAACACGTCGCCAGGACAGGAGCTGACGTTCGAGAACTGTCTCCACACTTACTTCACTGTCGGTGACATCCATGCGGTTTCGGTTCGCGGGCTGAAAGGCGTCGCCTATCTCGACAAGGTGGATGGCTTCGCGCAGAAGACCGAGCACGACGACCTCCGCGTGACGTCCGAAGTGGATCGCGTTTACCTGAACACCACGGGTGCCGTGGAAATTCTCGACCCGAACCTTGGCCGAAAAATCCTCGTGGAAAAGAGCGGCAGCGCCTCGACGGTGGTCTGGAATCCGTGGATCGCCAAGGCTCAGCAGATGTCGGATTTCGGAGATGAAGAGTATCAGCAGATGATCTGCGTGGAGTCCGGCAACCTCGCGACGAACAAGATCGTGCTGCCGGCCGGGAAGTCTTCCGTGCTCAAGGTCGTGCTGAGTTCAACGCGGCTCTGCGCCGGACCTCTGCAGTAGGACAGTGCTTCCAGCCTCTCCTGCAGGCCAATGGGCCGGGACTTGTCCACGTTGCTCAACACTTGGATTCTGCGCATCAAACCAGGGGGAATCCACAGTCGTTCGGAGACAGGCTGGAAGCATTTCCTGCTTGGGCAATAGTCTTCTCTGGTCGTTCTTCTATTGCATCGTTCCGTCTGAGCGCCGCGCACTACGGTTGATCCGGCTCGATGTGAACCGTCACGTCGTTGATGCGATGCGGGGAGGCGAGCAGTTGTTCCTTCACCAGATGGGCAATCTCATGGCCGCGACGGACGCTCAGCACGCCATCCACCACCACATGAATGTCCAGCGCGAGATGCAGCCCGATCTTGCGGATGCGGCATTTCTCGATGTCGATGACGCCGTCCACTCCGGCCGCCAGCCGCCGCACGGATGCAACCGTCTCCGGGGCGACAGTCGCATCCATCACCTCGTCCATCGCGGATCGCAGCAGGCGAAATCCGTTCCAAGCGATTACCCCGCACGCCAGCAGCGCCGCCCAGTCATCCGCGCTTTCATAGCCCGGCCCGCCGATCAGGGCGATGGTGATGCCCAGGAACGCGGCCGCCGAAGTCAGCGCGTCCGACCGATGATGCCACGCGTCGCTCTTCAGCGCGGTGCTTTCGATGGAACTTCCCGCGCGGAACGCCAGGCGAAACATCGTCTCCTTGATCATGATGACGACGAGCAGCACCGGCAGCGTCAACCAATGGGGTGCCTGATGGGGTGTCATGATTTCGCGCACGCTCTGCACAGCAATCAGCACCGCCGCGATTAGCAGCAGCATCGAGACGATCATGCTCGCCACGGATTCCGCCTTGCCGTGGCCGTAAGGATGATTCTCGTCCGCCGGAATCACCGCCACACGCAGGCCGCCCCAGACCACGACCGAGCTGAAAATGTCCGCCACCGATTCGATGCCGTCCGCGATCAGGACGTAGGAATTGCCGAGGACGCCGGCCACAATCTTGATTGCTGCAAGGAGGGCGTTGATCAGCAGCGCCAGCTTCGACAGACGCAGTCCTGTTTCAACGGTGGCCATGTTCGATCATCTGGGTCGGGTTGAATCACTCAAGCCTGCGCTCGCTGCCAGGCTTGGGACAGGCGCGCCCGCGTGGCGATGCCGCCGCCCGGCCGAGTGACTTACCGGCCCGGCAATGGAATCGCCTCGTCGATCAACAGAATGGGGATGCCTGCGCAGATGGGATAAACAAACAGACCGTCCTTGCGCAGCAGCCCGCCATCGCACGGACGCGTCACCGGCTTCCCGGCGCGGTTCGTCAGGGTCGCAGAGGCGATCTGATCGTTCAGGCGTTGCAGCAGTGTTCCCTCGGCCAGCGTCAGGGGCTGATGCGTCTCAGGGCAGCAAAGGATTTTCAGGAGGTCAGCGTCAAGCATAGGTCAGGTTAAGAATTCACTACGGAATGGAACGGGCAGCGGCTTCGTAAACAGTCTTGAGCGGGACGTTGGCGTGTTCGGCCACGCGCTTGCAGGAGTCATGCTCCGGCGCGGCCTGGACGACTTTGCCGTCGAGCCGGCCCAGCTTCACCTGCACCTCGCCATGCGCCGTCCGCACGGTGATGAATTCGCGGCGCAGCTTGCGTCGCTCCGCAATGGTCCGGCGCACGCCGAACGCCGACGTCTCGCGCAGCAGCAGTTCGCAGAAGCGATCCGCTTCGGACTCGGCGCACAGCACGGAGAGCAGCACGCCCGGCCGGTTCTTCTTCATTTGAATCGGCGTGTGGAAGACATCCAGCGCACCGGCTCCGAGCGCCTTCTCCACGAAGGCGCCGAGAATCTCGGCATTGATGTCGTCGAGGTTCGTTTCGAGGACCGCAATGTTGTCCGTCTCCCAGTCGTGCGCCGCGCTGCCATCCGTCGTTTCGCCGAGGACGGCGCGCAGCACGTTCGGACGCGTCTTGTTTTCGCGCATGCCGAGGCCGTAACCAATCTTCGTCGCCGCCAGCCCGCGCATCGGGCCGAAGCTCTCGACGAGTTCCGCCAGCAGCGCAGCGCCGGTCGGTGTGACGAGTTCGTGAGGCTCCTCGCATTGGGCGACAGGCACGCCGCGCGCACCGAGAATCTCCAGGGTCGCCGGGGTCGGCACGGGAAACCGGCCATGCGCGCACTTGACCCAGCCGGTTCCTTCGACCACCGGCGCGGCGAGCACGCGCGGTTTGCCGAGCATTTCCAAGGCGATGCACGCGCCCACGATGTCCACGATGGAATCGATGGCGCCGACTTCGTGAAAGTGAACCTGCTCCGGCGGCTTGCCGTGAATCTTGCCTTCGGCGACGGCGACGCGGCGGAAGACACCGATGGACTTCTCCTTCACCCAGCCGGAGAGAGCGCTGCGTTGGATAATCTGCTCGATGTCGGCAAACGTCCGCTCGTGCTGATGCTCGTGGGTGTGGCTGTGCTCATGCGAATGAGCGTGTCCGTGGTCATGACTATGGTCATGCCCGTGATCGTGCTGGCCTTCCTCGTGATGATGGTGGCCGGCCTCGCCGTGCGAGTGTTCATGGGAATGGGCCTGGCCGGGTTTGTCGTGATCGTGGTCGCAGTCGTGGCATTCCTCCTCCACATGCACGTCGAACTTCGTCCCGGCGACGTGCGAGCGTTGCTGGCGCGAGGTGTGAAGGTGGTAGCCCTTTAATCCGAGCTTCTCCAGCTCGTGCTCGAACTGATGGAAGTCCACGCCCACATCGAGCAGCGCGCCGATGAACATGTCTCCGCTGATGCCGCTGAAAATATCGAGGTAAAGAGTCTTCATCACAATCAAGTCACTGAATCACCTGGGTGGTTGGCGTCGCGCGTTTCGGCCAGACGCGGGACGAGGTTTCGGCTTCGGCGCAGTGGGCTGGCTGGAAGTTTCGGCCAGCGCATTCATCTGGCTGGCGGCGTAGCCTGCGCCGAAGCCGTTGTCGATGTTCACCACCGTCATCCCGCTGCTGCAACTGCTCAGCATTCCGAAGAGCGCGGTGAGGCCGCGCAGGTTCGTGCCGTAGCCAATGCTGGTAGGCACGGCGATGACCGGGCGCGAGACCAGTCCGGAGACGACGCCTGGAAGCGCGCCTTCCATGCCGGCCACGGCGATGATGACGTTCGCCTGCTGGATGACATCGAGGCGCGCGAGCAGGCGATGCAGGCCCGCCACGCCGACGTCGTAGATGCGCTCCACGCGGTTGCCCATGATGTCAGCGGTCACGGCTGCTTCCTCCGCCACCGGCAAATCACTCGTGCCCGCCGCCAGGACCGCGATGAAGCCGGGCCGCTTCGCCAGCGGCGACTTCTCGTAGGTCACGCAGCGCGACGTCTCGTGATAGATGGCGCTCTTTAATTTCTTGCGCAGGACGCGGGCGTGCTCCGGGTTGACGCGCGTGGCGAGGAAGCGCTCTTCGCGCCGGCTGATCTCCACCGCGATGCCGGCCACTTGAGCCGGCGTCTTGCCTTCGGCGTAGATGACTTCGGGAAATCCTTTGCGCAACGAACGATGGACATCGACGCGGGCATAGCCGAGGTCCACCAAGGGCGCGGCTTGAAAGGCGCGAAGCACCTCGTCGCGCGAGGAGTCGCCCGCGAGAAAGCGGTCGAGCAATGAGATGGCTTCGTTTGATGTCACGCGCGAAGCCTGCCACGCAAAAACAGACGGGTCACGCGGAAATCCCATTGGGGAGGTCGCGGGAACAAGCATTGTATCAAAGGATAATCGGACGGTGGACGGAGTGAGAAGTTTTTGAAGGAGGCGAGGTGTCGTGAGTCGGAAGGGTTTTGAGCGGAGGGGGAATGACCAGTGACCGAGGGCTGGTTTAGGTTTCACGCTTTTATTGATCCTCGTGAAACAGGGTGACGCCGCTGCCAAAGCGTCGGCCACGTTCAGTGGAGCGCCGAGCATTGCTCGGCTTGAGCTGAAAGGCGTTCCTCCGTGCCGAGCAATGCTCGGCGCTCCGTCACCCTGCTGCACGGGCCTCCATAGGCGGACTGCGTGATTCGTAAAGCGTGGAATGTAATGGGTCGGAACGGCATCGCGGCGGGGTTTTGGTTCCCCCCCTTCATTTGGCCGGGAGTCCGGCTTTGACAGGGGCTGAGGAGTGTGGGAACCATCTTCTGTTTCCAAAAACAACAGGCGGCCAAAAGTTTAATCCATTGAGCTTATGCAACGACGAATCGCGTTCTTTTTTTTGATCCTTCTCTCGGCGGCTGTGTTCGTCACAACCGGATTGGCCCAAGGATCGGCTCCGGTGATTGTGGTTTCGCCGACGAACCGCGTGTCTTTCCTGGGCGGGAGCGCGACGATGAGCGTCACGGCTACGGGTGCTCCGCCGCTCGCCTATCGATGGGTGAAGGATGGCGTGGGGTTGCTGAAGGGGACGAACCGGTTCTTGAGCATGATCAATCTGGTCAGCTCGAACGCGGGAAATTACGCGGCGATTGTGTCGAACCCATACGGCTCGGCGACGAGCCAGGTGGCGTCCCTCACGCTCACGGGTGCGCCGCCGAACATCTACTTGCAGCCGGTGGATACGTTGCTGTGCGCGGGTGTAAATGGCGGGACTCTGGTGGTGCAGGCGGGCGGGTCGCCGCCGTTCACTTATCAATGGAGCCGCAATGGAGCGGTGCTGCCGGACTCGAACATGAACCGGCTTTTGATGCCGGGAATCGCGGCGAATCTGGGCGAATACTTTGCGGTGGTGAGCAATCCCTATGGGTCGCAGACGAGCACGGTGGCGCGGCTGCGGCTGGGGCCGAGAATCTTGCAGCAGCCGACGAACACCACGGTGCGGGTGGACGGTTATACGTGGTTCACCATCGGAGCGGAGACCTGTGGCGAAGCTCGGTTTCAGTGGCGTCACAACGGCGTGGATGTTCTCGGAGCTACAAATCAGAGCTACGTGATTGCATCGGCGCACTGGCGCGATGTGGGGTATTACACGGCGGTGGTGTCGGACTATCAGGGGTCGGTGACGGGCGAGGTGGCGTGGCTGAGCGTTCTGGGCCAGCCCACGGCGCCGCTCATCACGGAAGAGCCGGAGGATGTGCTGGAATCGACTGCGCAGAGAGTCACTTTCTCTGTGAGATACTCCAGCGCGCCTGCGCCCAGCTTTCAGTGGCGGTTCAATGGCTGGAATTTGCCGGGAGCGACGAGTCCGAACCTGGAAGTGTCGGCTTACCCGACGAATCAAGGCGGCTACAGCATGGTGTTGAGCAATGAATTTGGCATGGCAACGAGCCGGGTGGCGGTGTTGACGCTGCGGCAGGTGCCGCCGCTCATCGAGCCTGGCGACCAGCCGGTCGGTGCGGTCGTGTGCAACTACACCACGAATCCGCCGGTGCTTCGCGTGGTGGCTTATCAAACAGGGCTGGTGGGCAATTCATTCCAATGGCGAAAGAACGGCGTGGATTTGCCGGGGAGGACGAACTCGGTTCTGCCTGTCTCGTTGCTGCCCGCGTCGTTCGGCGATTACACGGTGGTGGTCACGAATTACTTTGGCACGGTGACGAGCGTGGTGGCCACGGTGTCGGCGGGGCCGGTGATTGTTCAGCAGCCGCAGGGTCTGATTGAGGCGGAGGCGGGTGACATCGCTTACCTGACTGCTGAGGTGAGGTCGTGCAACCCCTTCCAACTTCAGTGGCAGCGGAACGGGATGGATGTGTCTGGAGCGACCAGTGCTCAAGTGCCAATCCATCCGCTGTCTGTCGCGGACAGTGGTGATTACAGGCTGATCATTCGTCATGAGTCAGGATCGTTGACGAGCAGGGTGTCGCGGTTGGAGGTGAGCCAGAGACTGCCGGAGATTGAACCCAGCAGCCCTGAAGACCTGGAGGTGCGTGCTGGTGAGTCAGCCTACTTCTCCCTGGCAAGTTACGATCTCGGGGCACCGGCTGGCACATTGCAGTGGCGGTTCAACGGCGTGCCGATCCCTGACGCGAATGCCAGCTATCTTGAGTTCACGGCGGATTCGCCGCAGCAGCAGGGCCGTTACTCGCTGGTCATCAGCAATGAGGTCGGCTCCGTCACGAGCCGCGTGGCGAGGCTGACGGTCCTCTTCAGTCCACCGTATTTCGAGAGCGAGCCGGAGAACATCGAGGTGCCGGCGGGAACGTACGCTGGCTTCCAAGCCGACGCCGTTGGAGCTCCGCCGCCAACCTACCAATGGCTGTTCAATGGCCGGCCGATTCGATTCGAGACGAATGATTACCTCTCGTTCATTGCGCATGACACGAATGAGCTGGGCGGTTACTCGGTGGTGGCCAGCAATTTCCTCGGGTCAGTCACGAGCCGGGTGGCGACGATCACGTTGCGGTATTCGCCCCCTGAGTTTGGGCCTTCATCCGCAGACCAGGTGGTTGGCGCGGGCGCCAATGTGGTCATCTTCGCAAGTGCCACTGGAGCTCCGCCGCCTTCGTATCAGTGGTTTTTCAACGGGAGCATGCTTACGGGTGAATCAAACAATTATCTCTCGTTCGTCGCGGGGTTCACGAGCCAAATTGGTGAGTACTGGGTCGTCGCCCATAACGGTTACGGGTCGGCGACCAGTCGGGTGATGAGGTTGGACATTGTGATTCCGCCACCGGCATTCTCTGTTCATCCGCCTTCCATGAGTTTGCTCGAAGGAGAGCATTTCTTCCTGTCCTTCTCGTTGAGCAATAACACGCCGGCGTTTGTGCAATGGCAGCGGGATGGCATCGATGTGCCGGGCGCGACGAATAATCCTTTCGAACTGCGCTCGGTCACGACGAACGACATCGGAGGCTACCGCGCCATCGTGTGGAACGACATGGGACGCGCCACCAGCGCGGTTGCGCGGCTGGAGGTTCGTGTCGTCGGCCCGCTTGACCACTGGACGTGGCGGCATCCCTTGCCGCAAGGGAATGACCTCGACGCCGTTGCTTACGGCAATGGCCGGCATGTCGCCATCGGCTACAGCGGCGGCGTGGTGGTTTCGACCGATGGAACAAACTGGGCGGATGCGCATCAGCCGGGGCAGGACCGTTCCCGTGCATCGCTCGCGTTCGGCAATGGAGTGTTTGTGACGACGGACAGCTATTGGCCGCAGACCTCTACTAACGGCGTGGACTGGGTGGACCGGGATGACTGGATTGCCGGCCGTGCGACCTCGCTCGCCTTTGGGAACGGACGTTTCGTCATCCCGAACCTCAATGACACTGGCGTCGCCACGAGCACGAACGGCGTTGACTGGGAGATTCACGAAAACGTTTTGACCTTCGGGATCTACCGGCTTACCTACGCCGACGGTTTGTTTATTGCGTCGAGTACCAGCCAAGAATATCCGGATCTGGAAGCCATTTATACTTCCACTGATGGCGTGGACTGGACGGAACGTTTCGTTCTGATTGGAAGCTCCTTCAGCTCGGTGGCGTTTGGGGCGGGCAAATTCGTGGTGGCTCCTTCCTATTTATCCGAGCACGTCATCACTTCCACCAACGGCATCAATTGGACCGAAGAACCCCTGCCGCAACCTTCCGAGTTTCAGGCTCGCTCCATCGCCTGGGGCAATGGCGTCTGGGTCGTGGGCGGCTACGGTGCCGCCATTGATTCCGACTCGGGCCTCGAATACTCGACCGACGCCATTCACTGGACGCCTGTGCCCGGAGTCGGCACGAATTCAGTCAGCAAGGTGCTTTTCGACGGCACGCGCTTCGTCGCCGTCGGACCCTACGGCTTCCTCGCCACCTCTACCAACGGCGCGGACTGGGCCGTGACTAATCCTGGTTCCGATCTGAACCTGCGCGGGATCACCTGGGCCAATGGGATGTTCATAACGGTGGGCAATGGTGGATTGATCTACACCTCTGCCGATGGCCGGGCCTGGACACGCCGCGACTCCGGGGCGGTGGGAAATTTGCGCAGCGTAACCTGGTTCCAGGACCGCTTCATCATCGTGGGTGGCGATGATGAGATGCCGAACAACGCGATCATTCTCAGTTCCACCGACGGCGTGATGTGGCAGTCGCACATCGGAAGCGGCAGCCTGTATGGCGTGGCGCATGACGGCGAGCGGCTCGTCGCCGTAGGAAATGGTGGCGTCATCGCCACTTCGCTGGATGGCGTGGTGTGGGCCAATCTTCCTTTCGTGGCCTCACCAGGCGCGGGCACTCCGACTACGCGAGATTTGAACGCCGTCACTTGGACTGACGGACAATTCATCGCCGTCGGCAAGAACGGCACCATCATCACGTCCACCAACGGACTGGACTGGGATTCCACCGGGCCGAACAGCGGAAAAAGTCTCAAGGGCATCGCGCACGGCAACGGCGTTTACGTGGCGGTCGGCAATGACGGGCGCTTCCTCACCAGCCAGGACGGGACGAGCTGGTCGCGCCGGGATCTTGTGTCTGCGCGGGACTTTGAGGACATCGCATTCGGAGGCGGCCGTTTCATGGCCATCGGCGTGAATGGCCAGATGCACACCTCGGAAGATGGCACCAACTGGATTCGCCGCGTCACGGTTTGTGACCACGATCTGCGCGGCGTCATCTTCGTCGAAGGCAGCTACTACGTCGCAGGCAACAACGAAACCATCATGCAGTCCGGTCAATCCGACGCGGCGCTGCGCATCACGCGCCTGAGTCCGTCGGGCGATGTGCAGGTGGAGATTTTGGGCGAAGCCGGACGCGCCTATCGCCTGCAAGGTTCATCTGATCTCACTCAATGGACGGACCTGCACTCCTTCACCGCCGGCATGGAGGCGGTTCGTCACACGGACAATTCTCCCGATGCTTCGCTGCGCCGCTTCTACCGTGTCATCTCGCCCTGATCAGATCTGGAGTGCGGTGACCTGTCACCGCTTTGGCTGCCTGGTCGACCTGTCGCCCAGGCAAAGCCGCGTCCAGCGGCTTGGAGAAGCTCATGCGTCTGCTCATTCCACGGCGACAGGTCGCCTCGTGAAAGCGGTGACAGGTCGCCGCACTCCAAGGCGTTTCCGTTTCAGAACCGCAGCACGCGGTCGCTGCTCGTGATGAGGTTCTCCAACTCAAGTTCGGAGATTCGTTGAACAGGCACGAGAGCCGGCTCATTCGTGAGCGGTTTCCCTGAATCCGTTTGGACGAAGATGATCCGTCCCGTCTCCGCCATCACGGGCAGGTAACGAGTGAAATGATCTCCGTCCAGAAAGTCTTCGGTGTCGCCCCCGAGCGCCAGCACGGAGTCACCGCGCAGGCAGAGCGTCACGGCGAGACGCCCGTTCGCGCTCAAGCCCGCCGCGATCCGCACGGCTTCCGCTGGACGCGCGCTGCGGCGGGGATCTCCGGTGACCACGATGAGAACGCTGCGCTTCATCCAACCTCCCCGTTAAAGCCAAGGAACTCGTCCGTGCCCGCGAGCAAATCGCCCAGAACCCCCAGCCCGGCGTAGGTCGCCAGATCGTTGATCGGGAGACCGCGTCGTTGCGCGGCGTAAGCGCACGCGTAGAGAATCAGGCCGTGCTGGCTCAAGGATTGAAGCTGCGACTCGCCGACGCCGGCGACGGCGTCATCGATGCAATAGAGGTAAACCTTGACGCCGTTTTCCACGGCGGCGGCGGCGGCTTCCACGCCGCGTTGAAAGTCTGGATGTGCTGGGCTGGTGGAAAGCAGGATTCCCAGTTTCTTTTCGGGGAGTGACATCAGTTCGAGGGAAGCAGCAGGTGAACTCAGCGTGACATCACGCGGCGGCATCAAGCCCCAAAATCTGGCGGACCAAATCCGCGAGACTGGAAGGTTGATATGGTTTGCCGACAAAGCGGTCCACCTTCACCTCGGACTCCAGCATGATTTCCGCTCCGGCCGTGCCGCTGACGAGGATGGTCTTGAGGTCCGGTTTCACGGCCTTGCAGCGGTCCACGAGTTCCAGCCCGTTCATTTTGCCCATCGCGTAATCGGTGATGAGAAGGCTGGGTTTGGAGCGGGCGTCGAGGAAACTTTCCAGCGCGGCTTCAGGGTCGAGGAATTTCTTGAGCTTGTAACCGCCCGAGAGCAGCGACATTTCAGCGAGGTCCAGGAGCAGCGGCTGGTCATCGACGAGGTAAATGAGCGGAGGTTTCTTGAGAACGGTCTGGTTTGTCGGACTCATAATCGAGCCTGTGTAAGCTGATGCACTAAACACCCGGTCGGCACATGTGGCAAGTGAACTTTGGGCGTCGAAAAACGGTGGAAATGGCCGGAACCAGAGGGTTTCAAGGCTGCTTCTCACGCGGCGTGCGGCAGAAGATTCCGCTCGCGACCGCAATGCCGGTGAGCACGACCACGGCTCCGGCTCCTTGCAGCCAGGTCAGCGTTTCACCGAGAACCAGCCACGCCACCGCAGCGGCGACGACGGGCTGCCAGAGCAGGGTGACGGAGGAGAACGAGGCGGGCAGATGACCGAACCCGTAGGCGATGAGCGTCTGGCCGCCCGCGTGGCTGATGACCGCGAGCGCAATCAGGACGCCCCAGCCCTTGCTTGATGTCGCCAGCATCTTGTCGCCGGAAAGCAGCGCGACGATGCCGAACCCGGCGCAACTGGCGAGCCCGGACCAAGCCATGATGGTGGGCGTGGAAAAGGTTTTCCGCAGATGCTTCACCACGAGCAGATAGCCCGCATAAAAGAACGCCGCGACGATGGAGAGGACGTCGCCGAGCAGATGCTTCGAGCTGAAGAAGCCACCTGTTTCCGCGCTGTCCGGGGCGAGCAGCACGCTGTTCTTCACCAGCAGCACCGCGCCGCTGATCGCCAGCACCATGCCGATGAGGAAGCTGAACTTGATCCGATCCCCAAACAGAAAATACGCGCCGATGGTGACGAAGATCGGGGCGACGTTCGTGAGCAGGGTGGAGTTGGTGACCGTGGTGAATTGCAGCGACCAATGCCAGATCGAGAGGTCGGCGGTGAAGAGAAGCCCGCCCATCGCAAGCATCAGGAAATCGCGGCGTGTCGCCGGCTGCCGGGTGGTCGGGTGCTGCCGCCGATCCCACGTCGCCCACAGCCAGATGAGCGGGAGCGCGAAGAGCAGGCGATAGAACGCGGTCGCCGTCGGTCCGGTCTGGCTCATCTTCACAAGCACCGGCGCGAAGCCGATGCCGGTCGCGCCGCCGATCAGAGCGAGGAAGCCGAGACGGGCGCGAGGGTTGTTCACTGCTTTGCCACGAGTTCCAGCACTGCTGTGGACATCACGGCACTGGCTGGAGTCCGAGATTGTCGGTCAGCATCTTGATCAGTTCCGGCTTCGTGTAAGTGCCGAGCGCGACGTTGGGTCCGACGATGAGCTGCGGCATCTGGCCGCGCTGCGCACGATAGGCGAGCTCGTAGATTGCCACGTCGAGCCGCAGTTGATTCTCGACCCACGGATCTTGCAGCGCCTTGGCGAGCGCATCTGTGCCGACGGTTTGTGCGGCCTTCAACTGGGCGTCCACCAATGGCGGCGGCTTGGCTCCCACCATCAGCCAGTTGTCGAACTCATGATGCTTCGTGCGGTCCGCGCGCCAGACGGCGAGACCGAGCTTCGCGTAGTCGCAGGCGTTGGTGTGCGAAGGATTCGCGCGCTGCATCGTCGAGTTGCATTCCGGGTCCAGCGGCATCGGCAGGCTGAGGATCGCGAGCTGGTTGCTGAACATTGCCTGAGTCTCGTGCAGCAGCGGGTGCATGGAGCGGCAATGATGGCAGGTGTAATCAAACAGGCTGATGATAACGTGCTGGTTCGTCGGCGCGCCGAGGATGGGCAGCTCGAAGGCGTCGAGTTCGAAGCGTCCGCCGTAGATGGGAACCATCCGTTTCGCGGCAGACGGCGCAGGGG
>Ga0163153_10003782_pt1 | contig 19817 bp, 18 predicted proteins | sample OliLakLV19MP6IB1_FD_148629 | JGI IMG/M metagenome (GOLD analysis project Ga0163153, IMG submission 148629) | Freshwater microbial mat bacterial communities from Lake Vanda, McMurdo Dry Valleys, Antarctica - Oligotrophic Lake LV.19.MP6.IB-1 | ecosystem: Environmental > Aquatic > Freshwater >... | reverse complement strand
TGCTCACCACCAGAGAGAAAGTTCAGGTCATCGTGCAGGTTGATCCAGTTGGGCTGCTCCTCACGTAAAACCTGTTTTTGCTCGCCGGTAACCGGGTTCACAAAAACCAGGTCCAGGGTTTGTTGATCGCGCGATTGAATTTGCACGGCCAGCGTTCCATCGGGTGAGAAGTCTGCCCGGGCCAGGTAGATATTCGGGTTATCGCCCAGGGAAACGGTCCGCTCTTCACCGTTGGAAAGATTCTGCAGCAACAACTCCACTTGAGCGTTCGCGGTCCCGGCAAACGGATAACGCTGGAGAATGGCCGTTACACCGTCAGAGTTAATTTCATAGCGATCTTTCTCAACTACGTTGCTTTCATCTATCCGTGCGTAGGCAATACGGCTGTCATCCTTGGCCCACCAATAGCCGGTGTTTCGATACATTTCTTCCTGCGCCACGAATTCGGCCATACCGTATGAAATCGCGTCGCCACCCGTGCTTGTCAGGGCACGCTCTTCGCCAGTGGCCAGGTCGATGACGTACAAATTCTGCTCACGAATAAATGAGACAAATTTGCCCTTGGGCGATATGCGGGCATCGGTTTCGGTGGCATCGGTTGCTGTGAGCCGTTTTGGTTCAGACCCCAACTGCAGGAAGTACAGGTCACCGCCGAGCGGAAACAACAAAGCCCTGCTGTCAGGGGACCAACTGTACTCGATGATACCGGTCGCAAAAATACGCGCTCGCTCCCGGCGAGCTCGTTCCACTTCGTCCAGTTGCTCTTTTGCAACCAGTGCACGGCTGTCGACCAGCATGCGCTTTTCACCATCGGCGATGTGATACTCCCAAAGATCCTGTTGGTACTGGTCATCCTTTTTTCCTTGCAGGAAGGTTACTCGAGAGCCATCCGGCGAGATCTCTACACCCTTGGCCACCGGGCCCGACAACGATGGGCTGGCCACCAGTCGAGCAATGTCCAGTTCATTGGCTGAAAGCAAAGAACTCAAGACAAAAACTGCTGCGGTGATGAACCAACTTCGAAGAGCATACATGGAACATCCTTTTGATCGGTTTGAAGAGTGGCTTGATGAGGGGCTTGGTGATTGGCCTGGTAATAGTTATGATTTATTGGATCATGCGGTGAGGCAGGAGCATACCGCAATGATTCGTCGCGCCGGTGCGTCATTAATCGAAGGGTTCCTTAAGGTCCGCCTCATCGATAGTTTCAGCGAGGTCGCGGCGCGTTAGATGCAATTGCCCCCCAACAACACCGTGCCGCTCAAGGCTAAACCATTCGCTACTGTACATTACAGAGTCTGCTGACATCATCGCGCAGGATTCCACCACCGCCATTAATGCGCGCCATTGTTCTAATGATACTGGTGGATTCAACATATCGTTTAATTCGATCTGATAGTTCTAGAATAACCGTTATTAATCGCTTAAATAGATTAGTGGTATGGCGCTATACAATCTATAGCTGCAAGGACGAAAGCGCATGAAAACCCTGCTACAGATCAACCAGCGAAACGATTCAAAAGATGGCAGCATAGACGCCATCATTAAACACTGTAATAAACACACGTAATGGAGATAGAAAACATGAGCAAGTTATTTGCAAAAATCAGTCCATGGGCTGACCTGGCAGGACGTTTTCTAATGGCTTTCATCTTTATGACCACAGGGTATGGCAAGATCGGAGGATTCGAGGGCACGCAGGGTTTTATGGAATCCATGGGCGTTCCGGGAGAGTTGTTGCCGCTGGTTATTATCACTGAACTGGGCGGTGGATTGCTGTTAATGCTTGGATTATTTACCCGTTATACAGCGCTTGCGCTGGCAGGTTTCACCATACTGGCTGGCTATATTTTCCATGGCGGTAGCGAAGACATGATGCAGCAAATCATGCTGGCTAAGAATATGGCGATAGCGGGTGGCTTTCTGGTCCTGGTTGCCAATGGTGCCGGTAAATTCAGCCTCGACCGTCGATTCGGCAGATCCTGAGCGGAGCTGAAACATAATGAACACAGAAAAGAGCAGAACATTGAGCCGCATTATTCCGAGCACACAAACCTCGGACGGTGCTGGTGTGAAACTTCGTCGCAGCATTGGTTCCAGCCAGAACATACGGCTAGACCCCTTTCTGATGCTGGATGAATTCGGCACCGAGAACCCGGATGACTACATCGCGGGTTTTCCACCGCACCCGCACCGCGGTTTTGAAACCGTGACCTATATGATTGATGGCCACATGCGACACGAAGATCACCTGGGCAATGTGGGTGAGCTGAAAAGCGGTGGGGTACAGTGGATGACTGCAGGCCATGGCGTGATTCACTCGGAAATGCCGCAGCAGGAAAGTGGCCGCATGCGTGGTTTCCAGTTGTGGGTGAATCTGCCTGCAAAAGAGCAAATGAAACCGGCTGCTTACCGGGATATTCCGGCGGCTGAATTGCCAGTAATACCTCTGGAGAATGGTGGTTCGGTGAAATTGATCGCAGGCCGGGTTGAGTTGAACGGCCAGGTGCACAACGGTCCGATCAATTCCAATCCGGGCGACATGACCACTGATCCGCTGCTTGTCGATCTGTCCCTGCCAGCCCTTGGCGCCCTTGAGTTGCACGTTCCACTGCGGCACAATGCCTTTGTTTATGCCTATGAAGGCACGGCAACGATTGCTGGGCAAAACCTGCCGCAACAATCGGCTGGAATTCTGACTGATGGTGACCGAGTGGAAATTGTTGCAGGTTCTGAACCACTCAGGCTGGTGCTGATTGCGGGTAAGCCGTTGCATGAACCGATAGTGCAGTACGGGCCCTTTGTGATGAATACGCGCGAGGAAATCGAGCAGGCGATCAGCGACTACCAACAGGGGAAGTTAACCTGAAATTGAGATGTATAATCTGGAGTGAATGATCGCCGGGTGGCAATATGTCACCTTGTTCTGATACTGACTGCTAAAGGTGGATTCATGGCAACATCAATTTTGAAGATCAGTGGCATCGGGCCAGCAACCGCAGCGACTCTGGCAGATTTCGGCTTCAAAACAGCTGAAACCCTGGCAGCTGCAAAAGTTGATCAGCTGAGCCTGGTGCCAGGCTTTGGCGCAATAAGAGCCCAAAGCACAATCGCCGATGCAATGTCCATACTGGGCAATGGTGCAACAACCGGCAAAAAAGCTGATGATTCCAGCAAGAAGGGCAAAGGTTCAAAGAAAAAAGGGAAAGACAAAAAGAGCAAGAAAGACAAGAGTAAGAAAAGCAAGAGTGGCGACAAAAAAGGCTCCTCTAGCAAGAACAAGAAGCAGGAAAAAGACCAGAAAAAACATAAGAAAGGAAAAAATAAGCGCAACAAATAGTCTTGTACATATCTCCCCTGGAGAACATCGAGCAGCCTATTTGTCGCCAGCCTTGGGTAAGAGCAATCGGGATGGATGCTTTTGTGAGTGGTGCACGGTTTGTTGCGCGACTTCGACACGATCACTCATGCCGAATGCTTCACCATTATTCAGATTGCGGGCAAAGCGTGGAAAGTTGCTGGAAGATACTTCCAGGCGAATCCTGTGTCCGGCCGGAATCGTATAGCTGGTAGCCCAGAGGTCTATATCCAATCGATAAACTTCACCCGGCACGATGTTGCTGGGTAGCTCTGCAGGATTGCGAAAACTGGCCCGTTTGATGCCTTCCTGAATCAGCAGGCTATAACCATCCGGATAAACATCGACCAGAGCAGCGGTGAAATCGGTGTCTGGTGCCGAGGATGCAATATACAGCTCCAGCGCGATCGGGCCGGTAATTTCATAGTCTTCAGTCAGCGGTTCGGTGTCGAAGCTGAGTACATCGTTGCGTGCCAACAGCTCCTGTCGATCTGGCAAACCAGCGGCTCTTCCCCACACATTGGTGTGCGCAGTAATTGTGACCGGATTGTTCGGATCATAAGTAAATTTTTCAGGAGCCTCATCAGCCGGTACTGTTGCGTTAAGTACACGACCCGCATGCAGGTACAAGGACTCGGTGTGTACATCTTGCGGCGGCCAGCTGGCAGAGTCGTGCCAGGCATTGTCGCCGATATTGAAATATCGAACCCGCGGTCGCTGATCAAAACCATTGTCCACGCCCTTGAGGAAATGGTCGAAAAAGCTCAGCAGCAGCTCACTGTAAGCGGCAACGGCAGCATCGCCTAAGTCTCGCTGGCCGACCTTGAGTTCCAGCGGCTCGCCATTGAGGTGAATAGACATCGAATCGTGATCCCAGGGCCCCATAACCAGCCATTGCTGCGCGCGCGCCTGCTGATTTGAACTCAACTGCTGAATGCTGTTCCACACAATGATGGTGCCGCGCGTAAAGCTGTCGTACCAACCGCCGAAGTGCAAGGCAGGAACGCGAACCTGTGGGTAGTGCTCCAGCGCTGACCGGGCTGGCCCGAATGGGTCTGCAGAATAGCCTGTGATTCTTTCGCGCCACAGCACATCCCTTAAGCCGTAGCGTTCGCCCAGGGTGATCAGCGGCAGTTGTGTCAGGTCGATTTGCGCTGTGTTCTGGTATTTGCCCTGTTCGATATCATCCAGATCGAGGGTCCACAGACCACTGGCCTGCAATGGGAAGGCACCATCCAGTGTTTGCTTTTCCCGCGCCAGCGTGATGTTGGCTGGCGAGATGGCCTTGATGGCCGGATGTCCGCTCACGGCCGCCATCAACGCGGTATAACCGTAATAGGACTCGCCCATCACGCCGACCTGGTCGTTGCTCCAGTCCTGCGCAACAATCCAATCCAGAGTGTCATAGGCATCCGGAATTTCCTGGCCTTCGACATAGGCGGTAAAAACGCCTTCCGAGCCATAGCGGCCACGGACGTTTTGTGTGACGTAGGCAAAGCCATGACTGGCGAAGAACTCGCCGACCTTGGGTTGGAATGCGTAGTCTGTTTGAGTGCCGTAGGGCAATCGGCACAAAACCACCGGAAAGGGTCCATCGCCCTCGGGTAAATACACATCGGTGAGCAACTTCACGCCATCGCGCATTGGCACATGAATATCCAGCGAGGCACGAGGTTCTGCGGATACGGCCATAGTCCAGATAAGCAACGATGCGCAGAGCGCACGCAGCTTGCTGGCTTTAGAGGTAAAAGAATTCACCAGTACTGGCTCTTAAGTAGTGACCAAAACTAGGGAATTCCCAGGCGCCGGATACCTGATTTCCATAATCAGGGTTTAGCAAACGGAATACGTTTGAGCGCCACCTGGCCATTGCTGATTACCAGCAACACATCCTGCAGGGCCATGATGTCTTCCAGCGGGTTGGCGGGCAGCAGTACTAAATCCGCTTCATAACCCACAGCGATGCGGCCGGTTTTGTCCTGCAGCCTGAGCAGTTCAGCAGAACTGGTTGTTGCAGCCTGCAGGGCTTCGAAATGACTCAAGCCAAAGCGACTGAGGTACATCACTTCCAGCGAAATGCGATTGATAGACATGTTGTCGTAGTAATTATCCGCACCGGTCGCGAAGCGCACTCCCAGCCGATGGGCCTCGCGAATACTTTGTTCCAGACGCGCCACCATGTGCGAGCCGCGCAGGCGCTGCACGTTGTCGTATTCTTCCTCGCGCATTTCCAGCATGGTGATGTAAGTCGGCACAAACCAGGTGCCTTTTTGTTTCATCAGCTCCAGTGTGGCGGTTGAAAGATAAGTACCATGATCGATGCTGCGCGCACCGGCTTGTACCGCAGCCAGCGCACCTTCATCACCGTGTGCATGAACCATTACCGGCAGATCGTGTTTTGTGGCTTCGTTAACGATTACTTCCAGCTGATGACGGTTATAAACCTGTTGCCGCGGGTCCGTGTCGGAACGACCAGCCCGTTCGGTGCCGCGGGTTTTGATCACATCCACGCCGCGATCGGCGTTCACCTGCACCAGCAGGCGTAACTCATCATCGCTGTTAACGCCGTTGATCAATGATGCCAGGCGCGGATCGGCCAGGATGCTGTCTTCCAGGTTGGGAGTAACGTAAACGCCTGCAGCCACCATATCCGGGCCAGGCAGGCTGCCATTGCGAACCAATTCGCGCAAACCCACATCTTCGAATGCCGGCACACTGGCAGAGCGGACGGTGGTGGTGCCAGACTCCAGCGCCCGTTTGGCTTGCTCCAGGGTATCCAGATGGGTATGCGCATCGATCATGCCAGGCGCCAGGTAATTGCCCTCGCAATCAATGGTGGTGTAGCCGGACGGGACCTTCTCGCCCGCATCGCTGATGCTTTCAATCAAACGGCCATTGATCCGCAGCGTAACGTTCTCACGAACGCTTTCCTGCAGGCCATCGAACAGATTGCAATTCACCAATGCAATCATATCTGCCTGGGCGCAAAGCGAAAAGGAACTCAAAGCGCCACCTAGAAAAATGACGAAAATTTGATTTTTAAATTTCATAAGGCCCTCAAGGGTGCAGGTCGCGGACAATTTCTGACTCCAATAATAGACGTTTTCAGTGTCGTATCGCAGCTACTCGCAAAATTTCAAGACTTCAACTCGGGTCATCTGCATGCCTTGCCTCAAGTATTAATTTGGCGGTTGTGACGGCTTGCTGAGTATGTAAATGGCGGCTGTTGCCATGAACAGACCTGCAGTCACTTTTAACCAGATTTCCAAAGGTGTGAAAAAAGTCACATAGGTCAAACTCAGCAACATGCCGCTGATGGCAAAAACTTTTGCCACCAGTGGAATAACCCGGTGTTCCTGCCACTTTTGTAAGGGTGGGCCAAACCAACGGTGGTGGTAAAGCCAGTCATGGAATTTCCTGGAGCTGTTGGAGAATGCCCATAGGGCCAGAATCAAAAACGGGCTAGTGGGTATTACAGGCAGGAAGACTCCAACCATTCCCAAACTGAAGAACAACCAACCAAGGCAGAAATATACAGGTCTCATTCAGTGCTGAGAATACCGGTCAACAGCCAGGCTAGCAGGAGGTCGGACAAAGGTTGATTGTTCAAAGTCTAACAACCGGGCCCGGTACAAGACAAGGTAACAACGCTTGCAGAAGGGATCTTCCATTGGCCATCTGTCTTGCTCCGCGTTGCGTAAGGCGCGCAGCTTTTGTTGGTCATCCACGCGATCCTGTCTGCCCGGGCTGCTGGCGAGGCAGCAAAAAGTAAAGCAGTCACGAGGCCTGCTATTTGTATGATGTGCATTTAGCATAATTTTCTCGTTTGTATGCAGTGCGAATGTTCAGGGTGAATGCTCAGGGGCTCAGGGTGATCGTTAAAGAGGATTCAAATGCGCCAAACTCGGCTGTTACAGGGCACTAGATATTCGGTTTAACCAATTGACTCGGTAGCGTGCCCATTGCATCCAACTTGTTTTGGTAATGTTTCTCCAGCCAGAACTTCATTCCCGCCCAATAAACCAGCGCCGGCACGGTGAATGCTGCGACAGTTGCAGGCAAAAATCGGAAAAGCGCACTCGCTTCATCGGTAAACGGATCATAGATACCAAAATAGGCGAATTGCCCAATGATGATGCCACTCAAGGCCAGAAAGTTAAATCCTTTGGTGTAGTAGTAACGGCCGTGTGGTGCTGCTTCAAAAATTGAGAGCAGGTGAATGTGTTGCTTTTTAAGGAAAAAATAATCCACCAGCAGAATACCTGCAACGGGCGCTTGCATGGTGCCATTGTAGGCCAGGAAAGTATCGCCCAAGTCAAACAACTCGCGCGGCCAGATTACGAAGAACGCCAGCGGTACACAGGTAATCGCGATAATCACTTTCCAGCCTCTTTTGTGCAAGCCCGGCAAATGCCGTAAGGCCAACCCGCTGGCGAATAGCGAAATAGAGGTGGAAGTAATGTTGGCCAGCGCCACGAAAGCCAACGCCAGCACACCCATGAATACACCACCCAGTGGAATCATCCACTGGGTTGGATCGTCAGAACCAATGACCAGCCCTGATACCAGGGCAATGGAGCAAACGATGCCATTGACCAGCCCGAAATGCAGCACTTCAGGATAAATGGCGTTACGTTTTGATTTTGTATTGCGGGCGAGGAAGCCTATGCCGCCCCACCAGGAAATTCCGGAAGCAATGCCCAACTCTACTGCAATGGCATAGTTCATCCAGGGGATGGGAAGCGGGTCGAGGGCTGGGGCCGATATGATTTCGTCCCAGCCATGTGTGGTCACCAGCATGTAAAACATGAAAACTACCACGACCATCAAACCGGGCGTGATGATGTTATTGAACAGGCTGAGCAGGTGTACACCGCGAGTGGTGATGATGTAGGTAATCCAGATACCAAGAGCAACTCCGGCACCGGCCAGCCAATCGGGTGCCTGGAACCCCATGGCCTGGTAGACATTGACAATGCCATTGCCAAACATGACCAGAATGAGACCCGACCAACCAATCATGTTGATCAGGTAAAAAATCAATACGATTCGGGCACCGTTCTGACCAAAGGCAGGTTTACAGAAATCAATTTGCTCCAGGCCGTAACGATGGCAGCCCGCTGACAGGGATGCGCTGACCATCAGGGTGCCAATCAGATTTCCGGCGATCAGGCAAACCATGCCCTGGATGGCACCGACGTAATTGGCCACGATGCCACCGGTGAGAAAACACCATGTGGCAATGGAGTAAGCAAAACAGGTGCCGTGAGCGCCCCAGAATTTGTATTCCCGCTCGCTGGGCAGCATAGGCTCGCGGCCATAGGTGCTGAGCAGGTCGCCATGGAACTCCTCATGGGCTGAGGATGGCTTTTTACTCATCTCGCGAGTTCGAAAGCAATGATGGGAAGAATAGCGGCGAAGAAAATCAGAATTGCCCAGTCGAACCCGCTAAACGTGCCCAGTTCATCATCGCCCATGTCCTGTATCAACTCGATGCGGTGCTCCAGATCGAGCGCCAGGTCAGGGACGTCTTCCTGTTCAATGTTAATTGCTCTTTCCTTGACAGATAGCTCATTTTCAGCCGACTTGGGCAGTATAGTCTATCGACAGGTAATCAACCTTTGTCAGCAAGCGAATTTCCTACTAATATGGTCGTGGGTAAAGGGAATTGCCATAAGGGGTTAGATCATGTTTTTTCAATTTATCAATGGCCGGGCTTCCGGTCGCGCCAAATATTCTCCGACCAAATATTCTCTGATTTTCGTAATTGTCAGTAGCTTGATTCCTGCGGTTTGCTTCGCAGCATCATCGCGCTCTGCAGAAGTAGCAGCCGTATACAAAGCCGAAGGCATGCCTGAGTTGCAGCTCGCGTCCTTTGAAAATGAATTGCTCGACTGCAGCGCACTGGCCGCTATACATATGTGGATAGGTGACAATCTGGGTGATAATTCCGGAGCCGAGGTGCGCAAGAAGCTGAACAACGATTACTGGATTGATCTCAGTAAGGGCTATCTGTCACTGGCACAAGAGGCCAGTGATGAGGCTGATCTGAGCCAGCAGCTCGGTGTGCGTATGAGAGCGCTTTCGGCTGAATTCCGTGACTTGACTGAATCCCAGGCTGAGCCTGAGAGTTGGGCCAATTGGTACGATCTGATTGATCGGTGTGATACGTGGCGCCCCGAAAAGCCGGCCCATGCCTTCTACAACAATGGGCGATCTTCCGTTGTCGATGTTAAACAGCAGTCACCAGGTATCAAAGCGCCTACCTGAGCCGTGAATATGCTGGGCTTTTGATTTTTCTACGCTAAGGTGACGAGGGCGTTTGTGCCCTCGCGGCCTTGTGAAACAGTCAGGCTGGCAGACGCCGTAGCGTTAAGCGTGTTCCGGTTCTGGATTAAAAGCGCAATCTGTAACCTGGTCGAATACAGGTTGCTTGATCAGCCGTAACAGAACACATCCAGCTTGTTGCCATCCAGGTCGCGGAAGTAGGCTGCGTAGAAGCCTTCGCCACCTTATGGCCGCAAGCCAGGTGCGCCTTCGTCGGTGCCTCCGAGCTCCAATGCTTTAGCGTGCATACGATCGACCTGGTCGATGGATTCAACCCCGATGCCAACCATCACTCCATTACCCACCGTGGCTGAACCGCCATCGTAAGGTTTCATAATGCAGAGCATGGGTTTATCCATGGCAGTGCCTCAGGCAAAGCCGCGTTCGCCGAACTCCATCTGCCGGGTTGCACCCATTTCGGCCAGCAGGGTGTCGTAAAACGCACTGGCACGCGGCAGGTCATTGCTGCCAAGAATCACATATCCGATCATCACTATCTCCTTTATCGTCAGTTAGGTTGCTGGCCTTGCTGCGCCTAAGATATTTCCGATGCACAGGCTTGAATCAGACAGGTTTTGAACAAACACAGAGGCATCAATACAATACCACTCCATGACTCTTGGCACCGCGCGATTCGCGCTCAGGTTTGCTATTATCCCCCAGTTGTAAGCAGGCTTGGCGTTCACAGATCCCCTTATGCCCGCAACTCATTTTGGCCTTCATTAACACGGCCGTTGTCTGAAACTTGCACACGAGATTTCAAATCATGGAAACAAATTATTCCTGGCTGACCGCAATTTTGCTGTCCCTGTTCATTGTTGGCACGATTTGGGCAGCCGATGATGCGGCTGATATAGCGGACAAGGAAAAGGAAGAAGAAAAGCCAAAGACCATAGCGGAATTCACCAAAGACGCAGATCGGATTGATGGTTTGTTTACCTTGTTCCGGGACAAGAAGACCGGTGAAACCAGCATGTTGATCAAGCCCGATCAACTGGACAAGGAATACATTTACTGGATGCAGGTTGCCAATGGCGTGGTCGACGCCGGTTTTTTCAAAGGCGCTTATGGCCCCAGTAGCATCATCGAACTGCACCGCAACTTCAACAAGGTAGAGTTTATTGAAAAAAATACCGCCTTCTATTTTGATCCCAACAACGCCATTTCACGTGCGGCCAGCGCCAATATTTCCGATGCGCTGTTGGCCGTTGAAGCAATTGCCGCCAAAGACGAAGCCAGTGGCGACATCCTGATCAAGGTTGACAAGGTGTTTGGAACCGAAGCCCTGGCGCAGATCAAACCCAGTCCTGATCCGGATGCAGATCCCAAAACCACTTTCACTCTGGGTGAACTCAATGGCGACAAAACGCGCATCCTGAACCTGCGCAGCTACCCTGCCAATACCGACATCGAAGTGGAGTACGTGTACAACAACCCGGCGCCCACCGTGCCGGGCAAGGCCGCGATAACGGATTCGCGCAACGTATCCCTACGTGTGATGCACAGCCTGATCGAAGTGCCGGGCAACGATTATCAGCCGCGTCGGGACGATCCCAGAATCGGCTACTTTGGCGAGCAAATTACCGACCTGACTTCAAACAAGGCAGCACCCTATCGTGACCTGATTTCGCGTTGGAACCTGGTCAAGAAAGAGCCCGGTGCTGCCATGTCCGAACCGGTCGAGCCGATCACCTGGTGGATAGAAAACACCACGCCGGTGGAGTGGCGAGACCTCATCCGTGATGCCGCATTGGAATGGAACAAATCGTTCGAAAAGATCGGCTTCAAGGACGCGATTGTGGTTAAGGTGCAGCCGGATGATGCGGACTGGGATGCGGGCGATATCCGCTATAACGTGTTGCGCTGGACTTCTTCACCCAACCCGCCGTTTGGTGGCTATGGACCGAGCTTTACCAACCCCCGCACCGGCCAGATCATCGGTGCAGACGTTATGCTGGAATATTCATTCATGCACCGCTTGCCCCGCATGCGCAACCTGATCCAGGATCCGGCCGCATCCATGGCTACCTTAAACCCCAACTTTGGTGCGCGCTATTGTGTCCTCGGCCAGGGCCTGGCCATGAACAATACTTTTGCCAGCGCAGCAGCAGCGGTTTACGGCTTTACCGATGAGTTGGACCAGCAATTGACCAGAGACACCATGCATTACCTCATCCTTCACGAGATGGGGCATACGTTGGGTATGAATCACAACATGAAGGCCACCCAATTCCTGTCACCCGATGAAGCCTGGGATAAGTCCGCGGTTAAAGACGGCATTCTCGCCGGCTCGGTCATGGATTATCCTGCCGTCAATTTCGCGCCCACGCGTGACCAACAAACCCTGTTCTACACCATCTCGCCGGGCCCCTACGATGACTGGTTTATCGAGTATGGGTATTCCGAAGGCCTGGCAGATCCGCTTGCTGAACAGCAACGCCTGGATGCCATTCTTGTCCGTTCCACCGATCCGCGCCTGGCATTCGGCAACGATGCCGATGACATGCGTGCGCCCGGGGCAGGCATTGATCCGCGGGTGAATATCTACGATATGAGTACCGACGCCGTCACCTATGCTTCGCGCCAGATGGACATCATGCAGGTCACGCTCAATGGTTTGCCTGGCAAGCTCCCTCCGGCTGGCGATTCCTACCAGGAGATCGTTGCGGCGGTCAGCGCCATCATGGATCTGTGGGGCCGTTCAGCAGCGGTTACATCCCGCTATGTGGGTGGTATTTACGTGGATCGTGCCATGGTAGGACAGGCCGGTGGCGGTCAACCCTACACACCGGTGGAAGAAGCCCGTCAGCGTCAGGCCATGGAGGTGCTGGCCACTCAGGTGTTTGCACCTGATGCGTTCCAGTTGTCGCCCGAATTGTTACGGATAGCTGCACCACAACGCCGCGGCTTTGATCACTTTGGCAGCACCGAGGATCCGAAAATTCACGACGCCGTATTGGGTGTTCAGAAAGGCGTGCTGGATCAACTGCTGAATCCTGTATTGCTCAAGCGGGTAAGTGACAGCGCGCTTTATGGCAATACTTACTCATTGGGTGAAGTCTTCAACGACTTGACCGATGCCGTTTTCGCGGCCGATGCGAAGGGTAATGTGAATTCCTACCGGCGCAATCTGCAGACTGATTATGTCATGCGCCTAGCCACCATGGTTAAAGGCGAGGGCTACGATACAGCGGCCATATCCATGTCGGTGTACAGCCTGAATCGCATTGAAGATCTGCTGGGTGACAAGCGCAACGCCAACGTAGAAACCCAGGCCCATGTGCAGAATCTTGAGCTGATTATTGAGCGGGCGCTTTCAGATAACGTTTAAGGGTTTAGTCAGATTCAACGAAGATGAAATTCTGCTCGTCAGCATCGGTAAGCACGAGCAGGTTTATTGAGCTTAGCTGCGTGGAATTTGAACCGCCGTCGCAACAATTGAGTATTGAAAATCGTCAGGGCGTGAATCGGCCGTTTTGCCCAGATCTGCAGCGTAATGTTCAGCCTCTTCCTGGCTGACACTGGTGCGGGAAAAAGTACCCAGCAGCAAGACGTCCTTACCGCCGGAATCTGTGGGGATGAAAAATCCATAATTCTTGAACGACACGCGTGCGGTAGCTGCGCCTTCCGTGGCAACAAAGAAACAACCTTTCCTCTGGCAGACCTTGGCAATGCGCGTTGCCAACAGCACTTCCTGATCCTGGTACTTGTCGCTGTCATTGATCAGCTCGCCAAGGCGCATGGGTGTTCCCTGGTCAGGTAGCATGGATCCGAAGATTTCATGGGTGTCCGTGACTGCAACGGGTTCGGATAAACGCGTTACTTCGTCATCCGCCAAAACGTAGGGTACAAAACCCAGCACGCCAAGGACGAGCAAAGTCCGCAGAAGGCAGGGTTTGAAGCGTAAATTCATCATGCAGATTTCTCCAATTGAGAGAGGCAGTATAGGCAAGTAGCAGCACGGTTTCTTGGCCTTGGCCACCGAGGTGTTCTGGTTATTGAACACATTCGGCCACTTTGGCTTTGACGTCGCTCCAGGTGGGTTTGGTTTTCTTGCTGGCTAATTCAACTATTCCTCGTCAGTATCGGGCTTGACGCTGGATTCGATTTGCCTGATCACCCGGTCAAAATCACTAACAAACAACCGATCCTGAACGATGCGGTACTTCTCGAATACGCTGCAACTGTTCTTCAAAATATTGTTTGCCGAGTACTGAGCCATCGTTCTTTAGACGCTCATCATCCATCGCGTAACCCTTGATGGTGAAGGACTCAATGATGGTGGTGGCTTACTTTTGCTCATTTCTGCACTTCTCGGTTGTCAGTGCGGAAGACAGTTTCGTTCTCATAACGGGCTTCGATGCTCTGCTCGCCGGCCTGGTCATTGAATAGCCACAGTTTACACCGGTTTTACCGAACCCCATGGCGCGCTACGGCGAGAAATGGGCCAAGGGCGGCCACTCTCAGGCTTCCTACCCCCGCGACTTTTTCATGAAATATATTAAACCCCGTTTATTCGTTGAAACATGGCCTTAATCCCCAAATATTCAGAAAATACGAGAATAGCGGAAACATAAATAACAAAACTCGTCATATTTTCTGTAAACTCCCGTTATATTCAAATTTCTTATCTTAAATCTCGAATATTCGGTAAAGTGTGTCAAGGAGACATACTTAATGCGCAAATTTTCCTCCAGGTTTTCTATTGGCTCCTTGCCCGAAATCTTTGTGTCGGATGCGTCAATATCCAAGGCGGTGTTCGAAGCCGTTGCGCACGGACAACTGCGTAAACTTGGCTCCCGCCTTTACACGCGCAATCTGGATGAAGACCCGGAAAGGCTGGTGCGGCGTAACTGGTATCACTTGATAACCAGCTATTATCCAGATGCCCTGATAACGGACCGGACTGCGCTTGAAAACCAGCCTGCCGCCGATGGCTCTGTTTGTCTGATTTCGAATAAGAAGCGAGATATCGTCTTACCAGGGCTGGTTTTTCGTCCGCGCAAAGGACCAGAGCCGCTTGACAGCGATCGGACATTCATTGGCGGTGCAAGATTGGCATCGACCGCACGGGCCTATCTTGAAAATATGCGCCTATCACGCACACGCGGAACACGTTTGCCGCGCACCTTATCGCGTGAAGAAATTGAGACCCGGCTTGATAACCTGATTCGTCAGAATGGAGAAGATGCGTTGAATCGGCTTCGAGACGAAGCATGTGCCATCGCTACACCGCTCGGGCTGGAGCAAGAGTTTCAGGAATTCATTGATCTGGTCGGCACGCTACTTGGTACACGCGATGCAAAGTTGAAGAGTCCAGCGGCACTATCTCGTGCTGCAGGAAGGCCGTTCGATCCCGATCGAATCCGGCTTTTCGAAACGCTGTTTGCCGCTCTTCGAGAAACCGTACCCACCCTACGTTCGGTGCAGCAACAAACGGCTGGTGCGAATACTAACCTGGCTTTTTTTGAAGCCTACTTTTCCAATTTCATCGAAGGTACGGAGTTTACTGTTAAGGAAGCAGAAGAAATTGTATTCGGTGGCGTGATTCCGCCACAGCGCCCGGATGATGCACACGATATCCTGGGCACCTTTCGCATCGTTTCTGACGAAGCGGATATGCAGACCTTGGCTACCGATTTCATGGAATTTCTGAAATTATTACGACATCGGCATGCCACCATCATGAGTGCACGCCTGGAGAAAAGTCCGGGTAATTTCAAAACCAGAATCAATCGTGCCGGGAATACAATATTCGTAGCACCAGACTTGGTTATTGGAACCCTTGAACAAGGCTTTGCATTCCTTGAAGCATTGGCTGATCCATTCGAACGGGCAGTTTTCATGATGTTTTTGGTCAGCGAAGTTCATCCATTCGCTGATGGAAATGGACGAATTGCGCGAGTCATGATGAATGCTGAGCTGGTCGCAGGCACGCAGCAACGCATTATCGTACCGACCGGGTATCGCATTGATTATCTCACTGCGCTCAAAGCAATGTCTCAATCAAGTCTCGCACCACCGCTTATTCGGATGATGAACCGTGCGCAACAATATACGCATGCCATCAAATGGGATGATCTGGAAATCGCACAAAAGATGCTGGAACAAAGCGGTGCTTTTGAAGAAGGGCAAGATGCAAAGCTGAAGATGCCCGATGAGCTTACGGCGCGTTCGAGCACGACACTGCTATGAAACAGAAGTCGGACTAAGAAAAAGATGGTGGCCAAGGGCGGAATCGAACCCGGATTGGCGGAGTGACGTGAACAGGTATTCAAAGCGATACCCAATCCGAAGTAGTTCGATGGGTGGCATTAAGAAGGCTAGCGAGTGGTGATTCCCCGTTGATCATCATTTTTGGGGGCAGAGCCCCCAGAAAATGGTGGCCAAGGGCGGAATCGAACCACCGACACGCGGATTTTCAATCCGCTGCTCTACCAACTGAGCTACTTGGCCATTGACACGAAGGCGCAGTATTAAAACCGCTGGGGCTGCCGAAGTCAACCAGACTTTGCCCGCAGGCAAGCGATTACACCATTTTTGCGCGTGTTATGCGAATTCGGCCTTGAGGGGTACAATCCGCAGCGCTTCGTACAGTTTGGCCCCAAGCGCCTGTCGACAGGCATCTGGCGGCCTTCATGCTCTTACAAAACTGATGTGAGGAGAACACAGAATGAATTCGTATAGCGGTTCCAGTGCTCCCAAGTGGTTCACCATCTTTGCCATTCTCGCTCTGCTTTGGAATTTATTGGGTGTAATGGCCTTTGTCATGCAGGCAACCATGTCCCCCGAAGCCCTTGCCGCCCTGCCGGAAGCGGAACAAGCCTTGTACAACAATTATCCAACGTGGGCCCTGGTTGCTTTTGGCGTTGCTGTTTTCGGAGGTGCACTGGGCTCTTTGTTGCTGGCGCTCAAAAAGAACGTGGCGGGGCCGGTGCTGCTTATTTCATTGATTGGCGTATTGCTCCAGACGGGTCATTCGTTCTTTGGCGCCAAGGCCTATGAGGTATATGGGCCGAGCTCACTGATTATGCCGATCATGGTGGTAGTTATCGCGATTTACCTGGTGATGCTGGCGGCCAAGGCCAAGAATAACGGCTGGACGAATTAAGGCGCGCGCTCCTGCGCAAGCTTGTTGATTGTAGGAGGCCGCGTTGCGGCCGACCCGCAGATGCGGGTGTGTCGCGCGCAAGGCGCGCTCCTACGGCGGCACATAGCCCTGGGGTTTTTCCGCACCACCGCCAAAGAAAAACTTCTCCATTTCCTTTTCCAGATACGCCCGATGGTCAGGGTTGAGTGGCGACAGGCGATGCTCATTGATGAGCATGGTTTGCAGTTCCAGCCAGCTCTTCCAGGCCTGTTGCGAAATGTTGTCAAAAACCCGCTTGCCCAGCTCCCCGGGCCAGGGTTGAAAAGCCAGGCCTTCCAGTTCCTGGTTGAGCATCTGGCATTGCACGGTACGACTCATTGTTTGACTCCTGAAATTAATTCCGAATTGCGTATTTGTTCGATCAGTACTGCCAGTGGTTGCGGGATGCCAGGCAGTTTACCCGGCTCCAGCCCAAACCACTGCTGTTCTGTTGCTTCCCTGATCTGTAAATCATGGCTTGATATTACCTGCTTGCCCGGCGCATTGCCCAGCGCATTGCCAGGTGCGTTGGCGAGCACAACGGGATGAATGGACATGGCCACGTGGCTAAGCCGATGTTTACGTGGTTGCATGGTGTGCGCTGGTGACAAATCCAGCCCGCACTGCTGCTCCAAATTTTTTAAAGAATCTGCTTGGGGCAAACACCACAGGCCACCCCAGATTCCAGCCGGTGGTCGTTTTTGCAGCAAAATGCGCGATTGATCGTCCAGCAAGGCCAGCCAATACAGCACCCGGTGGCTGACTTTGGTGGCAGGTTTGGCAATGGGCAGGCGATCAACAGCATGCGTCGCCAAGGCCTGGCAATCGGAGCTCACCGGGCATTCATCGCAACGCGGTTTGCTGCGCATACACAGCAAAGCACCGAGATCCATGATGGCCTGAGTGTAGTCGTCTCCACGTTTCTGGGGTAAGCGTTGCTCTGCTTCTGCCCAAAGAATCTTTTGCCCAGCGGTTGAACCCGGCCAAACTTCAAGTGCGGAATGCCGGGCCAGCACGCGTCGCACATTGCCATCCAGCACGGCAGCGGGTTGGCCGGTGGCTTGGGAAATAATGGCATTGGCTGTGCTTAAGCCAATTCCTGGCAGCTCACACAGTTCTGCAGAAGTGTCAGGTAATTGGCCTTCAAACTGATCAGTACATAACTGCGCCGCGCGCTGCAGGTTGCGGGCACGGGCGTAGTAGCCGAGCGCGGCCCAGTGCTCCAACACTTCATCCAGGGGTGCTGCGGCCAATTCGACCAGATCGGGGAAACGCTGCATCCAGCGTTCGAAGTAGGGGATAACCGTGCTGACCTGGGTTTGCTGCAGCATGATCTCTGAAATCCACACTCGGTAGGGCGTGCGAGGCTGCTGCCAGGGCAGGTTCTTGCGCCCATGCTGATCAAACCAGGCCAGCAGGCGTTCGGCAAATTGCCCAGACTGTTTACGCCCCATCAGGCAATCGGCAGGATGGCGTTTACGTAGGAGCCGGCATCAAATGGGCGTAAATCAGCAGCGGCTTCACCTACGCCAATAAAGCGTATCGGCAGTTTCAGTTCATGGGCAATGGCGAACAGCACGCCGCCGCGAGCCGTTCCATCCAGTTTGGTCACCGTGATGCCGCTGAGGCCTATAGCCTGGTGAAACTCGCGCGCCTGGCTGAGGGCGTTCTGGCCGGTACCGGCATCTACCACCAGCATGACTTCATGCGGCGCTTCGGGATCGATGCGGCTCATCACTCGGTGGATTTTTTTCAGCTCTTCCATCAGGTTGGTCTGGGTGTGCAGGCGCCCGGCCGTATCGGCAATCAATACATCGATAGCTTTGGCTTTGGCCGACTGCAAGGCATCGAAAATCACCGCGGCAGAATCAGCGCCGCTGCTCTGTGACACTACCGGAATATCATGGCGCTGCCCCCAGGCTTTGAGTTGCTCTACGGCGGCGGCGCGAAAGGTATCGCCGGCGGCCAGCATCACGCTCAGGCCGTCTTCCTTGTAACGCTGTGCCAGCTTGCCAATGGTGGTAGTTTTACCAGCGCCGTTGATGCCTACCATCAGGATCACAAAGGGCTTCTTGCTCTCGTCCACCACCAGGAACTGCTCGCAGGGTTCGATGATTTCGTAGAGCTCCGCTTGCACTGCTGGCAACAACTGCGCAGGCTCTGTGATGACCTTGTTGGCCACCGCAGCGCGCAGGTTTTCAACGATTGCTATGGCCGCCTTGGCACCGAGATCTGCGGTGATCAGGGTGGTCTCGATCTCGTCCATTAATGCATCATCGATGTGGCTTCGGTCGCTGAACAGGGCACTGAGACGCTTGCCCACCTTGTCCTGGCTGTCCTGCAGGCGTTGCTCCAGCGCGACATTGCCTGCGCCAGCTCCAGCTTGTTCAATGGGGCGTATCTGCACACCCTCAACGGCGCCGGAGCTTTTCTTGTTTTTGCGGAAAATTCGAAACATGGCCAATAGCTCTTTTGGTGGGTTCTGCTTTGGGATTCAGGCGGTGTAAACGCTATGCTAGCAGTTGGGGTCAATGGCCTTCCAATTAAAGTGACGGTGAAAGTGGTCAAGCCTGCCTTGACCACTTTCACTGTCATCCCGGACAGCGCGAAGCGCAAGCTTGTCCCGGGCTTGATCCGGGAATCCGTGATCCACCTGCGTTAAAGGACTGGATGCCGGATCAAGTCCGGCATGACGGTGGGCATAATCAAGTCCGGCATGACGGTAGGCATAATCAAGTCCGGCATGACGTTTTTCTTTCGTCGTCCCGGCCTCCGCGCCGAGATCCACTCGCCCAAAGGACTGGATGCCGGATCAAGTCCGGCATGACGGTGGGCATAATCAAGTCCGGCATGACGGGTGGGCATAATCAAGTCCGGCATGACGTTTTTCTTTCGTCGTCCCGGCCTCCGCGCCGGGATCCACATGCGTTAAAGGACTGGATGCCGGATCAAGTCCGGCATGACGGTGGGCATAATCAAGTCCGGCATGACGGTGGGCATAAT